>Ga0138256_10002087_pt1 | contig 21517 bp, 19 predicted proteins | sample KNB2016incub_MG_FD_105486 | JGI IMG/M metagenome (GOLD analysis project Ga0138256, IMG submission 105486) | Active sludge microbial communities from wastewater in Klosterneuburg, Austria - KNB2014incub_MG | ecosystem: Engineered > WWTP > Activated sludge > Unclassified | place: Austria... | reverse complement strand
GTGTGCACGTCCTTGCCGGCGTTCATGCCGGCGATGGTCTCGCGCTCGATCCAGGAGACCGCGGCATGCAGGGTGTCGAGGTCGGCGCGGATCCTTGCCGCCCCGCGGACCGGCTCGCCGTGTCCGGTGATCAGCAGTTCGGGCTCGAGCGCGCGCACCTGTTCCACGGAGCGCAGGTAGGGGCGCACCAGGCGCGGCTTGTCGCCGCGCATCGTGACGAGGTTCGGCATTGCCCGCCAGACCGGCCCGAAGAGGTTGCCGGTGAACACGGTGCGCTCCTGCGGCAGCCACACGAACACCGAGCACAGCGTCTCGCCGCCCGGAGTCTTCAGCACCTCGATGCGCCGCCCACCCTGCTCGAAGGCATGGCGATCGGCGACCTCGATGTCCGGAACGACCCGGGGCGGTGTCTGCGGCGCACCCTCGCGCCGCGTCATCGAGGCCCACAGCTTGCCCGAGCGACGGTTCAGGAAGGGGCCGAGCTCATTGAAATAATCCCAGGTGTCGGTGAACCCGGCGCCGGCGATCACCTGCGTGCCGGTTTCGATCTGCTCGGGCAGGCCGCCGTAATGGTCCGGATGAGCCTGCGTCAGGACGATCCGGCGCAGCGCTCCGGTGCGGTGCGGTGCGAACAGCGCCTTGTTGCGCTGGCCGTTGCCCATGAAGCCGGTGTTGACCAGCAGGTCGCCGTCGGCCGTCGTGAGCAGATAGGCGTTGGAGATGTCTTTCGCCATGAAGATGGTGTCGGTGATCTGCTCCGCCGCGCTCTGCTGCGCGCCGGCCGTGACGAGGGCGCCGAGCGGGGTCTGGTTGTCGTTGCTCATGAGCCGTTGTCTCCGAATCCGATCATGACCTTGGCCGATTGTGGCGTCGCGGCAATGCCGAGCCCCTCGATCACGCGCTCGAACGGCAGTTTGTGGCTGATCAGCGAGGCGATCCTGTCCTTCAGCCGGGGCATGGCCGCGACCACTGCGGGCATCTCGGTGGGATAGCCCATCGCGGTGGTGATGGTCATCTCGCTGGTGAGCATGCGCCCGAGCGGGACCTCGACCGGCTTCATGTAGGCGGCGGTGATCACCAGGCGGGCGTGGAACTTCGCCAGCATGATGACATCGGCCAGGATGTTGGGCGCGCCCGCCGCGTCGATATAGGCATCGGTGCCGACGCCGACGCGGCCGTAGGACCGTACCTCGCCATGCAGCTTCGCCAGTTCGGCGCGCAGGTCGACCCCGGTGGGATCGAGGGCAGCCCGCGCACCCAGTGCCAGCGCGCGTGCGCGTCGTTGCGGCGCGAGATCCAGCGCGACGACATCGGTCACGCCGCGATCGACGAGCCACAGGATCATGCCGAGGCCGATGGGGCCGCAGCCGAAGACCACCACCTTGTCCCCGGCCCTGACTTCGGCGCGGTTGACGCCGTGCATGGCGACAGCGAGCGGTTCGCACATGGCCGCGACATCCCAGGAGATGCCCTCCGGGATCGGCAGGATCGAATCGCCGAGACGCGCCTCGCGCACGAGCAGCTCCTCGGTGAAGGCGCCTTCCGGGCCGCCGCTGCCGATGTTGCCCGGCGTCATCATCGGGTTGACGATCACCGGCTGGCCTACCGCGATGCCTTCGACCTCCGCCCCGACCTCCAGGACCTCGCCGGCGCCCTCGTGGCCGAGCGCGGTGATGGTGCCCGGCATCGGGATGCCGCCGATCTTGATGTAGGAGAGGTCGCTGCCGCAGATGCCGCAGGCCTTCATTCTGATGACCACGTCCTTCGGGCCGGCCGCCGGCCGCTCGTAGTCGTCGAGGCGGGCGTCGCCGACGCCATGAATGTTGAGTAGCCGCATCCGCGTTCTCCCGTGGTTTGCCGTTGCGCTCAGGGACGAACCATGTAGCCGCCATCGACGGTGATCGTCTCGCCGGTCAGGAACGACGAGGCGTCGCTGCACAGGTAGGCGCCGATGCCTTCGAAGTCCTCGGGATAGCCGACGCGGCCGATCGGCGTGCGCGGGCCGTAGGTGTCGGCGATGTACTTGGCCGTCTGCTCGTTGCCCATCATCGGGGTGATGATCAGGCCCGGTGCAACGACGTTGGCGCGGATCCTGTGCTTGCCGAATTCCACCGCCATGCAGCGGATCACGGCGGCGATGCCGGCCTTGGAGGCGGCGTAGTCCTGCTTGCCCGGCAGGCCCTGGAACAGCGAGAGACTGCCGCAGGCGACCAGCGAACCGCCCGGCTCGCCGGCTTCGGCGCGCGCAACCATGTGGCGGGCGCCTTCGCGCAGGGTGATGAACGCGCCGTGCAGCGCGACATCGAGGAACTCGTGCCACTTCGCGGTCGGCATGTCGAAGACCGAGTTATAGCTCGGCGACGCGCCCGAATTGGCGAAGACGCAGTCGATGCGGCCGAAATCCGCCATCAGCCGGTCGTAGCCGGCGAGAATCTGCTCTTCCGAGGCAACATCGACCTGGTAGGTCATGACCCGCCCCGCGCCGGCGGCTTCCAGTTGCGCCCTGGCGGCAGCGTTCTTGTCGGCGTTGCGCGCCCAGATGGCGACATCGCCGCCCATCTTCGCAACGCCCATGGCGAAACCCAGGCCGATGCCCCCGTTGCCGCCCGTGACCAGCGTGACCTTGCCGGAACAATCGAACAGTCCCTTACTCATCGCGCGTTGCTCCTGTTGTGCCGGCAGCGGATGCTGGTGTTTTCCCGGATTCATCCGCGCTAGTTTCCGCCACCCGGGCGCGCCCTTCAACAGAAAGGAATGTCGACGGCGGGCCGCAATGGTGCAGGCGGGACATGACGCGTTTGCGCGCGCACCGGCCCGCGCGCTCCTTGCCCTCGCGCGGCGGGGCGATGGCCGGACGCCGATATTGTGTCCCGCGCTCGAAGTCGAATGACGTTGCCAGCTCGCGGCGACGCGCACCAATATGTCTGCTTCAGGCAGGGTCGGCAAATCGCCCCCGGGTTGGCCCGCTACGGCGATGAACAGGAGGTCGAGGGATATGGCGCAGCAACAACTGGTCGCGGACGAATTGATCGGAGAAGCGCGGCGCGCGACGGGGCTGGAACGCTTCGACAGCGACAGCTTCCGCGAGGGGCTGGAAATCTTCGTGGCCGACGTCAACGGGAGCCGGCCTCCGCAGGCGGCCATCGAGCGGCTGCGCGGCGCTGTCGTCGCTGCCCTTGCCGCTCGACTGAAGACCACGGCTTACCTGGAGCAGCGCCCCGAGCTGTTGCAGCGTCCGATCGAGCGGCCGGTGTTCGTTTTCGGCATTCCGCGCACCGGCACCACGCTGCTCAGCAACCTGCTCGCGGCCGATCCGGCGCGCCGCTCGCCGCTGACTTGGGAAATCGACGACCCGGTTCCGCCGCCCGCGAAGGACACGCTCTACACCGACGCGCGCGCGCTGGCGCGGCTGGAGTCGGAGCGCCAGATGCTGGCGGCGCGTCCGGAGATGGGCAGGTACTACCGCGGCTCGGCGATCTATCCCAACGAGTGCATGTTCTTCATGCAGCACGACTTCAAGGCGCTGATCTGGGAGTCGCGCGGCAAGCTGCCGAACTACCGTGACTGGTTGTTCCAGGCCGACGTCAGCTCGACGTACCGGTATCACAAGCGTTTCCTGCAGCTGCTGCAGGCGGATGCGCCGGGCAACTGGAACCTGAAGATGCCTTCGCACGGGCTGTGGATCCAGACGCTGCTCGCGGTTTACCCCGATGCCCGGCTGATCTGGACCCATCGCGATCCGCTCACGGCCACCGGCTCGTTTTGCAGCATCATTGCGCTGTCGCACCAGGCGTTCACCGCGAAGGTCGACCTGGAATGGCTGGGCGAGAATTGTTCCTGGCAGGCCCTGCAGCACGCCGAGCGCATCATGGACGCGCGTGATGCGCTTGGCGAGGAGCGCATCATCGACGTGCACTACGCCAACCTGGCGCGCCAGCCGATCGAGACCATGCGCGCGCTCTACCGGGCCCTCGGTGACGAGTTCACGGCGCAAGCGGAGGCGGGGATGCGCGCCTGGCTCGCCGACAACCCGCAGGACAAGTTCGGCAGGCACGAGTACAAGCTGGCGCAATACGGGCTGAGCCCGTCGAAGGTCGAGGCGCTTCTCGAGCGCTACCTGTCGCGCTACGAGGTGGAGCGGGAGGGGTGAGCGCGGCAGCGCCGCGAAGCGGCTATTGCCGCAGGCCGGCCAGGTCTTCCTGCAGGCGCGTGATCGGCCGCACCGCATCCTGGCCATCCCACTGCCGGCTCACCGCCTGCATGCCGGCAAATCCTGCCAGCATGCCTTCGTTGGCCTCGATCAGTTCCAGGTGCAATCCGCCGGGCAGGTACTCGTCCAGGTAGACGAACTTCAGGCCCGAAGGCATCTTCCCGGACTGGATCACGCGATCGTGCAGCCCGTGCTGCGCCAGCAAGCGGTCGATATCGCTCACCACCGTGGCGCAGTGATTGAGCTTCCCGGGTGCGTCGCGCAAGGCGCGGCTGTAGAGGCTGTCGGCAGACCCGAGCGGCTCGATCAGTTCGATCTGCAGGCCTTCCCAGTAGCCGAAGGCGAGGCGCAGCTCCAGCTCGGTGCGCACGCCACGATAGAAGTACTGGTCCATGGGCATGCGATCGATCACGTAGAACGGCCCGGCGCCCACCCGCTGCGCCCATTCGACCGCTGCCGCGGCCGCATTTGTGACGATGTAGCCGTGCTGCATCACCGCTCCGAAACCACCGTTCATCGGCATCACTCCTGGAAATTGCGGGATCTAGAGATCCGCGGGTGCCCGCGTGATCCGCATGAACGGACGGTACCTGGCGTGCCTGGGTTCTTCCTCTCGCTGCAATTCGACCGCCATCGCCACGTGGGCGAAGCTGAGCACGAGTCGCATCAGTCGCTGTTCGCTCTCGTCGAGTCGATCCAGCGGCCGCTCGTCGAGACAGGCCAGCGCCTTCGGCACCAGGTCATTGGCCGCGTCGTAAAACGCCGCGCGAGAGGCTTCATCGCTGAGGTCGCGGCAGCGCGCACGCCCGGCCGCCGTGTCGGCAGCCCAGTACTCCACGAACGGCGCCAGCGCGTCGAACCCGGCGGGAAGCAGTGACGACTGCGTGCTCACGCCGCACCTCCGGCCTGTTCAGCCTTGTAGGCCTGGACCTTCGCATCGACGTGGTACATCAGGTGCCGCAGCAGCACTTCCTGCTGCTGCAGGTGAATGTGCTCGAGTGCGCCGCTGTTCAGGCCGCGCTGCCCTGCCTCGATGACCACGCGGTCTTCCGAATGGACGTCGCGCGCCATCGCCATCGAGAACTCGCGCCCGTAGCGCTCGCTTGCATTCATGTCCTCGCCCACCCAGTAGATGCGGATGACACCGCGCGATCGCGTCGCCGAGATCGGCATGACGTAATGCACGAAGGGCTGGGTCGGCGTACCTATCATGAAGAGGTTGGGAAAAACCGCCCAGTACGCGCGTCCGTACGGATGGTTCATCAGCCCTCGCTGCATCAGGGCCGGCACCAGCTTGCCGAACGCGACCATCTGCGCCGGGCTCAACTTCGGCGCGGGGTTGGTCCAGATCGTTTGCGTGCGATGCTCGCCGTAGAATTTGTAGTCCATCGGATAGCCGAACGGGTTGTCCGGCCCTACCGCGCCACCACCGCCCGAGCGCGGATGGATGAAGCGCAGGTGATAGTTCTCCTGGAAGTTGTCGTAGGTCAGCTTCCAGTTGGCATCGATCTCGTAAACATACTCCGAGAAGGTCGTGGCATCGCCGACCGGCAAGGTCTCCCACTGCTCGACGAAGGGGCCCAGGTATTCGCGCAGGCCCTGTTTCGGTGAGGGATCCAGGTTGACGAAGAGCAGGCCCGCGCACACGTCGACGGCAACGGCCGGCAGGCTGCACTGGGCCTTGTCGACGTAGAAGCGCTCGAAATCGGGCGCTGCGCGCAACTGGCCGTCATTGCTGAAGGTCCAGGCGTGGTAGGGGCAGGTGAACGTCGACTTGAGCCCGTCCTGCTCCGCAACCAGCTGGGTGCCGCGATGGGTGCAGACGTTGTGGAAGGCGCGCACGACACCATCCTTGCCGCGGGTGATCAGGATCGAGGCGTTGGCAAAATCGAGTTGCCGGACGATGAAGCTGCCGGCCGCGGGCAACTCGCAGACATGCCCGATGTTGAGCCAGGTCCTGCGGAAGATCGCCTCGCGCTCCAGCTCGAAATACTCCGGGCGATAGTAAGGACCGGCCGGGACTGGTCCCGTGCCCAGCGCCAGCGCCTCCTCCCCCGGGGGCGCTCCCGGTCCGGTGACTGGTGTGTTCATTGGCCGCATCCCCCCGCCGACAGGCTGGTTCCGAAGACAAGTGGCCGCGCACGACCCCGACTTGCAGCCCGGCAGGCAACCGGGCTTCCGTGCATCGCGTTGCAAAATTACGACATATGTGTCGTAATTTCAACAGTAGTGTTGAATCTTTTATGTGACGGGATGAACGGGGAGATATCGCGTGAGTGTTCCTGCAGGCAAGCCCGGTCGCACAACGGTCGTTGTCATGAAGTCTCCCGACGCGACGACGCGTGCCGGAACTCCGGCGCGGCGACGCCACAAGTGTTTCGACGACACGCACCGCGAAATCATCGAGACGACGGTCCGCCTGATCTCGGAAAAAGGAGTGGACGCGGTGTCGATAGCCGCGGTGGCACGCGCGATGGGCATCAACCGCGCAACCGTCTACTACCACTTCGAGAGCCTGGGGGCGCTGATCGGCGCGGTGAAGGCCTGGTCGTCCGAACAGCTGGCGAAACCGTTCACCAACGCTGCCCCGCAGCAGGAGCGGGTCGATTACATCACCCGCTTCGTGCTGGAGAATCCGGAGCTCATGAAGTTGTGGATCGAGGACCTGATCTCGGTCGGCGATATCCGGACCCGATACGCGCACTGGGATGCGCTCGTGGAAGGCATCAGGGGTCACGACCTCACGAGCGGCCCTGGCGAGGCGGTCGACGCGGAGGTCTTCTGCGTGATCCTGCTGACCAGCTCGATCATCGGTCCCCGTGTTTTCAGGAACAGTGTCTGCCCCGGCGCGGACACCGAAACGGTGGTGAAGCGATTCCGGAACGAGCAGCTGCGGATGCTCAGGCACGCGGCCCTGCTCAAGCTCTGAGGCCCGGATCCGGTCCGGCAAGCCCCGGATGCGACGGTCGACAATGACATTTTCTGCGCGCAGGCCACGTCTGGCCGGCACGACGAGCGAGGGCACAGACGGGATGGAACGCGCTGTTGACGACGTGATGACCATCGAGGCGGAACTGCGCGTGCCGGTGGCGACAGCGCAACTCGTGCGTTTCCATTTTGCCGAGCCGGCCGACAACCTGTTCTGCCAGGACCGGTATCAACTGGATCTCTGCCTCACGCCGCGACCGCGCAATGCGCGCGCCTGCTTCCCCGATCGCTGGAGCCCGCATCGATTCGAGCGCATTGGTGCCCTGTTCATGGTGCCGCCCGGCGAGGCCATGCGTGCCCGCAGCGACGACTGCGGCCAGCAAACCTCGATCATCTGCCAGCTCCACCCGGAATCGCTGCGCGACTGGTTCGACGGCGAGCTGCAGTGGGATGCGCGCCGCCTGATGGCCGGGCTCGATATCCGGGAGGCGAATATTCGCAGCCTGCTGCTGCGCCTGGCCGAGGAGGCGCGCAATCCGGGATTTGCCAGCGATGTGCTGGTCGAACTGATCGCGACGCAGCTGGCCATCGAGCTGGCCCGTTACTGCACCGCGCTGGACGATGAGGCGCGGGTGCGCGGCCTGGCGTCCTGGCGGCTGCGGCTGGTCGATGAGCGGCTGCGCGAAGAGGGCAGGATACCGACGCTGGCCGAGCTGGCGGCGCTTTGCGGCCTGTCGGTGCGGCAGCTGACCCGGGGCTTTCGCGCCAGCCGCGGTTGCTCCATCGGCGAGTACCTGGAGAGCAGCCGCGTGGCGCATGCCCGGCGGCTGCTGGCCACCGGGCAGAGCGTCAAGGCGATTGCCTACGCGCTGGGCTTTGCCTCACCGTCGGGCTTCTGCTTCGCGTTTCGCCGCGCCACCGGGGAAACGCCGCGCGAGTTTCGCCAGCGCCTGGGGCGCAGCGCACACTGATCCCGAGTGTGCCAGCCCCGCGCTGCGTGGCGCAGGCTCCTAGGCGCGCGGGCCGCGGGCGAACAGGCGGCTGTGCAGCGCGCCGAAGCCCGGATCATCGAGCTGCGCGGCGGTCGAACCGTTTGCCGGGAACGGGTGCTGGCTGCGCATATCGTAAGTGACTACACGTTTGGCGAAACGCCACCGGCCGTCTTCCTTGCGGTAGCGGTCGATGTAGCGGGCGCACATCAGATCCTCGATCCATCCGTCCTTGCCGTCGGGAATGATGTGGTAAGCGATGGCATAGACCTCGCCTTCGCCCTCATCGCCGTTGACGGAGATCAGGTGATTGCAGACATGGTGACCGCTGTAGCGCATGTACGGGAAGGCGCGCTCGAGAAACTGGACATAGTCCTCGGCCGCTCCGTCGAACGTATCGCCATGCGTATCCGTGGCGTCCCGGGTGTAGAGCGTGCGCAGCAGTGCGCCGTCCTTGCGATCGACGCCGCGCGAGTAGAGCAGGACGAGTTCGCGGATTTCCTCCTTCGCGATCAGCGTCGCGAGTGCGGTCTGGTCGATGCTCACGATAGTCCTCCGGTGTCTGGACGGGATGTTGCGTTCAGCCGGCGGCTGTCACTGGGCAAAAGAGTACCCGCCGTTGACGGGATAGGTTTGCCCGGTGATCCACGAGGCGGCGTCCGAACACAGGAAGAGCGTCATGTTGGCGACGTCGTCGGGCTGTCCGAAGCGGCGAATGATGTAGCGCGCCACGTGCGCCTTGGCACGTTCGCTGGCGAGAAACTCGGTCCGTGACGGCTCGGGGAGTGGCGGCTCCAGTGTCGAGAGCGAAATCGCGTTCGAGGTGATGCCAAAGCGCCCCGCCTCCCGGGCAATGGAACGCACGAAGCCGGCGGCGCCGGCCTTCGCCGCCGAATAGGCGACGAGCTTCGCTTCGCCGATGCGCCCGGAGTCCGAGACGATCGTGACGATGCGGCCCTTGCCCTGCGCGACCATGCCCGGCAGTGCCACGTGACAGCAGTTCATCACGCCCTGCAGGTTGGTGCGGAAGTAGCGGTCCCATTCCTGCGGCGCGGTTTCCCAGAACAGCGGCGAGGCACGCATCTGGACGTCGGGTCCGGCATTGCCGGCATTGTTCACGAGGAGGGTGATGGGGCCGAGCGCCGCGGCCGCGGTGGTCATGGCCGACTGCACCGAGGCGTGATCGCCCACGTCGGCGGGCGCGGCGACGGCCGCTACCCCGAGCGCCCTGATCTCCGCCGCCACGGCCTCGGCGCGCTCGGCGACGAAATCGTTGACCGCCACGCCGCCCGCGTTGTGACGCGCCAGTGCCAGCGCGATGGCGCGCCCGGCGCCCTGGCCCGCGCCGGTGACGAATGCGACCTGGCCGCCGAGGTCCAGCGGATCTTCTCCAATCATGTCAAATCTCCTTGCTCCGGATTCTCTGCGCGGCATGCGTGACACTGCGCGGTTGCCGCCCTGGCGCCGCGGGCGAGCACGCGGGTCGAGCCGGCCAACACGGCCCGATCGATTGACTCGCAACTGAAGATTCAGCATATTCGGAACATGCTGAATACGTCAAAACAAAGCGTTTTCGCCGAACACTTTCGCCCGGTCGATGACGTGGCGATGCAGCGATGAAAACCTTTGTCTCGCGCACGCCCGAGGGCGTGGATTCCCTCGTGATCGAGGACCGGCCGGCGCCCGGCCCCCTCGGGCCGGGACAGGTGCGCATTGCCATGCGGGCCGCGTCGATCAACTATCGCGACTTCCTGGCCTTGTCCGGTGCGATCGGGGTGCGCGGGCCCGCCGGGCTGATCCCGTGCTCGGACGGCGCGGGCGAAGTCATCGAGACCGCGCCCGATGTGTATCGACTCCGGGTCGGCGATCGCGTGGCGCTCGCTTTCAATCCCGACTGGATTGGCGGCCCGTGGCAGGCCACAACCGGCGTGCTGTGCCGCGGCAGCGGCCTGCCGGGCGTGATGCAGGAGGAACTGGTCGTGCATCACGGCGAGGCAGTGGTGTTGCCGGCACACCTGGATTTCGGGGAGGGGGCTGCCCTGCCATGCGCGGGCGTGACGGCGTGGCACGCGCTGTGCGGCGCGACACCCTTGCTGCCGGGCATGTCGGTATTGCTGCAAGGGGGCGGTGGTGTCTCGGTGTTCGCCTTGCAGTTTGCCAAGCTGTTCGGCGCGCGCGTGATCATGACCTCGTCCGGCCCGCAACGCTGCGCGCGCCTGCGCAGTCTCGGTGCCGACGAGACCATCGACTACGTCGCGCAACCGCAGTGGGACGCGGCGGTGCGGGCGCTCACCGGCGGGCACGGTGTGGACCTGACGGTGGAGGTCGGTGGCGCGACGACGATCGATCGCTCGGTGGCAGCTACGCGCAGGGGCGGCCGCGTTGCGCTCGTGGGTCTGCTGACCGGGGTGCCCGCCGCGGTTCCATCCCTGTTTTCCGCCGGTGCCAGCATCAGCCCGGTCATGGTCGGCAGCCGCGATGATTTCGAGGCGATGAACCGTGCCATCGCATTTCACCGGCTGCGACCCGTGATCGACAGCCGCTACGGCTTCGAACAATTGCCCGATGCATTGCGCCATCTGCAGAGCGGCCGGCACATGGGCAAGATCGTCATCGACTTCTAGCCATCTGCGGCGCGATCGTCGGCCCGAGCCCTGTCGTCACGGGGGAGCGCAACGTGGAGAAGGATTTCACGGTCCGTATCGCAGGTGCGGATTTTTACGCGCGCCAGCAGGGCGACAAGCCCCGCGCCGTCTTCCTGCACGGCTTTGGCGGCGATCTCCACACCTGGGATGGCGTGTGGTCGGAGCTGGCCTGCGCTGTCCCGGCGCTGCGCTACGACCTGCGCGGTTTCGGCCGCTCGACGAGCCACGATGATGCCCCGTTCGACCACGCCGACGATCTGCTGGCCATCCTCGACGCGACGGGCATCGGGCAATGCGACCTGGTCGGCGTGTCGATGGGCGCCGGCATTGCGCTGAACTTCACGCTCGATCACCCCGGGCGGGTGCGAAACCTGGTCCTCATCAGTCCCGGCCTGGTCGGTTGGGAATGGTCCGCAGACTGGCAGAGCCTGTGGCGCCCCATCGTCGCCGCGGCGCGCGCGGGGGCAATCGACGAGGCCCGGCGCCTGTGGTGGCAGCATCCGCTGTTTGCATCGACCCGCAGCAGTGCCGGCGGGCAGGCGCTGTTCGACTCGATCATGCGCTATTGCGGCGCCCACTGGATCCGCGACAACCACCGGCTGAAGCTGCCGGATGTCGAGCGGCTCTGCCTGCTCGGCACGCGCACGCTGCTGCTGACGGGTGGCCGTGACCTGGAGGATTTCAGGTTGATTGCCGACCTCGTCGCGGCAAGCGCCCGCGCGGTGCGGCGTGTCGATCTGCCCGGTGCGGGTCACCTGCTTCACCTGGAGGATCCGGCAGGCTGCGCCCGCCAGCTGCTCGCGTTCCTGCGCCCGGCCCGCGCGCCCTAGGCTTCACGGCGGCGATCAGTCGGCGTCCTCGAGGAGTTTGCGCACGGCCGGTCGATCGACCTTGAACGACATGGCCGTCCTCGGCAGGGCGTCGACGAAGCGCCAGACCACGGGTATGTGGGTCGCGGGCACGTGATCGCGCAGATGCGCCTCGAGTTCGGCGACACCGGTCTGTGGCGATTCCGCAGCGAGTTGCACCAGGGCTGCCGGTACCTGGCCCAGGCGCTTGTCCGCGAGCCCGATCACGGCTGCTGCCGACGCGCCGGGGTGCAGCAGCAGCGCGCGCTCGATCGTTTCGGGCAGCAGCTTGAAACCGCCGCGAATGATCGCCCCGTCGGCGCGGCCACGGAGAAACACGAAGCCGTCCGCGTCGATCACCGCGACGTCCGAGGTATGGATCCAGTCGGGACCGACGCGTGGCGAGATCACTTCCAGGATGCCCTCCGTGCCAGGCGGCAGGACGGCGCTACTGGCGGGATCGACGACGCGCAGTTGCGCCCCCGGCAGGGCACGCCCCACGCTGCCGAGCTTGCTCCTGCCCCACGTGGCATGGAGCTCGGGAGTCATTGCCGCTACCGGGCCGGCGAACTCGGTGGCGCCATAGGACAGCAGGATGGGCACGCCGTAGCGCTCCTCGAAGGCCCGCTGTACTTCCGGGGCCAGGGGCGCAGCCCCCGCGCCCATGTAGCGCAGGCAGCCCAGGTCGGCGCGCGGGATGTCGGCATCCAGCACCATCTGGAAGCCAGCCGGCGGCAAACCACCCATCGCGGGGCGAAAGCGCAGCAGGTGATCGTGCCAGCCGGCCAGGCTGAAGCGGTCCAGCAGCACCGCTCGTTGCCCGTTCAGCAGCGCCGGCAACGTGGAATAGAGGCCGGAAATATTGCCTACCGGGAAATACAGCAGGGCCGGGGGCGCCAATGCCGGATCGCCGGAATCCATCGCGCGTGGAGCGACGATGAACCTGGCGATCGTTGCGTAGCTCAGCCGGAACGGCTTGGGCGGACCGGTGGTGCCGCTGGTCAGGATTTCCACCTGCGGGGGGAGCGTGGCGTCGCCCGGGCGCCGCGCGCGCTCCAGGCCGGGCAGCGACCAGGCTTCCATTTCCCGCAGTGCGATCGCGGCGATGCCCCTGGAGCGCAGCACGGCCAGGATTGTCTCCGGGAAATCCTCGGCGGCGGCTACCAGTACCGAGGGCTCGATCGCGTCGAGGTCGCGCGCAATGGCGGTCGCCGACTGGAACGGGTAGACCATGCGAATCGTGCTGCGCCCGGCGATCATGCCGAGCAGGGCGGCCAGGGCAGACGGCCGGTTGCGCGCCACGAACGCGACTCTTGCGCCCGGGCCGGCACCGCTGGCGACGATCAGCTCGCCGACGCGCTCGCCCACCCGGCGCATCGCGCCCCAGCTCGTCCATTGCTTCTGGAACTCGATCGCCGGCTGTTGCGCGGGGCGTGCGAGCGCCGCTGCGCTCAGTTGTTCGAGGTCGTCCATGCGCGCTTTACATTCCCTGCCGTTGCATCGACCATACTCAGCAACGTTGTATAGTGCTTCGAGGAAAAATTAAACAGCTGTGAACACGAACACTGTTACGGTCATCATCGGGGCAGGGCAGGCGGGCTGTGACCTGGCCACGGCATTGCGCCAGCAAGGTTATGCGGGGCGCATTATCTTGCTGGGCGAGGAGCCGGTGCCGCCTTATCGTCGTCCGCCCTTGTCGAAGACCTATCTCTCGGGAGACATCGGCGAGGAAGCGCTTTACATCAAGCCCCGCGCGGCCTATGCGAAGCAGGATATCGATCTGCGCACCGGCGTGCGCGTGACCGCCATCGATCGCCAGGCGCATACCGTCAGCCTGGACAACGGCGAGCGCATCGCCTACGACAAGCTGGCGATCACGACCGGTGGGCGTCCGCGGCAACTCCCGCTGGCGGGCGCCGACAAGCCGAACGTGCATTACGTCAGGACCCTCGAGGACATCAACCGCCTGCGCGAGCAGTTCGAGCCGGGGCGGCGACTGGTCATCATCGGTGGCGGGTACATCGGCCTGGAAGCCGCCGCCGTGGGCATCAAGAAGGAGCTCGCGGTCACGCTGGTCGAGGCATTGCCGCGCCTGCTGGCACGCGTGACCGGCCCGGAGCTCTCGCAGTATTACGCCGGCGTGCACCGCCGTCACGGCGTGGACATACGCCTCGGCGCGGGCGTCGAGGCGCTGGAGGGCGGGGAGCAGGTGGAATTCGTCGTGCTGCAGGACGGCACCCGTCTGCCCGCGGACGTGGTGATCGTCGGGATCGGCCTGGTCCCGAACACGGAACTGGCCGAACAGGCGGGCCTGGAAGTAGACAACGGCATCATCGTCGACCTGTACGCCCAGACCAGCGATCCCGATATCGTCGCTGCCGGCGATTGCACGAACCACGACAACGGCTTCCTCGGGCGCAGGCTTCGCCTGGAATCCGTGCCCAATGCGAGTGAGCAGGGCCGCGTGGCTGCCGCATCGATTTGCGGGCAGCGGGTGGCCCATGCCGGTGTGCCCTGGTTCTGGTCGGACCAGTACGACCTCAAGCTGCAGATGGTGGGCCTGTCGCAGGGCCACGATCGCGTGGTCATCCGCGGTTCGATGGAGGCGGACTCCTTTGCCGCTTTCTACCTGCAAGACGGCGTGGTCATCGCTGTCGATGCGGTGAATCGCCCGCAGGACTTCATGGTGGGCAAGAAGATGGTCGCCGCCAGGCTGAAGGCGGACCCCGCAACGCTCGCCGACGAATCCGTCGTGCTCAAGTCGCTCGTCGCCTGACGGGGAAAAGCGGCCAGCGGCGTGACCCCGACAGCGTATGCGCGCGTGCTGCTCGGCTCCCTGGGGCGCGAAGAGCTTCAGCCGGCAGAGGACAAGCGCGGCGCCGCCCTGCTGTGGGCACAATCCGGTGCGATGTGGTTGAGCGGACATGCCGACGGTCCGGCGCGCAGCTGCCCGGCACCGCTCGCCGCCTGCGCCCAGGGCGCGTGGCTGGCGTTGTCGGCGCTGCGTCCGCAGCACTGCGATCCGCGTTTCGATGCCTACCGTCTGCTCGGCGAGCGCGCCGCGATCGCGGGCCTCGGTCGACGCGGGCGCGTGTCTGCCGGCGGGGCCTGCCACCTGCTCGATACCGCCGACGGCGCGCTGGCCCTGAACCTCGCCCGCGACGACGACCACGATCTGCTGCCTGCGTGGCTGGAGCAGCCGGTGGCGGGCATGGGAGAGCTTGCCGAAATCCTGCGCGCTCGCCCGACGGTGGCGCTGGTTCAGCGCGCGCGGCTGCTCGGTCTCGCAGCCGCTGCGCTGGTTGCGCCGCGGCCGCGCCGGACGTGGTTTCACGCCAGGCGCCACGCCCCGGCGCGGCGCGACGGCCGCGCTGCACCGCTGGTCATCGATCTGAGCTCGCTGTGGGCGGGGCCGCTGTGCGCGCAGCTCCTGGCCGGCTGCGACGCGCGTGTCATCAAGGTCGAGAGCACGGCCCGTCCCGACGGTGCGCGCCGCGGGCCGGCGTGGTTCTACGATCTGCTGAATGCCGGCAAGGAAAGCGTCGCACTCGATTTGCGCGAGCCGGCCGATCGCGGGCGATTGCACGCCCTGCTCGCACAGGCCGATATCGTCATCGAATCGGCGCGCCCGCGGGCACTGGAGCAGATGGGGATACACGCCGCGCAACTGCTCGCCGCGCGCCCCGGGATGGTGTGGCTCGGAATCACCGGTTACGGTCGCCGCGCGCCTATGCGCGACTGGATTGCCTACGGCGATGACGCCGGTGTGGCGGCGGGGCTCGCCTGGCTCATGGGGGGCGCGCGGGGCGACCCGGTTTTCTGTGCCGATGCCATCGCCGATCCATTGACCGGCCTGCACGCCGCAGCGCTGGCGCTCGCGGCCTGGCTGGACGGCGGCGGGCAGTTGCTGGATATTGCGTTGCACGACGTCGCGGCGTTCTGCGCCGGTGCCGGTTGCGAGTCGGACCCGGGCGCGGTACCGCTGGTGGAGGCTGCATTGCCGCTCGCGCGGGTGGCGTGCGAGCAAGCCGCCGAACCGGGCGTCGACACGGCGCGCGTGTTGCGCGAATTCACGTGAGGGTTTGCCGCATTGTCCGTCACTGAAGCGGGGAGTCGCGACGACGCATCGCTGCTGATCCGGCGCGCCCTGCTGCCACAGCGGGGATTGTTCGACCTGCGCATCGGCGGCGAGCGGATCGTTGCGCTGCAGCGGGAACTGGAGCCATGCGCCGGCGAGCGCATCATCGATGCGCGCGGCAACGTGCTGCTGCCGGGACTCCACGATCACCACCTGCACCTGTTCGCGACCGCGGCGGCACGCGCCTCGCTGCTGTGTGGGCCGCCGGCCGCGCACGAAGAGCAATCGCTGCGCCAGGCGCTTGCCCGGCATTGCGCGCAGGGCGAGGGCTGGGTTCGCGGCATCGGTTTTCACGAGAGTGCCTGCGCGCAGCTCGACCGGCACTGGCTCGACGCCGTATGCGCCGAGCGGCCCGTGCGCATCCAGCATCGCAGCGGCATGCTTTGGGTGCTCAATTCCTGCGCGCTCGGCCACCTGCGCGTGGCGCCGGACGAATGCCTGCCCGCGGGCGCCGAGCGGACTGCGGACGGCGAATTGACCGGGCGCTTTTTCGATCTCGATGCGTGGCTCGGCTCGCGGCTGCCCAGGGCATGGCCGTCGCTGCGCGACGTGTCGGCCGAACTGGCGCGCCACGGCATAACCGCGGTGACCGATGCCGGCGCCCGCAACGGGCAAGCGGCCTGGGAAGCCCTGTGTGGCGCCAGCGCGCGCGGGGAGCTCGTGCAGCGCGTGCTGGTGATGGGCAACGAGGAACTGGCGGTGTCGGCAGGCGCATCGCCGGGGCGTATCGAGGTCGGGCCGCTGAAAATCTACCTGCGCGAGATCGGGTTGCCGGAGTTCGAGGCACTGGTGTTGCGCGTGCAGGCGGCGCACGCGCAGGGACGCGCCGTTGCATTTCACTGCGTGACGCGGGTCGAACTGACATTTGCGCTCGCCGCCCTGGCGCAGGCGGGGACGCTGCCCGGTGACCGCATGGAACATGCGGCGATCGCCGACGAGCACGCACTGCAGGCACTGGCAGCACTCGGGGTGACGGTGGTCACGCAGCCGCAATTCATCGCGGAGCGCGGAGATCAATACCTGCGCGACGTGGAGGCGGTGGACATCCCGTTGCTGTACCGCGGTGCCGGGTTCCTGCGCGGCGGTGTGGCGCTCGCCGCCGGCAGCGATGCGCCGTACGGGTCGACGGATCCGTGGGCCGCCATGCGCGCCGCCATCGGGCGTCGCACGCGCGCAGGCGTGCAGATGAATGCCGGCGAGTGCCTGGCACCGGCGCAGGCCATCGCGCTGTTCGCCGGGGATCTGCACCGGCCCGCGAGCGGCTTGCGTGAACTCGCCGTCGGCCAGCCCGCGGACTTGTGCCTGCTCGATGTGTCCTGGGAGGATCTGTGCGCCGATCCCGATGCGCGTCACGTGGCGCTCACGGTCTGCGCCGGGCGGATCGTGTACGCGGCGCCACGCCATGCATAGGGCAATCATCGCGAGCGTCGACGAGCTGCCGCAGGATCCGCAGTGGCTGGGATCCCGGCCCTGTCCCGTGATTGCCTACGGTGCGGGTGCAGCGAGCGCGTCAGCGGATGTGCTGGTGCCCGACCTCGCCGCGGCACGTGCCATCGAGAAGCGGGTGCTGGCCTGGCCCGTCGCAGCGATGACACTGGTGCAGGTGCTGCGCAGCACCGCACTGCTGCCCGCCGCGCAGGCGCTCGATGTTGAATCGATGGCCTTTGCGACCCTGCAGGGCGGCGAGGAATTCGCCGCCTGGCAGCGCAGCGCCAGGCGCGGTCCGCCGCCGCTGCCGGTGCAAGCGGGCGACCCGGTGTTGCTGAGCCGCGAGGGTGCCGTGATCGAGGCCGTGCTCAACCGTGCCGGCACGCGCAACGCCATCAGTGTCGAAATGCGCGACGCCTGGGTCGAGGCCCTGCAGCTGCTCGAGGCGGACGAGTCGGTCGAGGAACTGCGGTTCAGGGCGCTGGGCGCCTGCTTCAGCGTCGGCGGCGAACTGCACGAATTCGGGCTCGCTCCCGATCCGGCCACCGCACACTGGGTGCGCACGGTGCACAGCCCCGCGCGCCTGCTGGCCAGGCTGGGCACACGGGTGAGCTTTTTCGTGCACGGGGCATGCATCGGTTCGGGCATCGAACTGCCGGCATTCGCCGCGCGGCTTGTCGCGCACCCCGAAACCTTCTTCCAGCTGCCGGAACTCCAGATGGGGCTGATTCCCGGCGCGGGCGGCACGGTGAGCATTGCGCGGCGCATCGGGCGCCAGCGCACGGCGTGGATGGTCCTGACGGGCCGGCGGATCAGCGCGCGCACGGCCCTGGAGTGGGGGCTGGTCGATGCGCTTGTCGACGTGAGCTCAGCGCCACCGTGATGCGCGCATGCGCCGTTGCAGGCAAATTCCTTTTCCCGGACAGTCATTGGCGGGCGCTTTCGCGCCACTATGATGGCATCGATGCCGATTCCGCGTTGAATTCCCGGGGCACGCACGACAGGATCCGATCCACATGAAGACGACACTGATTCGCAACGCAACCATCTGGGACGGGAGCGGTGCCCGCGCCTTTGCCGGCGACCTGCTGATCGAGGGCAACCGCATCCGCTCCGTCACGCCCGGCGATGCGGAGGCCGGGGCGCGTGCCGACGTGCAGATCGACGCCGCCGGCAGGTTCCTGATGCCCGGCATGACGGAGGGCCATGCGCACCTGTCCTTCGATGGCGTCACGTGCACCGAGAACCTGATCACCCCGCCGCCCGAGGAGCACACGCTGCTGACGGCGCGCGTGGCGAAGACCCTGCTCGATCACGGTTTCACCAGTGCCTACGGGGCATCGGCCGCGAAGCTGCGTCTCGATGTCGCGGTGCGCAATGAAATCGACGCCGGGCGCCTGCCGGGGCCGCGTGTGCGTGCCGGCTCCCTCGAGATCACGGTGACCGGGGGGCTCGGGGACGAGAGCAAGCTGCACAATCCGCGCAACGGTCCGTCGATCGTCGTCGACGGCGCCGAGGAAATGCGCAAGGCCGTGCGCCTGTGCTGCCGCGAGGGCTGCGACAACATCAAGCTCGATGTGTCCGGCGACCCGTTCTATCCCGAGATACCCTCGCACGCCACGCCGATGTCGCTGGAGGAGGTCCGCATGGCGGTGGCAACGGCGCACAGCTTCGGCAAGAAGGTCAATGCCCACGCGCGCTCGATCGAGTCGGTGCGCCACTGCCTGGTCGCCGGGGTCGACGTGATCTACCACGCCGAGTACAGCGACGAGGAAACGCTCGACATGCTCGAGGCGGCGAAGGATCGCATCTTCGTTGCGCCCACCATCAGCCTGTTCCATACCATGATGCACGAGGCGGAACCCTACCTGCCGCGTGCGGCCGCCGAGGCAATGGGGATCCCGGCTCTGATCGAGGAGTCGGTGAAGACGCATACCGCGCTGCGCAAGCGCGGCATCCGTCACCTGATCGGCGGCGACTACGGCTTTGCCTGGAGCATGCAGGGCACCAATGCCCGCGACCTGAAGTTCTTCATGGACTACTACGGCTACTCGGCGGCCGACGCGCTGGTCTGCGCCACGCGCAATGGCGGCCTCGCGATGCGCGCCCAGGGCGATCTCGGCACCCTGCGCCCGGGCATGCTTGCCGACATGCTGCTGGTGGACGGTGATCCACTGACGGACGTGACGATCCTGACGGACAGGCGCCGCCTGGCGATGGTCATGAAGGACGGTGAAATCAGCACCCTCCAGCCCGCGCTGCACGCGACGGGCTGAGAGGGGCGTCGCGCGCCGGGATCAGGAGCCGGGCGTGGCCGCCGCCGGCGCGAACCAGATCGGCGAGGACCACGCGCGTTCCTGTATCGCGGCGGGCTCCTGCGCCGCCGTGCCGAGTTTCACCGCGTCGTAGGTCGACCAGCGCGGCGTCGGGATTTCCAGCACGCGCACGTAGTAGAACGCCCGCGCCTGCGGCTGGAACTCCGGGTCCTGCCATACGGCGGCGAGCTCCGCCGCGCCGATGGTGTTGCGATACGTTGCCGTCTTCACGTCCACGGTCGTGCCCACCGCGGGCAGCTTGCCGCTCGCGGCATCGATGGCACGTTCGCCGGCCCAGGCGACGTCGAAGATCTTCTCCCGCGCCGTGCCATCGACATCCAGCCAGCCCTTGACGATCTGCACCCGGTCGAGATTCGCGCCGTCGGGATCCTTCGTTGCCAGCACCGCGAAGCGGGGTGCGCCGCGCGCGGCGGGAGCGGGCAGCTGCGAGCCCATCGGCACGCCGGAGGCATAGGCCTGCGCGACGAAATCCGGCGCCTGCACGAGCGCCGGCGCGAAATCCCAGCCGCCGAAAAAGCGCAGGCTGATGCGTGTGCCGGAGGTCGCGAAGGTCTCCTTGCGCCTGAGCGCGTCGTAGATCGCCTCGCGCGTGTTGGCATCGGCCCACACGGCGGCCAGCCCTGCCGCGCTGTAGGCGGTTTCGCGCCCGGCGGCCCGGGCCTCGGCGCTGCGCGCGATACGTCCCGCGCGCATCGCGGCCGTGCCGTCGAGCTGCGTCAGCTTGCCGTGGTAGTTGTCCTCCTCGATCGGCGGCGCGGAGTTGTGCGTGTCGCTGGAGCCGATCATGCCGAAGTCGTAGGGGTTCACGCCGAGGCTGGCGCCGAGCTCGAGCCCGGTCTTCAGCGCATCGCGCGCGTAGCTGCCCTCGGGTTTGGAGGCGCGCGGGATCTTCGCGCCCGACATGCGCGTGGTCCACATCTCGTAGTTGGCGAACTCGTCCTCGGTCGAGAGCAGCGGATGCGCCTCCGACTGGCCCTTGATCTGCACGATCTCGGCGATCGGCTCGTTGCGGCTGCGCTGGCGCGCCCACGCCGCATCGACCGGTCTGCCCGCGGAATCCGTGCGCGCCCACATCATGCCGTCGCTGGCATTCGAATTGTGCGGGATCGCCATGCCCTCGATACCCTGCGCGCGTTGCTCGTCGAGAAAGCGCCACAGGTCCTCGGGCTTGTCGGAATCGATGCGCGAGAAAGGCTTGGGGGGTACCGCGGAGCCGCGGAATATCACGTTGCGGTGCAGGTTGATCTCATCGGGCGTGCTGGTCCACTCGTAGCCGATCAGCGTGGTGAAGCGCCCCGGCTCGTTGTGGCGCTCCGCGGCGGCGATCACTTCGCGCCAGGCGGCCATGTTCACCTCCGGCAGGTCGAGCAGTTCGTCGAGGCTGCCGTCGTGCGAGGCGTCGTCGGAGATCTGCATCAGCGCCTTGAAAGCATCCGCCGGATCGGGGCTGGCGAAGAGCTTCGCCAGCGGATGCTGCGACAACGGGCTCGCGGGGTTGAGGAATTCGCGCATCGAGCCGAGGTACTCGGAGTGTTCAGTGACGGCGGCGAAATCGAGCGGGCGCTTCAGCTGCACGGTGAAGCCGGCGGCGTGCGCGATTGCCTCGCCCCTGGCGTAGCGGTAGGCGTCATCGGGCAGCGTGCGCGTGCCGGTGCTGAAGGCATCGGCCGACAGCGCGGTGTGGATGTGCAGATCGCCATAAAGCACCTGCCGTGCCGCGGGAGCGGCTGTGTTCGCCGCAGCGGCAGCGCCGGCCTCGGCGAGCAGCAGGGTTGCACAACTCAACAGCGCCAGCGGCAGTCGTCGCATCGTCACGTCCTCGTCGTGGTTCCAGATGCCGTCATGTTAACCGCGAGTCCGGCGTCCTCGACAGACCCGGTGCCGCCACGGCGTTGGGCGGCCCGTGTGTACGGGGCTATGATGCCGACTCGCCTGCCCGCAACAGAAGGAACCCGCGATGAACGACCCGGCTAACCTGGAGCTCGGCCTGATCGG
>Ga0138256_10002086_pt1 | contig 21521 bp, 23 predicted proteins | sample KNB2016incub_MG_FD_105486 | JGI IMG/M metagenome (GOLD analysis project Ga0138256, IMG submission 105486) | Active sludge microbial communities from wastewater in Klosterneuburg, Austria - KNB2014incub_MG | ecosystem: Engineered > WWTP > Activated sludge > Unclassified | place: Austria... | reverse complement strand
CTAGCGTTCAATTGCCGTTCAGATGCGATGGCCCACCGTTCAGGATCTGAGCGGGCGGAGGCTATGATGGATGCGTCGAGACGGACAGTGCTGGCGGGCATGGGCGTGACGGCCTTTGTAGGCGGCGCCTCCGCGCAGAATTTCGGAAGCAGGAACAAGTATGCTTCAGCGGCGGGGCCGTATGGACCGGCGGCGGAATACGCGGCTGCGCGACGCGGCGTATCGCTGCTGGTGATGCAGGATGGCAAAGTCCTCTTCGAGACCTATCCCAATGCCGGCGCGCCGGAGAAGGACTGGGAGCTGGCGAGCGGGACGAAGAGTTTCACCGGCGTCATGGCGGCGTTGGCGTCTGCGGACGGAATGCTCGACATCGACGAGCCAGCTGCGAAGACGCTGACGGAATGGAAGAGCGACGCGCGCAACCTCATCACAATCCGCCACCTGCTGACGCTCACATCCGGACTGGAAGGGGCGGGCGAGGTGGCGCGGCCACCAGCCTATCTCGATGCAATCAAGGCGAGAGCGTCCACGCCGCCAGGCGCGAAATTCGTCTATGGCCCCACGCCATTCCAGTGCTTCGGCGAGATCATGAAGCGCAAGCTGAGAGCCGCGGGAAAACCGGCTGATCCGATCGTGTGGCTGCACGGCCGGCTGTTCGATGAGCTCGGTATCCGGCCGACCAACTGGAAGCGCGGGGCGGATGGGAATCCGTTCCTGCCGCAAGGCGCACATTTCAACGCGCGCGACTGGGCGAAGTTCGGCCAGTGGGTGATGGATGGCGCGAAGGGCGCCGATCCGAAGGTCCATGCAGCTCTGTTCGAGGCGACGAGTGCAAACCCCGGCTATGGGCTGTCCTGGTGGTTGCTGCGTCCGGGCATGATCGGGCCATCGCCGCGCTCAGGCATTGATGGTGATGCGATCGGACAGGCGGCGAGGGGCGAGGATATCGTCATGGCGGCGGGCGCTGGCGACCAGCGGCTGTACCTGCTGCGCAAGCGGCGGCTGGTGGTCGCGCGGCAGGCCAATCAGATCCTGCGCGCCATGGGTCCGCGGCAGCTGAAATGGCGGGATGATGAATTTCTGCGGCTGCTACCTTTATGACTCTTTCTTCATCTGGCGGCTGGGCGTAGAGTCACCCCTGTCCAGTGTGGCGTCGCGTGACAACAGCCTTCCTCATTTTCGTTTGCCTCGCCTCCCCCGCGGTCTTTGCGGCTACGGGCTGGCTGACGCTTGCCGGCCCGAAACGATTGTCAGGCGCCCTGGCTGGCGGCTTGGCGGCCGCGGTTTTCAATATCGGTTGGGATGCGCTCGCAGGCCGAATGGACTGGTGGGCCTATCATTCAAGCGGTGATGTTCTGCCGACACTGGCGATTTCGATTTCGGTAGTCTTCGTGTTCGGCGCCACCGCCGGTCTTGTCGGCTGGCGGATGATGCGCGCCATGGGTTGGACCGGGGTCGCAACGTTTTTCGCCGGTTATGTCGGACTTGGCATGCTCCGCGATCATATGCTCGCGACGAACTCCACATTGTTCGCATTCGGAGCGGGGCCGATGCCGCAGGTCATGGGCGCGGTAGGATACCTGTCGCTAGCGCTCGTTGTCCAAGTGACCATGCTGCTCATGGCTGGCCCGCCGCGGCACGACCCCTTGAGGGCGAGCTAGCCGCGCTTCAACGCCGCGGCTTCCTTCGCCAGCGCGGCGATCGCGTCCCATTGCCTCGCATCGATCAGCTTTTTCGGCGTTAGCCAGCCGCCGCCGACACAGGCGACATTGGAGCGGGTGAGATAGTCGCGCGCCAGATCGAGCGTGATGCCGCCCGTGGGGCAGAAGCGGATATGGCCGAAGGGCCCCTTCAACGCATCCAGCATGGCGCGACCGCCGGCCTGTTCGGCGGGAAAGAATTTGAAGCGGGTGAGGCCAAGGTCGAGGCCGGCCATCAGTTCGGTCGCGGTGGCGATGCCAGGCAAGATCGGTATGCCGGCCTTCTGTGATTCGGTCGTGACCGACACGGAGAGGCCGGGCGTGACGATGAACCGCGCCTTGCTGTCCAGCGCGCGTTGCAGGTCTTTGGTGTTGAGCACGGTGCCTGCGCCGGCGATCGCGCCTTTCACCTGGCCCATCGCGGCGATGCAGTCTGAGGCTACGGGCGTGCGCAGAGTGACCTCAAGCACTGGCAGACCTGCGCCGACCAGCGCTTCGGCGAGCGGAACCGCATCTTCGACGCGTTCGATCGTGATCACGGGGATCACAGGCTGGATCGCCATCAGATCGTCGACAGTCATGTCAGGTTCCCTGCATAAACGCTGAAGATGCCGCCACCGATTTCAGCGTCGCCCGCAACGGCGCGGAAGGGCGCAAAGAGTTCGCGGCCCCAGCCATGGCCGGCAGGCGGCGCAGGGGTTCGCGGGCGGCGCATGAGTTCCGCCGGATCGACCCACAGGTCGAGCGTGCCCGCTTCCGCATCCAGCACAATGCGATCGCCATCCTGAATACGCGCGAGGGCGGCGTCCTGGTCGGCTCCGGGGGTGAGGTGGATGGCGGCGGGAACAGCGCCGGAGGCGCCAGACATGCGGCCGTCGGTGATCAGCGCGACGCGATGGCCACGGTTCTGCAGGCTGGTGAGAGCGGGCGTAAGGGCATGCAGTTCCGGCATGCCGTTTGCGCGCGGCCCCTGGAAACGAACGACGACGCAGACATCGCGATCCAGCTTGCCGGCTTTGAAGGCGGCTGTGAAGTCAATCTGGCTCTCGAAGACGGCTGCGGGCGCATCAATGACGCGGCGATCCTTTGGCACGGACGAAATCTTGATGATGCCGCGGCCGAGCGATCCTTTGAGCAGGCGAATGCCGCCTTCCATCTCGAAGGGCGACGAGACAGGACGCAGGATTGTCTCATCGAGCGATTTTTCCACGCCAGGACGCCAGGCGAGTGCTTCACCATCTAGCCATGGCTCCTGCGTATAGAGCTCCAGTCCCGGACCTGCGACCGTCAGCACATCGCCGTGCACGAGACCGGCCTGGAGCAGTTCGCGCGTGATGAACGCCATGCCGCCGGCGGCGTGGAAGTTGTTCACGTCGGCCGAGCCGTTCGGATAGATGCGAGCGAGCAGCGGTGTGACGCTCGAAATGTCGGAAAAATCGTCCCAGTCCACGATGATCCCCGCCGCCTGCGCCATGGCGGGAATGTGCAACGCGTGGTTGGTGGATCCGCCCGTCGCCATCAGGCCGACAATGGCGTTGACGATGGATTTCGCATCAACCACGTGGGCCATGATCGACTCGCCAGATTGCGCAAGCTCGACACAGCGTATCGCGGCGGCGCGAACCAGCGCCTCGCGCAGCGGCGTGCCCGGATTGACGAAAGCCGTGCCGGGCAGGTGGAGACCCATCAGCTCCATCATCATCTGGTTCGAATTCGCCGTGCCATAGAAGGTGCAGGTGCCGGCCGTGTGGTAGGAAGCGGCTTCCGCTTCGAGCAGCTGGTCGCGGCTGACCTGGCCGAGCGCAAACAGTTCGCGGACCTTGGCCTTTTCCTTGTTGTTGATGCCCGACGGCATCGGGCCTGCAGGCGAGAAGATCACGGGCAGGTGACCGAATGACAGCGCGCCGATGAAGAGGCCGGGTACAATCTTGTCGCATGTGCCCAGCATCAGGCCGGCATCGAATGCATCGTGCGTCAGTGCGACGGCTGTCGAGAGCGCAATCACATCACGCGAGAAAAGCGAAAGCTCCATGCCCGGGCGGCCCTGCGTGACGCCGTCGCACATGGCGGGCACGCCGCCTGCAACCTGCGCCGAGGCGCCGGCTTTGCGGGCCGCGTCCTTTATGAGGTCGGGATAGTCCTTGAACGGCTGATGGGCGCTCAGCATGTCATTGTAGCTCGTGACGATGGCGATATTGGGCGCCCGTCCGCGCATGGTCAGCTTGTCGCCGAGCGGAGAGGCGGCGAAGGCGTGCGCAAGGTTCCCACATGAAAGATGCGAGCGGCCGGGGCCTTCCTCTCGGGCCTCGTCGATACGGGCAAGAAAGGCGTTGCGCGTTGCGCGGCTGCGTTCCGCGATACGTGCGGTGACCTCGGCGATTTTCGGGTGAAGCGCCATAGCGTTCCTCGTCATTCGACTCATGAACACATATCGGCCGGAAATCGCTTCAGGCCAACAGCCAGTCCATAATCATTGAACTGAGATCGACGCCATAGCTGTGGCCGAGGTCATCCAGCTCGCGATAAGTTACGGCCGCGCCGGCGCTGGTGAAATGCTGGGCAGCCTCGCGAGCCATGTCGACCGGGAACATCCAGTCGCGCTGGCCATGCAGGATGTGGACAGGCAGATTTTTCATGCGTTCCGCGCTGGCCATGTGCACCAGCATTGGATGGAAGGCCGCCGCCACGGGGGCGAGATGGGTAAAGGGCGAAGTCGGTTCGAGGCCCGATGTATAGGCGAACGTGCCGCCATCGCTCATGCCGGTCAGCAGGATGCGGGTTGGGTCTATCGTCCAGCGTTCACGGATGAAGTTGAGGATATGGGCGAGGTGAGGCGTATCCTGATCCTGACCCTGTATCGCCCATGTCTGGCCCCGCGAAGTGGGCGCGACGATTATAGCGCCCCGCGTGCGCGCGGCGGCGATCCAGCTCCAGATGAAAGCGCGGCCGCGGCCCGACCCTCCGTGAAGCGCGAAGATCACGGGATGAGGTTTGTCAGGGGAATAGGTCTCGGGAATGTAGGTCCAGACCGACGTGCGCGCGTCTGGATTGTCGCCAAAGCACATGAGGCCCGTGCCCGGTGGCGGCTGCTTCATGAAGCGCGCCTGCACGTCTCGGTCGGAACGGGAAGGAGCTTCGAGGAAGAAGCGGTTCACGGACGGCACGATGCCTGCGAGTGGATAGAGCGTTTCGAGCGCACGCGGGACATGGCGTAGCGCCTTGTAGGCGCGTGTCATGTCTTCGGGTGGCGCCAAAGCTTCGCGTAGACCATCGAACGACGCGAGCGCCTGGTCGGATGCTGCACCGAGAACCGGGCGGAGGGCGGAGTAGGGATCGTCCCATTCCGGAAATGCTCGCGCGACACGCAGGTCAGCATCGGGTTCGCCAACGCGCGCGAGCTGCTGCGCGTAACCGAGCGGACTTAGATGGCGCGTGATGAAGCCGAGGGCGTCCAGCGTGCGCAGCAGTGATGCCGCGAACTGTTCGACCTGCTCAGGCGTGGATGTGGTCATGAGACTCGCGTGTTGTGGCAGGTTCAGAAAGCGGCGCGGCTGCGCGGGAACCTAGCATGCAAACCACGCGACGCGGCAACTGCAGAAACCTGCATTCTGAATTCGCTGTTCAACCGCGGGTCATGCCGTGGAGGCGAATGTGCTCGTGTCGCGCCGGCAAGGAAACAAGCGCGAATTGAAACGGAGTTCGCACTATGAAACGCATTCTTTCAGCCGTCCTCGCCGTCGCCATGTTGGCCGGTACAGTCGGCATCGCAGAAGCCCAGGGGCGCAATCGCGTTCAGGTTGATCAACGCGGTCATGGTCACGGCGCCGCCGTCTCCCAGAAGGGCGACCGCAACGGGTCGGTTACGGTCCAGGGCGGTCGCGGCCACTACGCGCAAGGCGTGCAGAGCGGCTACAACAACTTCCTGCGCATGGACCAGTACGGCACGCGCAACCAGTCGACGACTGAGCAGCGCGGCGAAAGCAACCTTGCCGTCACCGCTCAGGATGGCCTGCGCCTGCAAGCCGATACGCGCCAAAACGGCTACAACAACGTCGCCGGTACGGCGCAGATGGGCACGGGCCATCGCGCCGTGACTGATCAGTCTGGCGCCAACAACGCCTCGGCCATCATCCAGACCGGCAACGGCCAGGATGTCGAGGTTCGCCAGCGCGGCGAAGGCAACATCTCGGTGGTCGTGCAGAGCGGCTACAACTAACGGGTTCGGGGCGGCGGATCGCCGTCGCCCCGGATCGCTTCTGAAGGAGCGAGTTCCATGTCCAGACATCTCATCGCATTCACAGCTGTCCTCGCCCTTTCGGGCTGCTCGGCGGTTATGACGGCAGAAGCGGTTGAGGAGGCGTATGCGCCCTCGGAACGGGACGCGGAGCTCGTCTCTGGCCTCGATGGCGCGCCGCTGGTTGCGATTGTTGAAGCGCCGCAACCCGCTCGTATCGTTCCGTCGCCTGGTGTTGTGCGGCAAGTGGAAAGCCTGTTCTGCGACATCAAGGTGGTGAAGACCTCGCATGGCGTTCGGATCACGCCAGTCGTGCGGTCGGATCGTTCGCTGTCGGGCGAATACTCCATCATCATCACCAAGACTGGCGGCGGCGGATCGTCTGACATTTCGCAGGGCGGCCCGTTCGAGGCGACCCGCGGCGTGAAGCAGGACCTCGGTTCATCCGAAATTTTGATGGAGCGCGGCGCCAGCTTCCGCGCGATTCTGAAAGTTCGCGCCGGCGGCCATGAAGTGTGCCGCGACGTTCGCTCGTAACTGCTCATTCTTGTTCAGGAGATTTCGATGAAGCGCATCACCCTCTCGCTCGCAACCCTTGCCCTGGTCACGGCCATGGGGGTGGGAAACGCGAATGCGCAGGGTCGCTATGACCGGTATGGCTATCACCCGCCGACCGCCGCGAAGGTCGATGTGCAGCAGCAAGGCCGAAACAACGGGGCCGCGGTGTCACAGTATGGCGCGGCGAACTCCGCTGGCATCAGGCAGGATGGCGTCGGCAATACGGGGACCATCAGCCAGACCGGCACGGACAATGACGCCACGATTAAGCAGTTCGGGCGCAGCAATGAAGCGTCGATCACGCAGACCGGCAATGGCAACGCCGCTTGTGTCGTGCAGATCGGCAAGAACCTGTCGTCCGGCGTCGTGCAGGAAGGCGACAACCAGAACCGCGGCGTCGTGCAGACGAAGAAGGGGACGTATGAAATTCCGGCCAAGCTGTGCGGCGCCGATCCGGGCAGGCCGGGCTATTGGCAGCGTCTCGGCTTCAAGGGCTACTAGCCTCGCGACCGGCCGCGATCAGGGCGCCCAGAATGCGTGGACCGGCACCTTTTTCTGCGCCAGCAGGTCCTTGATCGGCGAGCCGCCGCGGCCTTCCTTGGCCTCGTTGAAGACGTTGAGCTTGTCCTGCCCCATGAACAGCAGGACGATCCGGCGCGAGGCGAGGATTCCCGCTACAGTCAGCGTCATGCGTTCGGGCGCGCCGGCGGCGCCCAGCGCGTGGATGCCCGCCAGCTTGCGCGTGCCTGTAGGGTCAACCGCGGCGTCGAAGCCTTCGGCGCCGGGAATCAGCGACGCGATGTGCCCATCTGGCCCCATGCCCAGCAGGCAGATGTCGAACGGCATGATCGGCGCGATGCGCTTCTCCGCGGTAGCGGCGCCGCCTGAGGCTTTGGCGTGGTTGGTCTTGAACGGCACGAATGTGGCCACCGCCGCACGGCGGCGCATAAGCGTGTCGCGGATAAGGAATTCGTTCGAGGCTGGATCCTGCGGGTGCACCCAGCGCTCGTCGGTCAGCGTCAGTGAGACTTTCTCCCAGTTGATCGGCACGTTGGAGAGCGACTCGTATAGCGGCCCCGGCGTCGTACCGCCGGCCAGCGCCATCGAAGCCTTGCGCCGTTTCTTGATGATGTCCGCCAGCCGCTCGGCGAAGTCCTGGCACACGCCGGCGTAAAGACGCCTGCGGTCTGGAAAGAAGGTTTCCTCGTGGATCATCGTCGGCGCGCTCATTCGTACCAGCTCATTATTCGTACCAGCTATGGCCGTTGCGTTCGGTGAGGGCGAAGGCGCCCGCCGGCCCCCAGGTTCCGGCTTGATAGGATGCGGGCTTCATGCCGGTGCGAGCCCAGCCTTCGATGATGCGATCGACCCACACCCAGGCGGCTTCGGCTTCGTCGCGCCGAACAAAGAGCGTCGAATTGTCGGAAATCGCTTCCAGCAACAGTCGTTCGTAAGCGATGCGGCGGCGCTTCTCGCCCTTGAACGCATCGAGCAGGGAAAGGTTGAGCGTCAGCGGCTGGAGCTCATAGCCGCCCTGAGTCAGCGAGGGCGTCTTGTTCATAATGGTCAGCGCGATCGATTCTTCTGGCTGCAGCGTGATGGTCAACCGGTTCGCCATCAGCGGGCTGCCGTTGAAGATCGAATGCGGCACGTCGCGGAACTGGATAACGATCTGTGATGTGCGCTCAGGTAACCGCTTGCCGGTGCGCAGGTAGAACGGCACGCCCGCCCAGCGCCAGTTGTCGACATGCGCGCAGAGCGCCACGAAGGTCTCGGTGTCTGACGGTTTCCCGCCTTCCTCTTCCGTATAGCCTGGAACGCTCTTCCCGTCGGTAACGCCGCGCGCGTACTGGCCCCGCACTGTCTTGTCGCGCAACTCCAAGTCACGGATCGGACGCAGCGAACGGAGCACTTTCACCTTCTCGCCGCGCACGGATTCAGGCCGCAGGTTCGACGGCGGCTCCATGGCGATGAGGCACAGCAACTGCAGGATATGGTTCTGCACCATGTCCCGCGTCGCCCCGTATTCATCGTAATATCCAAATCGCCCCTCGACCCCGAGCGTCTCGGCGACGGTGATCTGGACATGGTCGATCGTGTGACGGTTCCACAACGGCTCGAACAGCGCATTGCCGAAGCGCAGCGCGATAAGGTTCTGCACCGTTTCCTTGCCGAGATAGTGGTCGATGCGGAAGGTGCGGTTCTCGCTGAAATGCTCCGCAATAGCGGAGTTGATCTGCTCGCACGTCGCCCAGCTTTTGCCGATCGGCTTCTCGACGATGACGCGGTTGGGCTCATTGGTCAGGTTTTCAGACGCCAGACCCTTTACGATCGGGATGTAGAGGGCAGGCGAGGTCGACAGGTAAAACAGCGCGTCGCCCTCTGCCCCTTCCAGGCGCTGCTTCAGGGTCGCATAGCTTTTGGGATCCGTTGCATCGCCCGGGGCATAGGACAGCCGCTTGGCGAATGTGTCCCATGCGTCCTGCGAGAAAAAGGCGCCTGCGCGCTCACGCACCCAGCCTTCGACATCTTTACGGAACTCGGCGTCTGTGTGGCTCGACCGTGCGGCGCCCACGATCCTCAGCCGGCTCGGCAAAAGCCCGTCGGCATCAAGGAAGTACAGCGACGGGAACAGCATCCGGCGGGCAAGATCGCCCGTCGCGCCAAAGATTACAAAAGCCCCCGGAGCCGTCATTACCGAACCTCAGAGCCGCACTACCCGCCCGGTCAAGCAGAATTCCGTGGACTGCGCATCAATACACTCAACCGAAGAGACGGTACGGCCTGTTTCGCGTGGCGAAAGCTGGAATCGCTTGTAACTTAGTCGCAAGCGCGGCAATTAGTGCAGCCTGGGGTTGAGGATTTGTACGACAGCCTCGCGGCTCGCGGGTGTAGCTCAATGGTAGAGCAGAAGCTTCCCAAGCTTACGACGAGGGTTCGATTCCCTTCACCCGCTCCAAGCTCAATCGTCACGCCGCTCAGGAAACGACAATGTTTCCGTTAGCTTTTGTGTCCGGAGCTTGTGAAGGGACAGAAGTCTTAAGAATAGCGTAGCTCCGCTTAACCAAAAATGCGACTGCGGATACTTTACCTGACGACCACCTAAGGCGAGTTACTCACTTGCAGCGTAAAATCCACCCCGTCGCCTTTGTCACTGACGCAAGGGAAAACTAACTGAGTGCTAGTGGCTAAGAGTGGTCCAGGTGACGCAAGACGAGAGGGTGGAGCTCGTCCCGCTAAGTGATCGATCTAGACGAGGGGATTTCAGGACTATGGACGCCAGTGTTGTCGCTCGTTTGCTCGAACAAACCGCCCGGGCGGTTTATGAAGCGCGCGGACCCAAAGCCATTCATGCCGGCCAGTGGGCTGTGCTGCGCTATCTAGCGCGCGCAGGGCGCCAGGCGCGCACCGTAGGCGGCGTTGCCACTTACCTAGGCGTGACGCACGCGCCTGCATCTCGTGCGGTTGCATCGCTGGCGCGCAAGGACCTCGTCACAGTGAAGGCGGACGCCGAGGACCGTCGCATACGCCGTATCGATCTGACGGCCGCGGGCAAGGCGCTGCTGGAGCACGACCCCGTGCATCGCCTGACCGCTGCGATCGAGGCGCTCAGCACTGACAAGCAGAAAGACTTCGCAACCACGCTGGAAATGCTCTACGGGCGGCTCGCGAAAGCGTAAGATTCAGACATGGCGGAACAGCGGATCGAATACTCCGCCGACAGGACGACTGCGTACGCACAGCTCGCCGACGAGATTGCGTCCGTCGTTGCCGGCGAGACATCGCGTACAGCCCGATATGCAACCACTGTGTCGCTGCTGAAGGCGGCCTTTGCCGAGCGCTTCTTCTGGTGCGGCTTCTACGAAGTTGATCAACTCAAGGAACGCGAACTTGTCGTCGGTCCGTATCAAGGCACGCTGGGTTGTCTGCGCATTCCGTTCGCCAAGGGCGTTTGCGGAGCTTGCGCCACTGCGCGCGAGACAATCATCGTGCCGGATGTGCACGTTTTTCCCGGGCACATAGCGTGCGACTCCGCCTCCAACTCCGAAATCGTTGTCCCGGTGTTCGATCGATCAGGCGCCCTCGTTGCCGTGCTAGATGTCGACTCGACCGCGTTTTCCGCCTTCGACGAGGTCGATGCGCGCGGGCTTGAGGCCGCATGCCGCGCAATGATGGCGGGCTAGCTCAGCCTGTCGAGGCTCGAAACTGACATCTCGCCCTGCAGGTTGCGGTAGACCACCACGCGGTAGGCGGCGCCGCCACTCATGCTGATCGTGAAGCGGTAGTTGAGGCCGGCCACGACTTGCATCTCAGCGCCGACCTTCTCGACAAGCGCCCGAGTCGGGCGCTGGGTATAGATTTCATTGACTGCAACGGCCTGCGCGGCCTTCACGCCAGGTTCGTTGAGATCGGCGGCGACATAGCCGCCGACGATCATCGGAGGAGGCGCCGCGGCCGGCGCTGGAGATACTGCGCAGGCAGACATCGTAAGCGCCGCGCAGGCTGAAAGAACACGAGCCGCAATCCGCATATTGATCTCCCACGTCAGGCGCCAATGCTACGTCCACGCGGGCGGCGGCGAAATGGCGAAAGGCAGGCTTTGTCAGTCCGATTTCGACCAGACGCCGTCATTGCCCTTGCGATAAAAGGTGAAGCTGGCCGGGTCCCAGAACGGCGTGTCCTGACCGAGCATGTGGAAGAGGGCGTGATATTTGCGACCTTCCCAGAACTGCACGGCGTCCATCGTTACGCCATTCGGGCCACAGGCGTCCCATGGCTCGTCCGGGTTCGCTGCGTTGAGCTCAGCCTCCAGCTCGGCATTGGGCGCCAGCGCGAAAGCGCGACCAGCAAGCTTGCGTCGGGTCAGCAGACGGACTTCGCACCGATCTCGCTGGCCACCCAAAGCCTTGTCGAGTGTTTTCAAGGCTGCCTGTTCCGCCGTTTCGCCTGTGGCGAGTGGAATGATCTGCAAGGCGAAACCCGAGTCGGCTTCCGGAAGGGAGGACTGGCGCACCTTCAGATAGCCCGCGACATGGCTGTAAAGCATATGGTCCCAGCCTTCGCCCGAGCAGTTCTGCGCGCGGAAGACAAGTGCTTCCGCCGGCGACAGGCTCACCTCCTCGGTGCGCCACACACAGCGGGGTGCAAATGTCTCGATGCCGGAGTCGATGGCGCGGAAAAGCGGCGCCGATCCGTCGCTGCACAAGCCGGTAATCGGCAAGGGTGAGCCGGTGGGGCAGGCGGGGGACGTTGTTTCGGCAGCAGTTGACGCCGGCGTCTCTGCCGGCCCGCATCCAGACAGCATCAGCAGCGTTGAGGCGGCGAACCCTCTGACCATTTCGGTCAGCTCCAGTCGATATAATCGGTGAACTCGCCGAGCGTGCTCTCCCACCAGTCCAACGTGTCTTCGAGGTTGGCGCGAGTGATGCCGCCAACCACATTGACCTCGATATTGAGGTAGGGATTGCCGCTTTTGTCGAGGCCGGCCTTGCCAAGATGATACGCGTTCCACTCGTTGATCGCGTCACTCGAGGGGCGCTTGTTATTGTCGTTGTACGAGAACCCGGCGTCGAAGACGATTATTTCGCAGTCGGTTCCGTCATCGTCGCAGGCGGTGAAATGAATCCAGAAGCTGATGTTGTCGAATTTGGAGACGACGTATTCGCCCTCGCCATTCCCATCGCTCGGGTCGATCTTGACCTCCATGGCCTTTCGCTCAAACAGGTGCTGAACATCCTGCGTACTCAGAGGGTCGTAGACGGTCTGTGCGGCGGCCGGCAGCGTGAACAGGCTGGCTGCGGCCAGCACCGCGAAGGCGCCTGGGGCGCCGCCCTTGATCCATGACATGACAACGTCCCCTGCGATGATTTCGCAGCTACGCTTTTACGCCTTTGGCGAGAGCGCTCAAGGACATCGAGCCGCAGCGGCCGCCTGGGCGCGGCCGCTGCGCATCTCGCGACGGTCACCGCCTATTTGAACGGCAGGGCGTCTGCGCCGGTCCCGAATAACCCGGATCACGCCGTGGCTGATTTCCGGGTCATTGCCTTGAAGGACAGAAACAGGCCGGCAAATGTAGCGGCCAGCAGCATGGCGCCCTGAACGATCGACATGAAGTCAGTTGTCGAGATCATCGCTGTGGGGCCGCGCATGAAGTAATTTGCGATAAGTCCGCTGGCGCCGATGAGCAGCAGAACGATGCCGAGGCGCGCCCCGCCATCGCGCACAGGCCCGCCATTCTTCACTTCGCGCTGAATTGCGAACGCCTGCATGAGCAGAACCATCAGGGCGACGGCGAAGAACGGCGTCATCCAGAACATCGCGTCACGAAGGCCATCTGCGCCCGCAGCCGCAATGGCGGCGCGGACTGTCTCGGGCTGCGTCGCGATTTCGGCCGCCGGCATCTTCATGTAGACCCCAGCCTGCTCGGCTGTGATGCCCAGCGAAGCTTCCAGCTTCGTCGCGTTGAATTGCGTCGACAGCGCGCCCACCAGGGTCGGCCCTCCGCCAAGACCGACAAAGTTCAGCACCATCAGCAAGATGGCGCTCGACATCGTCCGCTGCGAGGGCTTCACCGAGTTGTTCACCAGCGCAATGGCAGGCGCCAGGTAGAAGATGGTCAGGAAGGTCGGGATCGAGACGATCCAGAGCGCCGTCACCCAATCGGGCGATTGCGTGTAGAAATACCAGAACGGAGCGGCCAGCGAAAATGCCGCCGCTGGCATGAGCGCGTACCAGGTTCTAGATCTCTTCGCGAGGAAATCCACAATCGCGCCTGACATGAAGGTGCCAAGTCCCAGTGCGACTGCCAGCATGAGCGCATACCAGATAGAGACGTCCTGGGCCGACATTCCCAGCGTGCGCCGCAGGAATGAGACGTTCCAGTTGAGCGCAGCATAGTTGAGGAACGCGGTGGCGCCGCAACCGAGCGCGGTCCACAGCAGGGCGGGGCGGTTGACGAACTCCCAGAAGGTTTCGCCAAAGCCGCTCTTGTGGTGCGCGATGGCTGCAAGATGCGGCGGATCCATAGCGCCGCGCTTGGGCTCACGCACCACCAACAGCATGATGAACGCTGCGATCACGCCGGCGATGCCGATGCCGATGAAGGCCGTGCGCCAGCCCCAGATGATGTCGATCTGCGAGCCGAAGGCGACGGCCAGCGCCTGGCCGAACGGCACGCCCAGCGAGAAGATGGCGAGCGCCGTCCCACGCTTCTCGGCGGGGAAGTAATCCGAGATGATCGAATAGGAGGGCGGCGCGCCCGCTGCTTCGCCAACGCCGACGCCAACGCGAGCCGCCAGCATCATGGGATAATTGGTGGCCATGCCGCAGAGGGCGGTGAACCCGCTCCACAACACGGCGCCGCAGAAAAGGATATTCCGACGGCTTGTGCGGTCGGCCAGAAAGCCGACAATGACGCCGAATGTCGTATAGACCAGCGCAAACCAGAAGCCGGTCATGTAGCCCATTTCAGCGTCGGTGAAGCCGGTATCGCGCTTGATCGACTCGATCACGGTCGACATCAGCTGCCGATCGAGGAAGTTGAAAATGTAGATGAAGGCCAACATGACCAGCACGACCCAGGCATAGGCCGTCGTACGTTGCGCGCCTGCAGGCGCGGCAGCGGTATCCGTCATCTGGCAATCCCTCCCGCCAGGCCTTTTCGGCCTTCTCGACCGGCGGGACATTTTCACAGAGCAGCGAGCTTGGCGAGAGTGGTATCGTTAAGGCGAGACCGGGCTGCTGGGGACGCGAACAGCGGCCTTGATATCCCCGCCGCGCCATCGCATCTAGGCCCCGCAACGCTTCTCCCCCGCAGGAATCCCCGGATGCCCGCCTATCAATACGTCTACCACCTTGATGGCCTGACCAAGATCTATCCCGGCGGGAAGAAGGTGTTCGAGAATATCCGGCTGCATTTCCTGCCGGACGCCAAGATCGGCATCGTCGGGGTCAACGGCTCAGGCAAATCTACCCTGCTGCGCATCATGGCCGGCGAGGACCATGAGATCATCGGCGAGGCGAAAGCCGCCGACGGCATCAAGATCGGATACCTGCCGCAGGAGCCGAAACTCGATCCGACCAAGAACGTGTTCGAGAATATCGCCGCCAAATGCCCCGAGAAGCAGATGGTCGATGAATTCAACGCCATCTCCATGAAGCTTGGCGAAGACTATTCCGACGAGCTGATGGAGCAGATGACCAAGCTGCAGGAGCAGATCGACGCCGCTGACGCCTGGGACATTGACTCGAAGATCGAAATGGCGATGGAGGCGCTGCGCTGCCCGCCTGGCGATGCCGACGTCACCAAGTTGTCAGGCGGCGAGATCCGGCGCACGGCGATCTGCGCGCTGCTGCTCTCCAAGCCCGATATGATCCTGATGGACGAACCGACTAACCACCTCGACGCGGAGTCGGTGGCGTGGCTGCAGAACTACCTCTCGAAATTCCCCGGCTGCGTCATCCTCGTCACCCACGACCGTTACTTCCTCGACCAGATCACGACCTGGATCCTCGAACTCGATCGCGGGCAGGGCATTCCCTACGAGGGCAACTACTCCGTCTGGCTCGAGAAGAAGGCCAAGCGCATCGCGCAGGAACAGCGCGAGGAAGCCGGCCGCCAGAAGTCCCTCAACCGCGAACTCGAATGGGTCAAGGCAAGCCCGAAGGCGCGTCAAGCCAAATCCAAGGCGCGCGTCAACGCTTACGAGGAAATGGCGGCCAAGGCCGAACGCGAGAAGATTTCCACGGCGCAGATCCGCATCCCGCCTGGTCCGCGCCTTGGCTCGGTCGTCATCGATGCGGATCACCTCAACAAGGCGTTCGGCGACAAGCTGCTGATCGAGGATCTGTCGTTCAAGCTGCCGCCGGGCGGCATTGTCGGCGTCATCGGCCCCAACGGCGCTGGCAAGACCACGCTGTTCAAGATGATCACCGGTCGCGAACAACCCGATGGCGGCACGTTCAAGGTCGGTGAGTCAGTGAAGCTCGGCTACATCGACCAGTCGCGTGACACGCTCAACGACAAGAACACCGTCTGGCAGGAGCTCTCCGGCGGTCTTGATATCATCGAAGTTGGCGGCATCGAACAGCCCAGCCGGGCCTATGTCGGCGCCTTCAATTTCAAGGGCGGCGACCAGCAAAAGAAGGTCGGCCAGCTGTCAGGCGGTGAACGCAACCGCGTCCACCTCGCCAAGATGCTGAAGGAAGGTTCGAACCTGCTCCTGCTCGACGAACCGACCAATGACCTCGACGTGGAAACCTTGCAGGCGCTGGAAGCGGCGCTCGAGGACTTTCCCGGCTGCGCCGTCATCATCAGCCACGATCGCTGGTTCCTGGATCGCGTCGCGACGCACATCCTCGCTTTCGAAGGCGACAGCCATGTCGAATGGTTCGAGGGCGATTTCTCGTCCTATCTCGAAGACAAGAAACGCCGCCTCGGCGCCGAAGCCGTCGAACCCAAGCGCCCGACCTTCAAGAAGTTCGCACGCTAGCCCCAAAGCAGCCTGCCCCCGGCGATTGTCGCCGAGGGCAGGTATTCAATGCTCGACAGAGGCGCAGGATCAGGCCGCGCGGATCTCGCCCGTGCCATCCAGAGGAACGCCTTTCGGCCAGCTTTTCTCAACACGCAGCTGCGAGACGCCGAGGATTTCCGCCACCCGACGGATCGTCGGCGTTTCGCCGCGTTCGATCAGCGTGTCAGAGGCGCGGGCGATCTGCTGCGGCGTCAGCGCCTGATCCCAGCGCGCTTGCTCGATGTCATGGACGCGGCCCATGTGCTGCTCGCGGAACGAGGCGACGCGCTTGGCGGCCGCTTTCATCGCGGCGGCGCGTTGTTCCTCGATCGTCTTCGGCTTGCGTTTGGCCTTGGAAGAGCGGGGTTTGGCTTCCTGGGCTGCATCCTGCGTCGCCGGTTCGCTGACAATGGACGTTTCTGCTTCGGCGACCCGAGCATCTACCGGCTGCGGAGCAGCTTCTGGCGCGGGTGTGGCTTCTGCGGGCTTGGCGACTCCAGCCCAGGCGATCTCGGCGCGGGCGATTTCGGTGGCTGCGATGTCTGCGGCTTCCTGACGGCGCGCGGCTTGGCGCGCGGCGAAGTCTTCGGCGTCCATCGATTTCCGGCCCTCGACGATCCACGCCATGGCGGGCTTGGCGAAGGCAAAAATGTAGAAGACGGCGTCGACTGTGACCGTCGGCGGCAGCTTCGCGCCGACCGGAGCATTGGCCGTCACGATCTCCCAACCGAGGTGGACGCCGACATTGGTTGCGAACACGAAGCCGAGGCAGCAGGCCAGCGCGGGCACCAGCACGGCCCAGTCCACCTGACGGCCATTCGGCTTGCGGTGCTTGATCGCCTGCAGCGCGCCAGCGGCCGAACAATTAACGAGCCCGATGCCGAACGCCATCATCCCCGCGAACGCGATGATGCAGAGCCAGCCGATATCGAGCTGCGGCCAGAACATGCCGATGACGCCGCCGGTAGCCAGCACGGCGCCGGAGAGGGTCAGCCCCCAGGCAAAGATCGACGACCAAGTGTACTCACGCTGTGTCATGGTTATCAAAATGGCGTCGTCGAGTTTAAGGGTCCATGAACACCGATTATTGCCGAGTGAATCAACCACTTCTGCTGCACGTCCGTGCATGGTCGCCGAAAATCAAATGGATTGCCGTCCATGCGGCAGACTTTTCCCTGCGGCATTTCCTGCCGGTCGTGGGCATATGCGAAGGCGTACGCCCGAAATGAGGAGTTTATGCCGGCTTGGTGCAGACAAAAACGATCTCGCCGCGCTGTAGGCCATAGAGCGCACATTCGAGGCCAGTGGCGCCGTATTCTGTCAGCTGAAAGCCCGCTGCTTTGACGCGGTCGCGGAAGTCGCGGCCGTAATAGCGAATGTGATCGTACTGACCGAAATGGAGATCGCGGTCCCGTTCGGAAGTGATCGCGGGGTTCTCGTACGTCTTCTCCCAGCCATCGATGATCGGGATCAACGCGACTAGGCGGCCACCCGGCGTAAGGATGCGGAAGATTTCAGACAACGCCTTGCGGTCGTCGACGTGTTCCAGCACGTGCGAGCAGATCACCGTATCGAAGCTGCTTTCCGGAAGATCGATGTGCTCGATATTCAGGACGATATCGCCGAATTGCGGAAGGATGTCCGCCCGCTTGTAAGATTTCACGATCGGCTCGACGAGCCGGCGAATGACATTTTCCGCCGCGAAATGAAGGACATTGTCCTCGGGCCGGATGATCGTTTCGCGCTTCTGGTGATGCCAGAGCAAGCGGTGACGGTTAAATGATCCGCAGTTTGGGCACTCAACGCCGAATGAAGGCGGCGTGCCAAACGGCAGCAATGTCACCATCTTTTCGCAGCAAGGGCACTCCTGCAACAACTCGACATCCATCGCTTTTGCGGTGTCGATCATGGCGTGCCGGACGCGGGAGTTGAACAAACCGCGCACCAGGGTGACAGCGTTGGTAAACCGCGCCATTCTCATAGCCCCGCAAACAACTAGTCGCAACGCAGCAAGAAGTGCGCCATGCTGCAACGCCGCTCAACCCCCAGCAGGCGCCGCGACTTCAAAGTGATCGCGCGTCGGGCGCGATTTCTGCGGTTTGCCCTGTTCAGGCCCCTAATGACTGCGGGTATCGATCGTGCTGGCATGGTCATCCGTAAAACACAGATTTGGAGCGTCATAGATGCGGGTCGCGGACAAGGTCATCATCGTCACCGGCGGGGCGAGCGGCATCGGGAAGGCGCTTGTTGAGCGCTTCCATCAGGAAGGTGCGAAGGCGATCATTGTCGCAGACCTTAACGGCGCGGGCGCGGAGGCTGTCGCAAAATCCGTCGGCGGAATTGCCGTTCAGACCGACGTGACGAAGGAAGCGGACCTCCAGCGCATCGTCCGCACGGCCGAGGACGGGTTCGGGCAGATCGATCTGTTCTGTTCCAACGCCGGAATTTCGCGGGCGGATCCGGACATTGATAACCCGGGGTCCCCCCCAGATGGGGTGTGGGAGCTGGGGTGGGGGGTAAATGTGATGGCGCACGTCTATGCGGCTCGCCATGCGTTGCCTGGAATGATTGCTCGCAAGTCGGGGTATTTCCTCAACACAGTGTCTGCAGCGGGCCTTCTCAGCCAGATCGGGTCAGCGGTCTATTCCACGACGAAGCATGCGGCGATCGGGTTTGGTGAACACCTCGCGATTGCGACGAAGGAGAGCGGAATTGGTGTCTCGCTTCTCTGTCCGCAAGCTGTCGATACGCCGATGCTTGGTGGAGCTGCGGGATCGCAGAATGTCGATGGCGTGCTGTCGCCGGATGATGTCGCAGGCGCAGTGATCGCCGGGCTGGACGCGGAGAGCTTCCTGATCCTGCCGCATCAACAGGTCACGACTTACATGCAGCGCAAGACCGGCGATTATGATCGCTGGATCCGCGGTATGGTGAAATTGCGGCGCGGGGTGATCGCGGGGGCGAAGGGCGCCCGCTGAATAGCCGAAGCCCCCATCCGGGGAGGGATGGGGGCCTCGCGCCGGCTAGACGTGGGGCGTCTTTGCGTGCCGGCCGTACCCTCTCCAACAGCGGAGAAGGCTTCATCTCTTACCTGCGGGTATCTTCCAGCTTCCATTCGTAGGCGATGGCGTGACCGCAGACGGATTGTGGAGCGCCATCGAGTTTAGCAGGCGTGAATCGTGCCGAGCGCACCCATTTGAGCGATGCATCATCGAGCGCTTCTGACCCGCTGCTCGCGACAATGCTGGCTGCGCTGACACGGCCCTTCGGATCGATGCAAATTTCAAGTCTTGAGACGCCCTGCTCGTTGTGTCGAATGGCCGGCGGCGGATAGGGCGGCGGAGCTTCCGGCAACAGGACGGGGCGCGTGCGCGCGGGCTTCGGCGCTGGCGCGCTTCCGCGCTTTGCAATCGGTGCTTCTTCTGACGCCGGCGGAGCAGTGATGATGACATCGTCGGTCTTGAATACGTCGTCGGGTGCGCGTGGTGCGGGAACTGGAAGAGGCGGCGCATCCAAAAGCGGAAGGTCTTGGTTGTCCTGTTGGTCTGGAATGGAATCGTCGATCATGGGCGTGAAGGTTATGGGTTGTTCGACGATGCGGTGGAGGTCCATCGCGAAGCCGTTGGCGAGGGCGTAGCCGACGACCGGGGTCACGAGAACGGCGGTGGAAAGACCGGCGAGCTGGGACAAATTGTAGGCGCGGTTTCGCAATGCTCCGTACATGGAAGCCTCCTCTCGAACAGCATGTGTGAATGGGCGAGGGGGTGCGAGGTTCAGGGCGGCGCGGCGTTGAGACGCCAGCCCATGGTGAGGGGGTGGCCGCACAGGCGGACGGGGCGGCCGTCGCGCGTCGCGGGTTCGAAACGAGAGCGTTGCAGGCCGGCTATGGTCGCGTTGTCGAGAAGCGGATGGCCGGACGAGGTCACCAGCTTCACGTCATCGACGATGCCGCTTTGCGCGACGCAGAGTTCGACGACGACATCGCCTTCCTCTCGCAGCTTGCGCGAGAGCGCTGGATAGGCTGGCTGGCTGAAGTCGGCCGTCGGACGCGGGCTGGCGTCGTCGATCTTGTAGCTGACGCGAACCAGCGGATCGCGACCGTCGTTGGGAATCGGGTCGAACGGCAAAAGCACGTCGGGGCCTTCGGTGACGATGGTGCGCTCGGGCTGGGCGGCCCAGGCGGCGATGCCGGCGCCGGCCGTGAGAGCGAGCGCGATGGCGGTAGCGGCGGCGCGACGGCGACTGGAGAGAGGCTTGCGGGCCAGCATGTCGACGCGCTCGGTCAGCGGATGCTGCGATTCCGCAGGCCAGTAACAGCCGACCGGCAGCGGGCGCGAAGCCAGCTGAGTCTTAAGCAGCGTCTCGGCGTAGGCGCGGCGGACGCGCGGGCGACGGTCCATCACTTCGGCGTCGCACGACAATTCCTGGTCGATGCGCATCGCCTTTGCGCCGATATGAACCAGCGGGTTGAACCAGAAGAGGCAGCGGACAAGTGCGACGAGCGTGTTAATGCGTGCATCCTTGCGGTCTATGTGAACCTGCTCGTGTGCAAGGATGAGCTTGCGCTCAGTCTCGGAGAAGCGTTGGACGAAATCATCCGGGGTGACGATGCGCGGGTGTGAGAAGCCGACAATGGCGGGGCCGGCGAGGCCGAGATCGGCGTCGTGGAGGAAGGCGGCCTGGCGGCTGACGAGGGCTGCGGCCGTCACAATGGCGCCGACGATCCACGCGACGGCGAGCGCGTAGGGCAGGACGGTTTCCCACAGCGAGGCTGCGGCGGGCGGGGCAGCGAGCGCGATGATCTCTTCGAGCGTCATGCCGAGCGAGAGCGTTTCAACGGTGCGCGCCGGGATGAAGGTTGCTGCGGCGGCGATCGGGACGATCGCCCAGAGCAGGTAGACGGCATGCGGTCCGAAGATGTGGCGGGCGGGTTTGCGCAGCGCGAGCAGGAAGAGGATGGCCACGGCGGCGGCGATGTTGAGTTCGACGATGGCTTCCATGATTTCGGTGGGAACAGCGTTCATCACTTGTCCTCCTCGATCCTGGCGATCAGGGCTTTGAGCTGCTTCAGGTCTTTCGCCGAAAGTTTGCGATGCTCAGCGAAGTGCGCGACCAGCGGGGCGACTTCGCCCTTGAACAGCTTGTCGAGCATGCCCTGGCTTTCCGACTGCACCCACGCAGCGCGCGTGATGAGCGGGCGGTAGACATAGCTGTCGCCTTCTTTGCCGCCAGAGATGGCTGTCTTCTTGAGCAGGCGCGTGACCAGCGTTTTCACGGTCGCGGGCGCCCAGCCGTTTTCCGCGCCGACGGCGGCGAAGATCTGCTCGGCGCTGAGCGGCGTCTTGCGCCATAGCGCTTCCATGATGCGGCTCTCGGCGTCGGAGATCGTTTGCATGGTACACCTGTAATCTAATCTGAAGTTACGCGCGTAATCTGGCAAGTCAATGGCGGCGGTGTGGCGGTTGCTAATTTTGTGCAGTACGGCGTGAGTAGATCGTGCAGACGCAATCCCTCGAT
>Ga0138256_10002085_pt1 | contig 21523 bp, 31 predicted proteins | sample KNB2016incub_MG_FD_105486 | JGI IMG/M metagenome (GOLD analysis project Ga0138256, IMG submission 105486) | Active sludge microbial communities from wastewater in Klosterneuburg, Austria - KNB2014incub_MG | ecosystem: Engineered > WWTP > Activated sludge > Unclassified | place: Austria... | reverse complement strand
GTTCTTCAGTGCAACCGGCCGGCGAACTATCATGGCCGTTCGCACCGAATGCCTGAAGCTAATTCCCGACGTGGAGGTTCGTGGCTACGTTCTTGATCGAATGAAAGAACAGGGGGTCGACATATGGGAGGGCTCACAGGCGGTGCGCATCGAGGACAATGGCGCTGGCAAGGTGAGGGCGGTGATCATTCGCACGCCTGGCGGTGAGAAACGAGTGGAGACCAATTTTGTCTTCATGGGACTAGGCGAGACGTCAAATTCGGAAATGCCCGCGAAAGCGCTCGGCGTCAAGGTTGGTCCAAAGAACGAAGTGGTTGTCAATTCGCGGCTACAGACCTCTGTACCGAATGTCTATGCGATCGGCGATTTGATTGGTGGCCCGATGGAGATGTTCAAGGCACGCAAGAGTGGAATGTATGCAGCTCGCAACATCATGGGGCTTGAGGCGCATTACGAACCAAAGGATTTTCCGGATTTTCTCCACACGCATTATGAAGTTAGTTGGCTGGGAATGGGCGAAGCGGAAGCGCGTGCCAAGTACAAGAACGTCGTGATCATCAAGATGCCTCCAAAAAATCCTGACGGGCTCAATATCGGGCTGCCGGCCGCCGACCGGACGATGCTATATGCCTTGGCGAAGCCGCATATGTCAGGCTTTCAGAAGTTAGTCTTCGACGGCGACTCGCGTCGCGTACTGGGGTTGCACCACGTCGGCTACGGGGCCAAAGACGCGTTCCAATACCTGAACGTACTGGTCAAAAAGGGACTTACGATCGACGATCTTGGGGAGATGGATGAACTATTTCTGAATCCCACGCACTTTATCCAGCTATCCCGCTTGCGAGCAGGCGGCGAACAACTAGTAGATCTATGAGCGGTGTCGTGCTCGATACGCAGGCGTCATCGGGCAATCGGCAATCGCTTCCTCAAACGCGGTGATCGAGCAGTTGCTGTTGAACTTTCAACCGAAAATCTGGATGCACGAAACCGCGATGATTGAGAGCGTACGGCGACGCAATTCTCTGTCTTCCTGCAAATGTCGCGAGCGACGCAGTACTAAAGTAGCGGTTTCATCGAGCAGCAAAACGTTTCGGTCGGATCGACATACTGGTGACAACGCTGGGATTACAGGGAGCTGAGAAGCAACCCTATTTCATACCACCCCGATTGCCGAGTTTGATCGCGTTATCTCGGTCAGCGCAAGCAATGAACGGACAACTGTTCCATCGCAGATTCCAGCCATTTCCCAGTGACTCTCGCCACGAAAACCCCAATTGACTGCGCTCCCAGGGCGAGAGGGCTTACTCGACGGCAAACTGCATCTTCAGATGGGACCAGTAGTGCGGCAACACGACCACCCGCGGATTTTCACCGACGACTTCCTTTGCCATCTGCCACGCCTCCGCGAACGAACGCGACGGAACCAGCCCCAAGGCTCGCAGTGGCCCGGGGTTAACCTCGCCCGCCATTATCACCTTAGCGGCATGCTCCATCAACCACTGATTTTCGTAAAGCAGCCAGAAGGCGTGAATGGGATGGGAGCCATTGCAGTGCTGATACTTGTACAGATAGTCCGGGCGCGTCAGAAATTCTTCGATGTGCTGGGAGAGCTCCTGCGTACGGAAGCAGCCCTCGTATCGTTTCACCACCTCGGGGTCCGATGGGCGCAGGTACGTGTTATATTCGCCGCTGCTGCGGCCCAGAGCAATCACCACGCCCCCCTTACGCACCAAAGGCTTGTTCAGCCAGGTCCGCGGCGGCGTCGTAATATAGGTCATAGTCAGCAGTGGGTTGTCAGTGGATCCATAGACCGCCTGGTACGCTATCCCCATGATGAGAACGTCGGCCTGGGGGGTCTTCACACGGAACAACCGCTCTGCCACGGCCCATGCAGGCTCGTTGATTTCCGGGGAATGTCCGGCAAACACCGCGCAGATATCCCCAGTTGCGTTGGTAATCACGTCCACGTAGAAGATCGGCTTGCCGATGGCCTTCTCGATCTGGGCGTGAACCGATTCCTTATGCAGCCGAAAGTGTTGCGTCCGATGGTCGCCGTGGGTGGAGTGACGATCTGCGATCACCTCCGTATGGTGCGATGCTATGCTACGGGCGCTGCCGAGGCCGATCACGACGCCGGTGCCTGTGAACCCTCCCCAGTTCATTGCGAAGATCGTCCCCAGATAGATCGTGAGGTCAGAATCCATAAGGATGCGGTTGTATTCCACATAGTCGCCTCGGGACGATCGACCGAGGTAGACCAGGTCCTGGCTGCAGTCGTGGTTGCTTAGCCGGTCCGGCCAAAACCGGTGGAACAGGTCGGGCCCGAGATACTCCCGCAGACCGTCAGGGGGAATCTTGGCGTGGGTGCCGCCAGCGCAGACCAAGGTCACATTCTCGTCAGGAATACCACAGCGGGCTAACTGCTCCAGTATGATCGGGATAATGATCTGGCGAGGCTTACCGCTGCGAGGGGGTGCGTCGAAGGCAATGGTCACCTTGCCCCCAGGCTTGACCAGCGTCGAGATCGGCCCGATGCCGATCGGATCGGCGAGTGCCCTGCGCACGGCAGCGGCAGGATCAGGGAGTACCGGTGGATCCGGACACCGGAGAACGGTTGCATGCTCTGGCACAGGAATCTCAAGCTGGCTAGTACCGTTGTCTACCTTGACAATTTGTGTGCCGCTCATATGCCCACCTCATCGCACCCAGCACCGGTGATGATTGCTACCTTGTCATTGAGCTGCATGTCTACTGCTCCTTAGGGTCTCGGGGAACGACAGGACTGCGCTTGGAGCGCCAGCGTTGCTTGACTTCGGTATTGGTTTTGCAGACCGACTCCATTTTAAGTCGATGTTTGAAATTACGCAAGCGTCAGTCTATTCCAGTCTATTCCAATATTCCAACAATATGCCATGAGCGTGAACGTGCGTACGTATTTCCAACGGAGTATTAGCCTGAAGCATGAGTTGTGAGCCGATAATCGACGATGTGGTGATCGATATGCGCAAAGCTGGGTCAATACGGTGGCGCGATTGCGCGCCTTCTTGGTCGGACGCAATCTGGCGCGCGCATCACCGGTTACTCGCGAGCGTAGCTCAGGCGGCTCGTGAGTTGCCGACTCAAAGAGGACCAGATCGCCAAGTGCTATCGCTTCCCAGCGGTGCGCTTTGAACCCTCAATACTCGGCAGCGGTTAATAAGCACAAAACTGTCGCCAGGTCAGGCGCGCGAAAAGTGCAGGATTGAATTTCTTATCGCTCAGTTACCCCAATAAAAATCGCGCCTGCCCCCATCGATACAGACATGCTCCCCATTGATAAACGCCGCTTGACTTGAACACAGAAAAGTCACGAGTGCGGCAACTTCCGAGAGCTGACAGGTGCGACCAACCGGATTTTGCTTATACAAACGCTCTCGCATCTCAACTGAAAACTGGCCAATCATGTCGGTTTCGACATAGCCTGGGGCTATCGCATTCGCAGTAATGCCAAATGGCCCGACCTCCTTGGCTAATGTCTGAGTGAAACCGAGTATGCCAGCTTTCGCCGCGGCGTAGTGGGCGACACCCGGTCTGCCGCCTCCAGTGAAATTCATCGACGAGGTATTGATAATGCGGCCAAATCTGCCTGCCTTCATATGAGGGATCGCCTCGCGAGACCAAAGGAAAGTGCTTTTCATATGCACTTGGATCATTTTGTCCCAAGCATCAGCCGGCATATCTTCAACATGATATGCGGGCTTGACGCCAATGCCAGCATTGTTGATCAAAATATCGATGCGCCCGAAGCGCCTTGCGACACCCTCGACGGTACGCTTGGCCACTGCCTCGTCAGCCGCGTCGCCGGGATAAAAAACTGCATTGATGCTGTCTTTTTCCAGCTCGGCCACCGCGCGCTCTGCAGCCTCGCCATCTAGCTCATTGATTACCACCGTTACGCCCTCGGCGCCAAGCGCCTTAGCATCGGCAAACCCAATACCTCGTCCACCACCAGTAATTACAGCTACTTTGCCTGCGAGTCCAAAGTCCATTATCAGCCTTCTAGTGCTTCGGCCGGCAGGCCGTTAATAAAGTAGTGACTGAGGAGCATGAACATTATTAACAGGTGTAGCGCGATCAGCATCGCTCCTGCCATCATCTTACTTCGACGCGCATCAGACGTCCCCAGAATTGAGGCTAGGCCGACCGGGAGCGCCGAATCGACGAGCAATTCGTCCATGTCGACTATTGCGGCTTTTTACGTTTTTGGAGTTTCACGTTTTTACTATATCCTATTTTTGCGGGCCGTGCAGGTACGCAACGGAGTGTCTGGACTAAATTACTTTTCCGGTTCTGTAGCGCGTAATGTGTCCGGTTTTGCATGAGGTACGCGTTGCTCCCCTTGCTGATGCCCAGGAGCGTCGATTTTCCGTACCCGTCGAGTGCTGGCGCGGAACGATGCCAAGCCACGCCGCCAATTGCCGACCGGTTATGAAGGTTCTGGGATCGCCAATTAAGGTTGCCACAGCGCTTGACCTGGGTACGAAACGTGTGACCAACAAGACTGTGAGTCCTATGGTAACTTTTTATGTCGGACTTACAGAAAAAAAGGCGATTCATCTCGGACACCCATTTCGGGATATGGCTAATGCCTTGCGGAATGATGAAGCCATACTGAAGCCGCTGCCGAGGATGGCCGTCCCGCGAATCAACCAAGGTGAGTTTGCACCCGCCAGTCTCAAGATCGATGCCAAGAAGGCATTCCGATTTTGACATTATGACAACCCCTTTATTTCCTTTGGTAAGGATACTTGGTCATGTTCGACTTTGAGGAGAATGGCAATTTGGTATAGTTCGCCTTGGCAAGATGTGTGTAGTTCATTCTGGGCAGCTTTAACTTGGCGGTCAGTGGGTTTGGACACTATCGTCTCGCCCACCCAACCCGTTAATCAAAGTTGCACTTTGAATTTGAATCCGCGTAACGACCAGTGGGGCGCAGGGGAGAAAAGCCATATATATTTCAATTCCGATCGTTAGATCGACGCCAATCTCGATGACCCAAGCTTCGCCGGCGGCGCAACGCACATTGGGCCGCGAGGACGTAGCGGTGGATAAGCAGGCCGACATCGGTTCGACGCTGCGCGCAGCATGTCCGGCGCAGACGCAGGGCAAGATCACGGTGCTCGAGATCATGGTCGCCCAAGTCGAGCCGAGGAACTCACCGAGGAGCAATGGGCAGTCATCGAACACCTGTTTCCGGAGTTGCAACCGCGCGAGGAGGGGCGCGGCCGACCTCCAGCCGATACCCGAGCAGTGCTCAACGGGGTGCTCTGGATAATGCGCACCGGTGCGCCGTGGGCCGTCTGCCGGAACGGTATCCGCCATACCAAACTCGCCACAGACGATTCCAAGCGTGGGTGCGAACGGGGACGCTGCGAGTCGTATGGGAGACGCTAGCCGAGGATCTGCGAAGTCGGGGCAAACTCGACCTGTCGGAGTGCTTCATCGACGCGACCTTCGCAGCCGCGAAAAAGGGGGCTCTGGTGTTGGCAAAACCAAGCGTGGCAAGGGGACCAAGATCATGGCAGTGGCGGACCGCATTGGTCTTCCTATCGCCGTTCACACAGAAAGTGCTTCGCCGCATGAAGTCACCCTTGTCCAGGCTACCCTTGAGCAATCTCTTCTTGGCGAGCGGCCGACTCGGCTGATTGGTGATAAAGCCTATGACAGCGATACACTCGATGCCAAGCTTGCGCAGCAAGGCATCGAGCTGATTGCTCCGCATCGCAGCAATCGAAACACCCGAACTCAAGACGGGCGTGTTCTGCGTCGCTACGTGCGCCGCTGGAAGATCGAGCGCCTGTTCGCTTGGCTGGGCAACTTTCGCAGACTGCTTCATCGCTGGGAGTATTACCTTGAGAACTACACCGGGTTAGTACAACTGGGCTGCATGCTCATCCTGTTACGCAATTATTTTTGAGATGCCTTCTAGTGATGGGAGACCAAGCGTGATCGAGATCCGAGATCTTAGTATGACCTACCCGGCGGCTAGCGGCAAACCAGTGCGGGCGCTGGACGGCATCAACTTCGATGTGACGAGCGGCGAGTTCGTTTCGTTGGTCGGACCGAGCGGCTGCGGCAAGAGCACGCTGCTCAAGATCATTGCCGGATTGTATCGGCCGACGTCCGGAGTAGCGTCGATCGCCGGTCGGCCGATTGCCGGTCCGAGCCGCGACATCGGCATGGTGTTTCAGGGTCCGGTGCTGCTGCCGTGGCGGACGGTGCTGCAGAACGTGATGCTGCCGGTCGAGGTCCAGCACCTCGATAGGGTCGCGTTTCACGAGCGCACACAAGCCCTGCTCGCAACCATGGGGCTGGAGGATTTTCACGACTACTATCCCTATCAGCTCTCCGGTGGCATGCAGCAGCGCGTGTCGATCGCGCGAGCACTCATCCAAAATCCGGCGATTCTGCTCATGGATGAGCCTTTCGGCGCACTCGACGCCATGACGCGCGAGGGAATGAACCTGGAGTTGCTGCGTATCTGGAGCGGAACCGGCAAGACGGTGATATTCGTTACTCACAGCATCATAGAAGCGGTGTTTCTTTCCAGCCGTGTAGTGGTGATGTCGAGCCGTCCGGGGCGCGTGCTCGATGTCATCGACGTCGACTTGCCGATGCCGCGGACGCTCGACGTAATGGGGGCGCCCGAGTTCGGCCGGCTGGCCGTTCACATCCGCTCCCGGCTGGAATACGGCGCGGGTGGCGCAGTTGCGGCCGCGGCTGCGGAACCGACGGAGGCAAGGTCATGAGTCCGGGCAGGCGGCGAGAGGCAGCGCTGTCGGTGCTGCTCGGACTGGCAGTCGTCGCCGTTTGGGAACTGGTGGTGCGCGCGTTCGCCGTGCCGGTGTATGTGGTACCCGCTCCCACGGCAGTGATCGTGGCCTTGGGGCGGGGGCTCGCGAGCGGCGTCTATATCGTCCATTTGGCGTACACCCTGGTCGAGGCGCTGCTGGGATTCGTGATCGGCTCGCTCCTGGGGCTGATGCTTGGCGCAGCCATCGCCCGCTCGCCCCTTCTGGAACGCGTGATTTATCCCTATGTGGTGGGTTTTCAGGCCCTGCCCAAGATCGCCATCGCCCCGCTTCTCATCATGTGGCTGGGCTTTGGCATCTGGTCCAAGGTCGCCATGGTGGCGATGATCGCGTTTTTCCCCATGCTGGTGAACGTGATCACAGGACTGCGGGCGGCCGACCGCGACTCGCTCGATCTAATGCGCTCGCTTTCGGCAAGCGAATGGCAGGTTTTTCGCATGCTGCGCTTGCCCTACGCACTGCCCTACATCTTCGCCGCTTTGGACATCGCCATTGTGTTCAGCCTGCTGGCGGCAATAGTCGCCGAGTTCGTCGGCTCGCAGTCGGGCATGGGCAATCTGATTCTGCAGATGAACTTTTCAATGGATGTGGCGGGCGTCTTCGCCGTTCTGATCATTTTGTCGGTGGTAGGCGTGGCGCTGCACTTGGTGGTGGCGAAGCTGCAGAGACGGGTGGTGTTCTGGTCGGAGAAAAACGATATGACCGGGATGAAGTGACCTAATGGAGGGGAGCATGGACAAGCAAAGGCAACGGCGATTCTTAAGTGTGTTACTGACGGCGTTTTTCCTCGGAGGGATGTGGAACGGCGGGAGCGAGGCACAGGCGCAGGCGCCGCTGCGCAAGATCACTCTGGTTTACGCCAGCACGGCCCTTGGGGTCGGCACCGCGCCGCTCACCTCGCTTCCCAAGGTACTCGGTTACTTCCGGGAAGAAGGGCTGGATGCCGATTTCGCGGGTGCGGCAGGCTCGCAGCCGGCGCTGCAGATGGTTTTGAGCGGCAACGGGGACGTTGCCACGGTGCAGCCGATCACCTTGTTTCAACTGAGGCCCAAGGGGGCGCACGCGAAGGCGTTCTACACCTTCGTCCGGCACAACTGGTTTTATCCGGTGGTGATTGAAGGCAGCCCGATCAAGAGCCTGCAGGACTTCAAGGGCAAGCGTATCGGCGTGCAGAGCATGGGCGCGTCGATGATCCCTTTCATGAAACTGGTTCTTGGAGACGCCGGTCTCGATCCGGAGCGCGACGTCACGTTCGTCGGCACCGGCGGGGGGGCGGGCGCGGCGGCGCTGCTCAAACAGCGACAAGTCGATGTTCTCGGGCTCTGGTCGGCGCAGTATGCGGCCATGGAAAACGCCGGCTTCAAATTCCACAAATTCGTCGACGTCAAGCCGATCAAGGACATGTCTTTCGCGGTCACCTTCGTCGCCCGCGACGAGTGGCTGCGCGACAACCCGAAGGTCGCGGTTGGGCTCGGACGCAGCTTCGCGCGGGCGACGCTGTTCGCGATGACCAATCCGGAGGCGACGGTGCGCCATCATTGGGCGATGTTCCCGCAGAGCAAGCCGACCGGCGTAGACGACGCGACGGCAATGAAAGGAGCAGTGCATGAGCTCAATGACACGCTCTCTTTCATGCGCAGCGACAATGCGACAGTGAAGAAATGGGGCATGACCACGCGCGACGAGATCAAGGACTACGCCAAGGTGCTGCAGCGGGCGAAGCTCCTGGAAGGTGATCCGGGAAAACTGGATGACTATTTCACGGCTGAATTCATCGACGCGATAAACGCGTTCGACGAGAAAAAGGTGATCGAGCAGGCGCGCGCCTACAGGGTACAGTGAACTACGCTAACGAGAGGGATACATGAATCGTGAACAGCATTCCAAGATGCTCGATCATCTAGCGGAGAATCCCGTCGAGACCGCCGAAACGCTACGTGCCTTCTGGACCGAGCACCGAGGGGGCATTCGTTATGCAGATGCTGTCGCGACGACCGGACGCCGCGCTGTCGCTCACGCTCAAGGTTAAAGGCATATTCGGCGGCGGGACGATTCTTGATACGAAAAACAAGGAACTGATAGCACATAGTTGCTGAAGGATTACTTGTGGTGAGCTAGGCGCGCAAGCGCACCCTGCGGGCCACTTCGCAGTTACTGCCGAACGCGGGGGCAACGCCGCGCAAGCCGCGCCATAGCCGTTATCGACGTTGCCTTCGGCCATGATCCCGATCATGACCAGAGTGATGTGTGGCAGGTAGAGGCATCCGGGATGAACGTCGTCGGCATGACCATGACCCTGCAGTTCGTAGCGAACTTCGGTTTCATCCTGCCGGGGAACGCGCCGCAGAAGATGGCGGCCCTACCTGCGGGTGCTGCTGCTTGGCGCGCCCTATTGATCGTGGCTGGGCTAGGTCTGAGGCGGACGGGCGGGAACGGGGTCCGGCGCGAGACGCAAGCCAATCAGGAAGCTCAGGCTGACGATTCCCACAGCTGCGCAGCCGAACAGCAGTTCGCGATCCGGTGCGTGGCTGGCAATTGCGGGAAAATACAGCTTCGCCAGGCCATAGCTGCCCACCAGCAGCGACAGGCCTGCGATGGATAGGCCCATCGCGCGCGATGCGACCAGGGCGCCGCGGTCCGCCCGCGCGAGCAGCCTGGCGACCCACAGTCCGTTGACTCCGTCCGTGGTCATCATGCCCAGCATGAAGGTAGTGCCCAGCATGAGGGAAAATCCCAAGCCCGACACGCTCGAGGCCGTTAGCGAGAACAGCGCCACTTGGCTCACCGTGTCGAAGGACAAGGCGAACAGAGCGCCAACGGCGGCGATCAGCGCCGGATGGCTGACCCTCGCGAAGCGGCCAAGCAGGCGGCCCTTCAACCCGGCGGGTGCCACTATCTCCCCAGCAGGAGCGGCGAACACGCTGTAGAGATTGAGCAGGCCGAGCGCGTACAAGAAAGCGATGGAAATCCAGGCGCCGAGCGCGTCCAGCCACGCTGGTGTCTCCCACCGGCGCGCAATCAGGCTGACGCCGATCGCGACCAGGATCACGACGGCGCCGTGACCGGCGGAAAACAGGAATCCCGACCAGCGCGCAAGCCGGGGTTTGCGCGCCGCATTGCTGCGCGCGATGCCGTCTATGGTAGCGAGATGGTCCGGGTCCATGCCGTGCTTCAGCCCCAGCGTGTACACCACGGCCAAGAGCGCCAGCCAGTCATTGGGCAGGAGGTTCACCGCATCAGGCCTTGGCGCTTGATGAAGCGGACGATGGTCTCCGTGTCCTGTCCGGTCCTTAGGGTGGCGAACACAAACGGGCGTTCGCCGCGCATCTTGCTCGCAACCGTCCGCCCGATACTGTGAAAACTCGAGTCAGTGCCAGATCACGACGCGCCGAGGGATTGGCCCAACCCAGAATTCCGGGTGATCGTTAGCCCAGCGAGTATGTTCGCGCCCGGCACCACTAGAGAGGCTCAAGAGTGGGCGGCCGACGCGGCCAATTCACAAAAAAATGGACCTCAGTTCAGTGCGCTTGATCGGCTGCTGGCACACTTTCGGCATAGCTGGCGCAGCATTAATCAAGCGCCGCCAACAATAGCATGCTAATCTTTTTTTAGTTATGACAAGAAAGCGCATATTCCTTGAGGATTTCGAACCGGGCGTGATATACGAGAGCCTGCCGCACGCGGTGACCGAGAAAGAGATTATCGAGTTTGCCCGGCACTATGATCCTCAGTACTTTCATCTAGACGCGGAGGCAGCCAAGGATTCTATCTTCGGCGGCATCGTCTGCGGCGGGTTCCAGACGGCGGCTCTCGCATGGGCACTGGCTTTCAAGTCGAGCATGTTTGATGACTGCTCGCTGGCCGGCATTGGCATCGACGAGTTATGCTGGCTTGAGCCGGTGCGGCCGGGCAACGTGCTTCGCTGCCGTTTCACGATGAACGAATGGCGGCCTTCCGGATCGCGTCCCGAAGCCGGCGTTTGCCGCATGCGCTTCGAGATGGTCAACCAGGACGATCGGCCAGTGATGACCATGGTGATGATCCAGTTGCTACGCCGGCGGAGCATCAGGAACCCCTGAACACCGGTGTTGTTCAGACCGATCTCTAATAACTGCTCTTGAGGACGTACCGATCGCTCACGAACCGACTCAAATTCGCTGTCGACCGTCCGTTCCTAGCCGATTCTGTTGAAAAACTCTGCTGTTCATTGAATCTTCTTTTTTGCGAGAAGTGTCTGATCTTGCAGTGCATTGACGGAGCGCACGGCCGCGTGATGATGGAATCCACGCCCACTACGCCCCTCGAAATAATCCAGGCCGGAATCCTGCTTGAGTTCCTGATGGTCACGTTCGATGCGCCCAACGCAGTTTCGCTTCAGGTGCCGTGACCGCTGCCACGGTCGCGTCTGCCGTAGCTGTCGCCGCAGTTGCCGCGGCTGGCGTTTCCTCCAATACCAGCAAGGACCCGCTGACCACGTCGACCACGACTACAACGCAGTAAACCTGCAGTTCTTCACGGAATCTCTGGCGTGCCGTCGGGGATTCCTTTGTCTCCGAGTTCTCCTAAAGCCAGCCGGGGCCGCGGGCTTAGCTTGCGCGACAGCGGCAGCGCTCGACGCGATCCTACGGACGATCTTCGTGCTGCCCGCCCCGGTGAAGGAACGCACGGTGCCAGTATTACCGAGCCAAGGCGCCGACGATCTACTACGCGCCTGTGTGGGTATCAGCGTCCCTTCGTTACCCAATGCGCCCTGCGACTTGCCCCGCTGGTATTTGTTCGCGTCGGCTGACCTGTCCCCTTTAGCCGTACCAGTCAATTGGTAGGAAGTTCGGTTGTAATGTTAAAGGGTTTCTTCGGTGGTGGGTTGCCTTGTATCGCAGCATGCTGCCGATGCAACGCGGCGAATTTGGCGGGCGGCATTCGGCGGCAACTGCTGTGCGGCCGGATCTCGTTGAAGTCCTGCCGCCAGGCAGCAAGGGCGGCCTTGGCCTGCGGCAGCGTTTCGAACCAATGCTCGTTCAGGCATTCGTCCTTGAACTTGCCGTTAAAGCTCTCTATGTAGCCGTTCTGCATCGGCCGGCTCGATTGAATTAGGATGTGGCGAATCCCATGCGCTACGGCTATAAGCGTATCTATGTGCTGCTGCGGCGGGAAGGCTGGCAGGTGAATCACAAGCCGATCTATTGGCTTTACCGGTGCGAGGGGCTGTCGTTGTTTGAGCGCCGTCCCAAACGCCATCGCTCGGCTGCGCAGCGGCCCAGGCCGGTGCTCGCGCAAGCGATCAATGAATGCTGGAGCATGGATCTTGTTGCTGTCCAACTCTTTGACGGTCGCCGGTTGCGGGCGCTCACGCTCGTCGATATCTTCACTCGGGAGTGCTGGGCAATCGAAGTCGCCGCAGGATTGCGGGGTGAGGACGTGGTTCGGGTGATCGACACGGTAACGACGCTCAGGGGCGTTCCACAACGGGTGCTCGTGGACAACGGCCCGGAGTTCATATCGCGGGCGCTGGACCAGTGGGCTTATGCGAACGGCGTCGAGCTCGTCTTTTCCCGACCCGGCAAGCCGACCGATAATGCCTATATAGAATCGTTCAACGGACGGCTCCGCCAGGAATGTTTGAATACGCATTGGTTCTTGTCGCTTGAAGATGCACGCAGCCGCATCGAGGCTTGGCACTGTGCCTATAACGAGACGCGTCCCCACAGTGCGCTAAAATGGGCAACACCCACTGAATTCGCCCGTCGCTGCAGGCTCGAGCCTGCAGCGACGGGCACAAGGGAGCCGGAAATCTCTACGATTGACCGGTCCTAAAACGGGGATGGAGTCAGAATATTCTATCCCTCTGTCAGAATGGAATATCAGGCCGGGTGCCGGCTTGCGCGCCAGGATCGCCCCGCTTCAAGGCACGCAGCGTGACGCTTGCCGTTCGGCTACGGCTGATGGTCCAGCCCACGATGCGCCGCGAGAACAGATCCATCACGGTGCCAAGATAGCGCCATTGCTTGCACACACGCAGATATGTGATGTCGCCGACCCAAACCTGATTCAACTCGGTCGGGGAGGGTTGATTGAGCCTGAGATTGGCGGTTTTCTTGAAGAATTTGAATACCCCGGCCTTGCTGCGACCGAGCATGCTTGCTTTTCCGCGCAGGCCCAGCTCTGCCATCCGTCGGGCAACCCGCTTGGCACCGCAACGAATACCCTGGCGTCTGAGCTGCTGATGCACTCGCGGGCTGCCGTAGATGCCCCGATACTGCTCATATATGATCACTGCCTTGAGGGCCTTGTCCCCTTGTTGACGAACGCCACCTTCGCGCCGCTGCCAGGCGTAAAACCCGCTACGTGACACCCGATAGCGATTGCACAGAAACGCCACCGAATACTGGCTACGGTGCTGCGCTATGAACTCGTATTTCGCCTTCGGCGCTGGATATTGAAGCGGATGGCTTTTTTTAAGAGCTCCACCTCAACCGCCGCAAGCTTGCGCTCCAGCGCCCGCACCTGCGTGCGCGCCTCCACCTTTGCTTCCAGTTGCTTTACCTGGCGCTGCAGCGCGCACTATTCAGGGTCCGCCTTTGCTGTGCGCAAAATTTTCGGCAGGCTCAGGCCGGCGGACTCGCCCCCCGGCCTGAGCCTGCCTCCGCGGTAATCCCTCTTCCACTTCGAAAGTATGAACGGATGAATATCCGGCGCATGCGCCACGTCCTGCGTGTGGGATCTCCGGATGCAACGACAATCGCACTGCCTGAATCTTGAATTCGACCGTATAGCGATGGACCTTCTTAGGCCCGACCCGTGCTGCCATGCAAACCTCCTCAAGCTTCAGGTCGAGGTGTCCACATTATCGGGTGAGGTTTCCAGTTCCTCTCGAATGCAAGGTTAGACTGCTATGCCTCTTCATAGGAGAACAATGCCATTTCCGCTGCCTGCTGCCGCAAGGGAATGAGGGCTTGATAAGCTGGTGATGAGTACCAACTATTGACCGCCTCAATATTAGGGAATCGGATAACGACGATATTAGGGTGAAGATTCTCACCAGCTAGAGCTGCAACCTGATTTCCTCGAAAGACAAGCTCTGCACCCCACCGTGCCAGAGTGCCCGGAACTTGACGGCGGTACTCAGCCCACTTTTCGACGTTCTTCACTGTGAGGTGACCGACTACGTAAGCATTGCTCATTGCGCTGATTTCCTGAGAACAACGTTGTTGAACAGTTTTTGTTCAACAATACGAATCTAATCCGTGCCTCTGATCATTTTCATGGTGGCGGCATCCGCCTCCACCTGGGCCACCGTGCCTTCGAACACGATTTCTCCGCGTTCGATGACGTAGAGCCGGTCGGCAAAACGCGGCAGACGGTAGTAGTTCGATTCGGCCAGTAATACTCCCCGGCCTCGCTTCAGTATGCGTTGCAGCCCCACGCTAATGGCTGGCATGATCGCCGGCGACAGGCCCTCGAAGGCTTCATCAAGTAGTAGCAGTTCTGGATCCAGCGCAAGCGCCCGTGCGATCGAGACCATTTTTCGCTCGCCGCCGGATAACTGCTGCCCTCCCCGGCTGAGATACTGCTTCAGCTTCGGGAACACGGCATATGCTTCATCGATGCGCACGTGCGCGGACTTGCTGGTCTTGCGCGTCCAGGTAGGCAGGGCGATATTGTCTTCCACCGTCAGGTCGCCGAACACATCGCTGCCTTCGGCCGCATAGCCCAGTCCGAGTGCGACGATCTCGTGCGTATCCATGCCTTTGATGGACTTGTCTTTCCAGCAGATCGTGCCAGATTTCAGTGGCTGAAAACCCATGATGGAACGGAACGTGGTGGATTTGCCAGCGCCATTGCGGCCGACTAGGCAGACTAGTTCGCCACACGCGACGTTGATAGTGATTCCGAGCAGCACGGGATTGCCCGCCAGCGTCACATGGATGTTGTTGAGAGCAAGAGACATCAGTGTGTTCCTTTACCGACCACAATAGACACAATTTCTTCATTTGCGAAAAATTCGTCGCGTGGCAGGTCAGCGATCTTTTTGCCAGCTTGCATCGCGATAATGCGAGAGGAATAACGGGAAACCAGGTCCATGTCGTGCTCAACCAGCAAGATTGCTTCAATCCCCATGCTTTTTGCGGCAGTGAGCACGGTTTCCATCACGACATGCTTGTCGGCGGTCGAGACGCCGGCGGTTGGTTCGTCCAGCAGTATCACCTTTGGGTGCAGGGCGAATGCGCTTGCGACATCGAGAAGCTTGCGGCGACCGTGAGGCAGGGATTTAGCCGGCGTATCCAGCCAGGGCGATAGGCCGAAAGCGTTCGCCGTGCGCGTGACGATTTCGTGGACCTTAGGTTGGCCAAACAGCTTGCCGAAACCGTTCCAGCGCATGTTCAGGTAGGAGCAGGCGGCCACTGAGATCGTCTCCCGCACCGTCAAGTCCAGGAACACGCTCATCAGCTGAAATGTCCGCGCCAAGCCGCGGGTCGCCAAGTCGACCGCATTGAGACCGGCGATATCCTTTCCGCCAAAATATACCTTGCCCTTGGTCGGCTGATGCAGGCCGGTCAGGACATTAACGAGGGTAGTTTTGCCGGCGCCGTTGGGGCCAACCACGGAAACGAACTCGCCGGGCGCGACTGGCAAGTCCACGTCCTGCAACGCGATGAATTCGCCATAGTGGTGGGAAATCTTCTCGGCCTGAAGCAGCAATTTTCTTTGTTCCATTAGCGTGCTCCTCTCGACTTGAGTTTGTGGATACCAATGCGGATGGCGCCGAAGATGCCGCCGGGCAGCGCAATCACGAGTATGGCTAGCACCACGCCGAGGAAGAAGCGCCAGTACTGGGTCGCCGAGGACAGCACATCCTGAAGCAGGATGAAGACCACGGCGCCCACCACCGGACCGAGGAATTCCTGGTATCCGCCCAGCACCACCATAAATACCAGATGGCCGGAGTGGGTCCAGTAAGCTAGCCCCGGATCCGCCAGGCCGGTATTAACACCGAGGATCACACCGCCAACCGCTGCATAGACTGCCGACACGGTGAAGGCGATTGCGCGCACGGGGCGCACTTTGACGCCTAGATACATTGCTTTTACTGGGTTGTCGCGCGATGCCATCAGGTGTATGCCGTAGGGCGACCGCACGATGCGCCACATGACCCAGGCGAAGAGCAACGCCAACGCCAGGCAGTAGTAGTAAAACGGCCCGGCAAGGAAGGCGATCTTGTCGAATTGCGACAACTCCATGCCAAGCAAACTGGGGCGTGGCACGCGCATGCCGCTGTCGCCGCCGGTGATGTTATAGAATTTGTTGAGGAAGGAATAGAACAGCATACCGAAGGAAAGCGTCAGCATGCCGAAGAAAATTCCCGTATACCGGCTTGCCAGGATGGCGATGGGTATTGAGACTAACAATACTGCCGCCACCGCGACACCGAGCATGAGCTCGAAAGAGGCGATACCGGTTTTTGCCGAAATCGCCGCTGCAGCGTAGGCGCCGATTGCTACGAACAGCGCGTGACCAAAGGACAGAAGGCCGCCGTAACCGAACAGAAGGTTAAAGCCGAGCAGGATGACGGCATACGCGAAGAACGAGATCAGCAAAGTCATGTAGAACTGGTTGAGTATTTGGGGGGCCGCCAGCAACGTCACCACCGCACACGCCAGCAGGGCTTTGTTCAGCATGCTTATTCCAGGCCTGCCAAGCGCCGCAGTAGCAGCTTGCACAGTCTGGGCGCCAAGAGACAGATTCATATCATGCCTATCCGATTACCACACCAAACCGCTACCGGTAGCGTCTGGTGGCGAAGTAGATTTTCCAGCCAGTGACGCTGTTTGAATTTTAGCGGATGTTTTCTGATGAGGGTGCGCGCGCTCCCTATCTTGAGGCAGTCCGCCGGCCGGCCGGTTTTTCGTGTCCGGCATGCGGCGTCCAGGACGATGCGCAATGGATTGTGACGCGGCCACGAGTGCATCGGTGTCGACAGTGCCGCAATGAGGTTTCGTTGATCGCAGGTACCGTCATGCGTGCGACGAGAACGCCTTTGCAGGTGTGATTCTGGGCGGCACTTCAGTTTCAACGGCAACTCGGCATTCGCCGCTAAGAAACAGCCTTTCAGTTGCTGCACAAATTGCGAGCCGGCATGGTTCCTTCCGACCAAGACCCGATCGGTGGAGAGAGGCCGATAGAAGTGGATGAGAAGCTGGTCGGCGGCAAAACGCGAGGTGAGGGATGTGGCGTTCATCATAACATTTACTTCGTTGGCGCGGTTAAAGGTCAGGGAGAAAGCTGGGCAAACGTGGGCGTCGAAGCATGTACGCTGGCCGGCTTCGGTTACTGACGTTGGATGATCGAGCCAGGCTTGGATATAACCATGCATCGGTTGTACTTGATGGCGACATAGAAAAAGCGGAGCAGGCATTGCCCATGATTCACTTGGTCTATCTGAATGCCAGGTTGCTGAGAACTCACCGCGGCGTGAGTCAGCAGCACTTGCCGGTGTATCTGAATGAGTTCGTATTCCGCTTCAATCGCCGCTTTTCCTAATGACTACCTTCGCTACCGTCTTGGGCATCGACACGAATGTGGTTGGGCCGACCTGTTGCGGCCTGTACAATGGCCAATCGAATCATCATGCGCTCTTCTAAAGCCGACCCACGATAGGCATTAGTCGGTGTGCCAACCGGATAGGCATAATTGGAATTCATGCTTCCACCTTCCCATATAGGCCTGAAGGCTTCCATATTAATACAGCGAGAACGACTGCATAGGTCGCCAGGATATCAGCTTCCGGGTAAACAATCACGGCGACGGCGCGTATCAATCCCACGATCAAGGCACCTACTGCCGCACCTTTCATACTGCCGAGTCCTCCCAGGACAATGACCGCGAACGCGTCTACGACCAGTTCAACCCCGATTTGAAGTGTTGCGGCAGTAGTCGGGATGACTAGGGCGCCGCCAAGCGTACCAAGCATGGTTCCCAAGGTGAATACCCACATGTAGACACGTTTAACGTCTACACCCATTGCTGCACTCGTTTCGCGGTTCTCCGCGGTGGCGCGCAAGATTTTTCCGCTTTGGGTCTTGCCAAGGAAATAGGCAAGTCCCAACGCCAGTAGGATAGCGACCGCGATCACCATCGCGTTATAGGTCGGCATGACCACGCCAAACCCCGAAATGGTGCCGAACACCATCGACAGGCTGTTAAGCTGCTGCGGTTCGGCTCCCCAAAAAAACTGGATCACATCCTGAAAAATAAGGATCAGGGAGAACGTAAGCAAAAGTTGAAACGACTCCGCGCGCCGATAAATCGGCCTCATTAACCATTCAAGCGGAATTCCTATTAATCCGGTTAATAAGCCCGCCACTATGAGCACCAGTGGAAACAAGTAAGGCGGCAAGCCGTGTGCGAGCGCCCATGTAGTCAAGGTAATTCCGACATAGGCTCCCAATGCATAGATCGAGCCGCAGGCAAGATTGACGATGCGTTGTACACCAAAGATTAATTGCAGCCCTGCGGTGACTAAAAAGAGGGTCGCGGCGTAGAACACGCCGGCCGCAAATACATTCAGATAGGAAGACATAGTGTACCGGCTCCGATTGTCTGGACACGGTTTTGCAGCTCAGACCGCCTTTCGAATGGCATAAGCCTGACGAGCTTCAAGGGATAACATGAAGCCCAGTTCTTCGAGACGCCAATGGCGACTATAACAATCCTCGAACGCGGTGACTGCCATGCGATCTTCCTCGACATTTTGGAAGAGACGGCCGTGAATGGCCTCCTCCTTCGGCGTTCAGTTGAAACGTTCGATGACGCCGTTGGTTTGCGGCTCGACGACGTGCCGTGATCCATGTGTAGTGTCAGACCGCGCCCGGCATCGGCGCCGGTAGCGCCGAATTCGGTCTTGAGACCTTGGGCAATCGGCAGCGCCGCGAAGCGGTTGCCGGTCTTGCCGGCATGGATGTCGACACAGCAGGCATCGAAATGATCCGCAGTCGAGAACACCTAGACCCAGCCCTCATCCACGCTCTCGATACGTATGCCGTCGGTGGCCCACATCTCGTTCTGGCGGTTCGTTTGGATCGAACCTCCGTGCAACACACGATCGCCCTTGGGCCAACGATGGAGCGAAAGCACGGCATTCTCGCACATCAGGCGCAGCACGCGGGCGCGGGATCCGCGAATGCCGTGCAGGACGCGCACCCGCGCCCCGACCTTACGATGACCATCGGCGATGAAGGGCGAGGCCGCCGGATCCGCGCGAAGGGCGACCAAGAGCTTGGCGTCCGGGATCTTCGGCTTCGGGCAACGTCGCTGCGGGCGCAATGGCACCACGTTGGCCGATCCCCGTCCCTGTTGCGCGTAGCTCGTCGAGCGGGGAAATTCAAGTACCGGCAGTCCCGCTCTAAGCAGCAGGGCTTGCCAGCGCCCGCGGAGGTCACGCGGCTCATCGCGATGACCTCCAGCCGACCAAGAGGTGCTTTGCCTGCCTTTCCTTGCGTAGGACGTCGGCTCCCATGACCAACTCGCCCATGCGCCGGTTAGCGTCGTCGCGCTGCTTGGCCACCGGATCATTCTCGCGCTCCTTGAGGCCAGCGTCGAGCCCAACCAGCGCCCAATCACGCCGCTGTTTGAGCTTGTATATCGGCACTGACGCCTCCCGCGAGAGCGCACCAACCGGCTCGCCGCGCAAAAGACGCAGGACGACATCCTTCTTCCGACCAGCGCGTCACTTCGGCGGCCGCGTCGGGCTCGGCTCCAGTCGCGCTACGCACTCCTTCCAGCGACCTCGGTACAACTCCACCCGTATCCTTCTCTTTCAGGATTTCCAACTCTTTTTCCCAGACACGATTTAACCCAAAATTCGTGTCCAGCAAAACCGGATCCGGCGCAATACAATAGGAAGACATACCTAGTGGCTTCTCCCATTATATTTTGAAGTTTGCTTTGTTCAACCAATCCCAGAAATCTGCTCCGTGCGGTTTTTGGATCTCCTCCGAGTGCATTATTTCAACAGGTGCAATGGTGACAAAATCATATTTATTTTTGTGAGTGGACAGACCCTGATAGAAAGTTTGATTGGGAATATGGTCGCGACGCATATACCCTTTTCCACCAAAGGACTCAACTGAAATACCTGGAATGGCAGCAGCGATTTCGTCCGCGGATGGCCATGCGCCTGACTTTGCCGCCATCGCCTTTTCAATACCTTCCTTATAAAGCTGCAGGCAAAAGAAAGCCCGGTCAGCTTCCCAATGGGGATAGCTCTTGTACTTGTCAACATACCACTTGACAAACTCCTTTGAGAGCGGCGATCCGTTGGCATAGTCAAAATAAAACGTACTGTGACCGAAGATAATTCCTTCCGGAGTGAACTCCTTTTTTAGTGACATCTGTTGCCAGCCAGCGGCGGGTATGACATATTTCGTGCCTTCTGTGGTCAGACCAGCGTTGTGCGCTTGTTGCATGAAAATGGGAAGATCTGCGAAAAGCAGCGAAGAGAAGATCACATCGGGCTTGGCAACCTTCAACGCGGCAACGTTCGAAGTCGTATCCATGCTACCCACTTTGATCCACTGCTCCGACACCACCCTATGTTCAATTCCATACTTCTTGAGCATGGCCTGGAAGGTGGTCCACGTATTTCGGCCATATGTGTAATCAGCATTAATGCCGGCAATGGTTTTAAATTTACCCTTGAAATGCTTTATCGCCAGCAAGGATGACATTACTGCATCAACTTCGTTGTCTCCTGCTTTGAATAGATAATGCGGATTCGGCAGCATCTCCGTCACGCCATCCTGCGTGGTGCCGTCCCACAGGATCGTCAGCATTTTCGATTCTTCTGCCATCGGCCCGAGCGCTAAACTCACACCTGAGGAAATGATTCCATGTATCGCATCGACCTTATCTTGCAGAATTAATTTTCGATATCGCTCCAGTGTGTCCTTAGGATTGGTTTCTTCTTGAATGACTAATTCAACCTTGCGTCCACCAATTCCATTCGCCGCATTCAAGCGAGCGACGCCCCACTCAACAGCGCGAATGCCACATTCACCGGCTGTAGCTATCACGCCACTCCGAGGCGCGAGAATGCCAATCCGGAGTGGCTTATTCTGAGCAAAAGCTGGCGCCCCTAAAATGCTTGTTGCACCCAAAATACCACCGGCACCTAATGTCTTCAATACCTGTCGACGCTTTTGCGAAACGTTTGACTCACTCATGCATTTCTCCTCGTTGTCACGTTGTCATCTGGCTATATTCATAATTACATGAATATATACCGCGCGTTACGACAATTCTCCTATTAAATTATAGTCTCATGTGTACCACTCTGTCCAGACTTACAGATTTTAATTAGTCTCACTGGCTTGCGCCAACCTCAATACCAAGCGTTTCCGCTTATAGTGCCGTCTAGATTTGCGGGAGCACTTCGGATTGACTGCGCTCCCATACCGATAGATACTCTTGGGACGCGCCATAGGATTTCCTATCGTTTTCTGAGACATTCACAAGTTTAGGCTGCATCAGTTCCGTCGCCGCAAGATCCGTTACTCACCACGTTCGAGAACAACCTCTTGACGCTTCACATCTAGACAAGCGATTTTAGCCAGAACAGCGCCGAACTTTGATCGCGAATTTTAACCAAAACCCCCAGCAAACCCTGGTTTCGGAGC
>Ga0138256_10002083_pt1 | contig 21533 bp, 9 predicted proteins | sample KNB2016incub_MG_FD_105486 | JGI IMG/M metagenome (GOLD analysis project Ga0138256, IMG submission 105486) | Active sludge microbial communities from wastewater in Klosterneuburg, Austria - KNB2014incub_MG | ecosystem: Engineered > WWTP > Activated sludge > Unclassified | place: Austria... | reverse complement strand
CAGGGGGCAGGGGCAAAAAACAAAGGCTAAGGCTAAGGCTAAGAAAGTTTTCTAAAGTGATTAAATAAATCTCTATTCGCAATGCTAAATTCATAATGGATTTGTAAATCATGCCTCCCCGGGGTTTCCATGCGAGAGGATGAGCGGGGCGGAACACAGGGGGCGGGGGTGAGTTACCCACGCAATCATCACTGCCGCTCCAGAGGCAAACCTCCCTTAAGTGAAGCCGGATATCCTCCCTCATCACATGGTTGAAGCAGCGCTTTAAAAATGGCCTTCTTTTCTGCAGTTGCACGAAAGCCCTCAGTCAGATGGATGATGCCGCCACTCGCATAGATCACTTTCGATCCATACCCGTCTACATGAGCAGCCGAAGTGATCTGTTGCGAAGCATGATGAAAATAGGAACGACCCAATTGCTGGTTGGTGTTATCTAATGCATATGTATCCTGGCATGTGGTATACAATTCACTCTGCCACAAACCGCGACCGTAGGTAGATGCCCTCAGCCATCCACCGAGGTAATCAATATCCAGATCGGTCACTTCTACCCTGGGGAGTCTGTTGGAAAAATAAATCCAGTCACCGAGATCATCATCCCGGTAAAAGACACCGATATCTGTACCGATGTACACTGCGCCCGTCGGTGACCCATCTGTGTCATGAAATGTAATGGCATTGACAGGTACATTAGGAAGGCTTCCTGACACATTAGTCCAATTCCAACCTCCATCCATCGACCTGTACACTTTATGATTTTCCTCATACCGTCCACACGTCACCCATATCTCCAGGGAATCATCCGGATTCAATGCGGCAGCGATGACAAATGACGTGTCAGGAAATCCGAAGTTCTGATCCATTCGATTCCAGGTCGCTCCGTAATTGACGGACTTGTAAAATCGAAAGAAGAGATCGTTATTATCATCTCTGCAATTGACACAGTCACCAGCGTAAAGGATTCCAGGGTAGCTTGCATTATTCATCAGGATTTTATGGCCGGATACATTATCATTGGAGGTGACAAAAAAAGTTTCCCCCTGGTCTACACTTTTCATGATCGGCTGAAATCCAAGGTAGATGGTCCATTGATCATTAGCATCAAAGGCCATGGGGGTTACCCATTCCACTTCTACATCATCATAGATCGTATCTTTTGGATTGAATATGGTGGAATAGGTTCGACCAGAATCCTGAGAAAGGACAACGACACCATTATGTATGCTCGACAAGACAAGGGATGAAGCTGTCGGATGAAAAAGGGATTCCATGCCATCTCCAAAAACGACATGATCGTACAGGAGCTCATCATCATCATCTCTTAGATGCACGCCATTATCCTGCGCTCCCGCTAACACAAAATCACTCGCAAAAGGACTGGTCGCCAATTTGAAATATTGCGTGATCCCAAGTCCGCCTGACCTGAATTCAAAGGTCTCTCCAAAATCTTCACTGATGTAGATTCCTCCGTCGTTGGCGATGTAGAGTGTATTATCCAGCGGATTGATCTGCAGTCCCTGAATATCTGCATGGTAAAGGTCATTGATGCCTCCATCTGTTGTCCAGGTCTCACCCTGGTCATCGGTCTTCCAAAGGCCAATGGCGCCAACGATGACCCTATCTGCATCTAATGGATCGCAAACGGACGCAAAATCATACCATGCCTGGCTTTTGAATTCATTACCATCATCTCCTGCAGTGATGTTGGGCCTGGTCGTCATCAATGTAAAATCCAGACCGCTATTGGTAGAGCGCCAGAAGCCACGATAATCTACGATCGTGTCTGACGGTGTGGATATATCCACAGGTGAAGCTGCAACATAGACGCGGGTAGGATCATCAGGACAAACTGTAAGGGTCATCCGGCCAAAATCTCCATTGATGGGTGGTATGTAGGTAGAGTCGAACCAGGTATCACCACCATTATCGGATACAAACACATAAGCCGTGTCCACACAATAGATTCTGTCCGGATTACTCGGTTTAAATTGCATCTCGTAGATGATCCCCGTTTTGATGGTATCCCACGTAGTGCCACCATCTTGAGTTCGGAACAGTCCGGCACCTGTGCAGGCGTATAGAATGGATGGATCTGTGGGATGCATATAAAGGTTGTACGACTTAAAAACATCATTAATATCAAATGTGAGTCCGGTAGGTTGCCAAAGATTACCACCATTGAGTGATTTGATGACACCGATACCTAAGGGTGAAAAACCATTAAAGGAATAAAACGATCCCAACGCCCCATCCCCTGTCAGGACATATATAATATCCGGATTGGTATAATCTACCGCTACACCTGTTGTACTCATCACGGGTATCCAATCGGATAATGGTTCCCATAGGATTCCCTTATCATTGGTCCGCCACAAACCTCCTCCTGCAGTAGCTGCATATACGATATTGGAATCCGTGGGATGAAATCCAAACCGGTTTACTCTACCGATTCCTCCTGCTTCTGCATTCGGATGCGGATCGAGTTCTACAGGTCCAATAAAACTCCAATGACCGTTGTGGGAAATACCTCTGCCTGATCCTGTAGCATGCGTTTTCACATATTCGTTGTATGCTTTAAAATTCATCGCGCTTGTATTGACCAGCCGGCCACCTTCGCCAAGTCTGTTCATCAGATAGTGCTCCATCCGCATGTACTGCTTGGATCCTGAATTGCCTGATTCAAAATAGGTTTGTGCTGCCTTGCTAAAATCACGCATATACCTGGGTGGATTCTTTTCAGGCCCCTTGATGTCAAATGCATTCATCTTGGGAGCTGTATCAGCTTGACACCAGACTAAAGGACTACTTCTAAACAGAAGAAGAAAAAAGGCAAATGAAATGATATAAATTTTTCTCACCTTAAACCGATTTGAATAACCTGTTAATTCCTTTCCAGTTCAGTGATCCTTGTTTCCAGTTTGAGGATATACAAGGCCATCTCTTCTACCTTTTCCAGTAGTCGTTTCTGCATGTCTCCAAGCTTTACCCCTTCTTCTGCAACTTCGGCAGCAGATGGAATGCCTGGCAAGTGTTTGTTGACACGGAGATAGGAGCGTAAGTTTTCAAAATCCATCAGCATATAGTCCTCCGCAAATACATAATCAGGCCAATCTTCCGAGGCTTCCACAAGAACTTCTTCACAGGCGATCTGGCCATTGACACTCATCTCATAGCCAGGCTTACCTGTATCCGTATTGATCAGCAACCTGCTGTTGACGATTACGTTACGATTTCCTTTGACCTCAAGGGCATTCTGACCATAGGAAGATAATCTAAGGATATCATCACCCTGGCCTTCAACCTGCAACCATGATGTTGGCGCAGTTGTACCAATACCAACTTTTGTGCTGTCATTAGAAACATCACCGATGATAATGGAGTGCGGCTGAGAGATCGTGGTGCCATACCCTATGGCGGTAGCACCGTGCGGCGTAGGAATAAACGATGCAGATGAATTAGTTCCTAAAAAAGTATTGTTCGTGCCATAGCTTGTGATATTATTGCCGAGCAACACATTCTGGCTTCCGGCAATGGACATCCCGCTACTGTTGCCAATGATGATATTTGAATTTGCTGCAGCATCATAACCGGCACTTCTTCCAATGGCAATGTTGTCATTGATCGTGGCTGGTGTGTTCGCTGGAATGCCAAGAGCGTCTTCTCCTATAGCTATGTTTCGGTGTCCATTATTATTCTTACCCCCTGCGGAAGGCCCGATGGCAATATTGGAAAGTCCATCCACATTCTGATTTCCGGCTGCAATGCCAATAAAAACATTGTCATTTCCGCTTTCATTCTTTAGTCCTGCGGAGGAACCGAGAAAAGTATTTCTGGTACCATCTATATTTGCACGTCCTGCATCACTTCCTAACAAGATGTTATACGAGCCGGTAGTATTGCCTAACCCTGCATCTCTTCCGATAAAAGCGTTTTGCGCTCCAGTTGTATTATTTGTTCCACTGAACATCCCCAGAAATGTATTGCTGGATCCGGTCGTATTATCCATACCCGATTTAAATCCAATTGCCATATTGTCATTTCCGGTATTGGCATAAAGGGAAGAATCACCAATCGCCATATTCCTATTTCCTGTCAGGTTTGTTCTGAATGCGCTGGCTCCAATCGCCAGGTTTGAATATCCGCTTCGTGTATTGAAACCGGCATTCGCCCCGATAAAAATATTTCGCAATCCATTGTCAATAAAATAGCCTGCCCGGTATCCCAGCATTACATTTTCGGTAAGTCCGTCAGCTGCTTGAGCGGCTTCATACCCCATGATAGTATTTCCATTTCCCATGTCCTTGTTGCCCAGGTTGGTGCCTGCAGCCTCCCCTCCGATCACAGTATTATACAGACCTGTCCTGTTGGCCAGCCCCGCTTCATAACCGATAAATGTATTTCGATTGGCTTCATTGTTATAGCCGGCACTGAATCCCAAAAAGGTATTTTCAAATGAGACTTCATTGTTGTGTCCCGCATGATATCCAAGAAAAGAATTTCGATAACCGGTTGTATTCTGAGTTCCGGCTTCGTGTCCTAAAAATGTATTGCTATGACCTGTTGAATTGACATAACCCGTCCTTGATCCCATGAATACATTGAAGCCTCCTCCTGCGTTGTTAGCACCTGATTCACTTCCAATGTATACGTTATTGTTTGGCGTGGTGTTGTCTTCTCCGGCCCGATACCCAACGAATACATTGTGCTGGCCTGAGGTATTAAATTGTCCTGCATTAGGACCCAGGAACGTATTCCAACCTGAAAAAGAATTCAACCCGGCATTTTTTCCGATGATGAGTCCGAGGTTAGGCCCTATATCCAACAACGTAGCTCCCTGTGCATTGCGATCTAGGACCATCGCTTCAGCACCACCGACATCAAATCGAATGACATCCTCATCAGGGCTCTGCTCCACCTGCACCTGCGTATCATGATCCGCATCACGAAGCCCATGATAATTGTCTGTAAGTTCCACCCATGTGGAGGGCGTACGATACCAGAAGCTGGCGGTATTGGTATCATACACCAGCAGACCTGTTGCCGGCAATGCAATACCTGTTCGCTGCACACTTGTCATGCGTGGAATCAAGACACCTTTGGCAGTTGATTGTACATCCAGCATTGCACTGGTGTCCGGAGAAGCTCCTGTACCATTGACGGATACGCCTTGTGCAGAAAGTGAATAGGACAGGAAAATGACAGGGATAAGTGTTAGAATGTATTTCATCGGTATGGTTATGATTCGCTTAAAAAAAATCAGACGTCGATATGAATCATGGGGGAGACCAGGGAAATATACTTCTCTGCTAAGTTGATCCTGTTAGCTGATACTTTGTATTCAGGAAATATTAAAAAGTGTAAAAAAGGATAAAAACCAGTTGGAAGTGAGTAGTGAGTAGTTAGCAGTATTAATTTTCGGTCCCTGAGCTTGTCGAAGGGAATAAAAGTTAGAAGTGAGGAGTTAGAAGTGAGGAGTTAGCAATACTAATTTTCGGTCCCTGAGCTTGTCGAAGGGAATTAAAGTTAGAAGTGAGGAGTTAGAAGTGAGGAGCTAGTATTATTAAATTTCGGTCCCTGGACCTCAGAAATAAGCCCTTCGATAAACTCTGGAAGCTTTGCAAATTTTAATAAGAATTTCGATAGGTCTTCACATGGTGGTTGGAGCAAACTCCAACCATGGCTGCGCCATTTTTCAATGGGCCTTCCTATGGTCGCAGGAGCAACTTCAACTTGAAAAATTAACAGGTATATTTGTTTAAGGCATTTTTCTTTTACCATCCTACTCAACAGCATGATTCAGGCACCGACTATACTACTCGTTGACGATGATCTCACGCTGAGCCCGTTGGTCAAAGAATATCTCGAAGCCCGTGATATGCACTGCATACTTTGTCATAATGCATTCGACGCTATTACACTTTTCAAACAAAAGGATTTTGACTTGTGCCTGCTTGATGTTCAGATGCCGATGAAAAGTGGTTTTGATCTGGCACATGAGATGGTAGCTTTCAAGCCTGATGTTCCTTTCCTTTTCCTGACCGGGCAGACCGAGAAAGAAGACCGAATCCGTGGTTTTGAATACGGGGCTGAAGATTATATTGTCAAACCCTTTAGTCTGCAGGAATTAGTACTGAGGATACATGTCATCCTGCGACGAATAAAAGCCCATCCTGCCACATCTTCCCCGCAGCCATCATACGCTATTGGCAGCTTTCTGTTTTATCCGGATGTCCGTGAATTACTACAGGGGGAGACCCTTCATAAATTAAGTGAAATAGAATCAAAATTATTATTGCTTTTCCTGAACGCGCCTGAGGGTATTGTTCATCGTGATACTGTGCTCAAACAATTATGGAAAGAAGAACATCTGTTCAGGGACCGGAGCCTCAATGTATTTGTCAGCAAACTGAGGCATTATCTTAAAGCTGATCCTTCTATTGAAATTCTCAATATTCATGGTACCGGCTATCGCATGATCATCCGATGATGGTATGAACCTCTTCAAGAATACGATTTAATTGATCTTCGAGAAGTTTGAGCACGTTGCCTATCTGCTGAAGTTCCGGTGACGATGATGCGCCCATCATTTCAAGCTCATACGCCAAACTGGCAGCCATGGGCTCATTGATATATTGCATCTGGCATTTAATGGTATGTGCTTGTATGGATAATTGATTCCACTGCTGATCATCACATGCATGATGCATTTGCTGTATAAGCACAGGCATATCGATACTAAACCGTTGGAGATATTTTCTGACGAGCTCTTCATCATCCAGAAGGGATCGCAATGTCTGCATATCGATCATGATGGGACAAGTTCTGAAATAGTGCGTATAAAATCTTCCTGACGGATTGGTTTGGCGATGAATCCATTCATTCCTGCCTGCATACATTCTTCTATTTGTTGAGGAATGACATTAGCTGTAAGACCCACAATTGGAATTGTCTTATAAAATGAATCTTTCAGATGACGGATGCTACGGGTTGCTTCAAGGCCATCCATCACAGGCATTTTAACATCCATCAATACGATGTCATATGTATGCTCTTGAACCTTTTGTATTGCTTCTTCTCCATTCTCCGCCAGGTCCACCAAGGGATCAACCAACCATTTTTTAATCAGTTCAATGGCGACTAACTGGTTAAGTGGCGCGTCTTCCACCAATAAGATTTGAAGACCAGATTTAAGATAAACAGAGGTGTGAATATCTGTCACACGTTTATCAACGCCTGATTGTTGTTGAAACGGTAAGGTGACCACAAATTCACTGCCGAAGCCATGTTTTGAATGAAGTTGAATCGTACCTCCCATTTTATCCACCAGGTGTTTGACAATGGAGAGTCCAAGTCCGGTGCCCTGATTGCCTGCTATCACCTTCTCGTTGATCTGCTGGAAGCTTTCAAATATCATTGATAACTTATCCGCAGGTATGCCGATGCCTGTATCGTTGATCGTAAATGTGAAATGCAGAATTTGATTATCCAATTTTTGGATGGTCGTCACTAAACGGATGGAGCCTGCATCTGTAAATTTAATCGCGTTGTTCAATAAGTTGGACAATACCTGAACCAATCTTACAGGATCACCTGATATGACTGCTGGTATGTCTTCGGGTTGCGAGAAAGTCAGTGTTAGGTTTTTCTCTTCGGCGAGATGTTTAAAGAGTACTTCCATTTGGTGGAGTATGCCGGCAAGATCAAAGGGCTTTGTTTCGATCGCATAGGTGCCGCTTTCTATTTTTGATTGGTCCAGGATATCATTGACGATCCATAAGAGATTGTCACAGGATGCGCTGATGGCCTTGGTATATTCCAACTGTTTATCCGTCAATGGCGTCAGTCTTAATAGATTGTTGAGCCCCATAATGGCATTCATAGGTGTGCGGATCTCATGGCTCATGTTGGCAAGGAACATACTCTTATAGGCAGTTTGTTGTTCCGCTAATACTTTTTCCCGTTTGAGTCTGGACGTTTTAAGACGTTGTGCATATATTATATAAAGGATGCTTCCGGTCAACAATGCGATAAGACAATAGAAATAAACCGTCTTGTAAAACGGTGGTCTGATATTGATAATGACTTCCAATGGATCTCGCGATATCCGTTGATCTTCAGTCATCGCTATGGCCTGGAAAGTATACTGACCATGCGGCAGATTTGTATAGGTTACTGACCGACTTGTTCCGGCATCTATCCAGTCTTTATCAAAACCTACCAACTGATACCTGAAGGTGATGCCACGCCAATGAATAAAATGAAGTGGTGCATAATGTAAGGTGAAGACATCATCCGTATGAAGGAGTTCAATTTCCCGTACATATTCAGGTTCTTGCGTTAGTTGCTTTTTCTTGTTGGCGACATCGATTCCGCAAAAAACAATCTTAGGGTGTGAGGTATCAACATAAAATGCATCCGGGTCAATCACAATCAATCCATTATCTCCACCGAATAGCACACGTCCGTCTGCTGCCCTTGATCCTATACCCAATACAAAACCGGTCGGTGAATTATATTGCCATATAGAATCCGCTGTGATCCGTGATACCTGTCGGTCAGATGCTGACCAGGCATTACCATATACATCAACGGTTAATCCATCGCTATTTAGGTCCGTTCCATTGCGTGAAGATATTTTACTGCATTGTGCTGTGGTCAGGTCATATCTGTATACGGCCTCCTTGGTTCCAATCCAAAATATTTGCTGTCCAATCCCAATGCCATGCACAGCACCTTCGATTCGAAAAGTACACGGCAATGTGTCGAGTATTGCATTCTTGTAATCCAGTCGGCATATCCTGCCTGAACTAATAAAATACAAGTTGCCTTTGTCATCTTGTGTTACGCGGTTGACAGCATCTCTGGACATTGATGTGTTCAGAGAGGTTGGCCTGAAGTACGTTGTATCATTCTTTTCATGATCCCACCTGCACAAACCATCCGGAGTACATATCCAGAGAAAATTATCATTGAGTAGATCAGCGTGGAAGTAAAGTAAATCAGAGGCCTTTATTTTTGTTCCATCATCAAGTTGCGTTAGTTGTCCATCTTCATGCGAATACCGAAACAACCCTACCTCCTTATAGCCTAGAAATACATTTCCTTTTGAATCACCCGCCAGCCCAACGATGCTTTTATAGCCCGGAAGAAACGAAGGAAGTCTGATAAATTCTTCAGCCCTGGTATTGATATCTGGTTGATAATAAAGGCCATTCATCGTATTGCTCCAAATGCCTCCTTTCGCATCCTGATAAACCCTGAGGATGAAATTGGCATAGTTAGCGAAACCCTCTTCATGCCTGATAAACTTAAAGCGTTCTGTTTCAAGATTCGTTATACTGATGCCATAAAAGAGACCGAGCCAAATGTTTTTTACCTTATCGATATACATGGTGTAGATCGAAAGTCCGCGAATACTAAGCTCGTCAAAAGGAGAATGAACATAATTGGCAATAATCCTTTTGGTTGCAATATCCCAGAAGACAAGTCCGCCCCTGGTGGTGGCTATTCCTAAAGTATTGCTGTCGCGTTCAAGGATTTTTACCACCCCTCTTGAAAACGGACCGGTATTGAAAACTTCATACGTGTTGGTTTGAGGGAAATACTGAACAAATCCATTTTTATAACTCATCCAGATTCTGTCCTCATGGTCGATCAGCAGGTCCCTGCCTTCGTGAGGAGGAGTGCTGAGTGAAGCCGGAAGTTGCTTGACAAATAATAAGGAATCCAGTCGGTTGTCAATTTTGAAAAGGCCATTGACACCTACTGCCCACACTTCCCCTGATCTGCTGATGGCAAGTGCTCCCGAATGCCTTGCCACCCCATACTGATCATTGAAGTAGTGTCTAAATTGATTGGTGGATGGGTCAAACCTATCCAATCCTTTCTGGTGGGCTATCCAGAGAAATCCTTCTTTATCCTCAATGATGGCCCGCGTAAGATTATGTCCGAGACTGTTGCTATTCTTTCCATCGTGATAGTATCTGTGCGCCTTTCCGGTATGACGGTCCCAATAGTTAAATCCTGATTTGGTCACCACCCAGCAACGCCCTGACCGATCCTGGTAAAAAGCATTGATATAGGAAGATGATAAGGTAGTGCTGTCTCCTTCTTTATGATAGTAATTGTTAAAGGTAAAACCATCATATCTGGATAATCCACCCATGGTGGAAAACCAAATAAAACCATCCGTGTCCTGCATGATGTGAAAGACATGATTTTGGGAAAGCCCATCTTCTGTATTGAGAAATTGAAAGGTGGCTGTTGCTTGCTGACCTTCTAACGGACTAGTCAAAAGTACCAATAACAGAATCGAAAGTCGGATGAAATGGATTAATCTCAATTCATTTCCATGTTTAAATCAGGCCTGATCTACCTAAGATATAGAATGCACAGTACATAGCATACCAATCCGGAACAAAAATCCGCAATTCAGTTCAAGCTAATCATTAAGGAAGGTATAATAAGGATAAAAAAGTATTAAAACTTAAAATGCTCCTTCATCCGTTGCATCAACAATTCTTTCTTTCTCCTTGAAACTTCAATCTCTTGTCCACCGGTCAGTAAAACACTGCCTCCCTCCCCACGCAAATATTCCGTGATATGATCCAGGTTGACCAAATACGATTTATGAAGGCGGATAAATCCTGCGTCTTCCAGTACTGTTTCATATTCATGAATTGGTTTGGAGGCGCAGATCAGGCTCCGGTTGGTAAAATAAAAATTGGTGTAATTGCTACTGGCTTCACAGTAGATGATATCACGGATGTCTACCACCTGGAATCCTTTCATGGATGGTATGCAAAGTTTCATTTTCTGGCCGGAACCTTTGTTGACCATATTGTGCAAAAAGGTTTCTATTTGCTGCTTTCCACCTTTATCACCTATTCTCTTCGCTGCTCTCTTGACAGCATCAACCAACAAATCATCATCGACCGGTTTCAGCAGATAATCTACTGCACTAAGATGTAATGCCTGTGTTGTAAAATTGTCATGCGCCGTTACAAAAATGATTTCAAAATTGATCGCCGGCAATTCCTGCAACAATTCAAATCCGTTTTTCCCCGGCATAGCGATATCAAGAAACACCAGCTCAGGGAGGAGGTCGTTAATTGCTTTTATAGCTTCATCTGCACTTGAACAACATTGCAACACCTGCACTTCCGGGCAATTGAGCTCAAGCAATTTCTGCAATGAAGTCAGTCCTCTTGGTTCATCATCGATCAATATTGCTTTAATTCCTTTCATGCGTCTATCATTTCCAGCGGCAAGGTAATGGTCACCAGCGTTCCTGAAATACGACCATTTCCCGATTGACCCTTATCTTCAACAGTGATGGTACTTTGCATTTCATATTTCCGGTTCAATAGTTCTATCCGGTTTTTAATATTGTCTATGCCAACAGACTGATGTTGATCGCCGTTACTTTTTCGTTGGAGGGAATGTGCAATGCCTATCCCGTTATCCTCGATAGCACAAGCCATCAGATCACCCCGCCTTGTAAAGGTCACGTTTATATCAATCATCTTACCATCCCCGTTGGTACCATGCCAGATTGCATTTTCAATAAAGGGTTGAATCAGCATAGGTGGAAGGACCGTTTCATCTGGTTCAAGAGCGGGATCGGCATACATAGAAAATTGAAAACGGGAGTTTCTAATTTTTTCCATTTCCACATACCTGGAGATATAGTCCATGGAGTTGCGAAGGGAGATGACAGGCTGTCTTGACTGATCCAGAGTGATACGGATCAGATGCGCAAATTTGCTTAGAAACCTGGAAGCCTCGTGATTTTCATTATTCAGGATCATTTCCCGAATGCTATTGAGACTGTTGAAAATAAAATGCGGATTCATCTGCGCATGCAGTGCTTTCATTTCGGTCTGTGCCAACAGTTTATCCAGATCTGCCTTTTGCTTTATTTGGCCAATCCGCCATCTATAAAAAGCATACGTTATTGTAAAAAATAATAGTATGCTACTTACAATAAACCAACTTGTTTTCCATAAAGGTTGAGCAATGGCAAATGTGAATGTTTTTACTTTTTGTTCACCAGACTTTCCGGTTGCACTAAGTTGAAGGGTGTAGGTGCCGGACGATAGATTGGTGAGGTTGATATGACGTTGCTGACCTAAACTGGTCCAGGCCCCCTCATCATTAAGTTTATATGCAAATTGGTAATTATGGCCTCCCTCAAAATCGACGACTGTATAATGAATGGAAATGTTATTTTCTCCCGGTTTCAATTTTAATGGTGCGTCAGGGAATGTAAAAGATTGATGATTGTTGACCACCACATCCTCTATCATCAGGTCACTGCTGAGATCAGTATTGTTCTTGGGATGCATGGGAAATTGAATGACCTCGTTCTGGTAAAACATATAGCATTGCCTTCTATCAGCGCTGACAATCATTTTCCTGCTGATGGGCTTGATCTGTGGTAGACCATCCTGGTAACCAAACACTTCCATCTTCTTAGTGCGGGTATCAAAGCGGGTGAGATGGTTATGGCTTCCTATCCAAAGTATATCATCTACAATCGGGCTGAAACATCTCAACACATCTGATGGAAGGCCGTCCTTCATACCATACGAAACAAATTTCCTTTTTTTGATCTGATACTCCAACAAGCCATTCTCTGCATTATGGAGCCACAATGACCCGGATGCATCTGCCGCTATCACAACGATATCATCATTATACTTATGGATACCTCCATAAACTGTAATGAGTGTATCAAAATAACTTTCGCGCGAATTCCATCTTGATAGTGAATGCCCACTGACCCATACATCGCCATAGGCATCATAGACAATATCTTTGACCTCATTAAATGGTAATGCAGGTTTGGTATCGGACGTAAATATTTCAAACTGTCTTGAAGGTATATGATATCGCGCTACGACCCCATTGAGCCATCTGACCATCCAGGCAAAACCATCCTGATGTGCTGGTTTGAGTATCCATAATCCTTCTATTTCGGAAGGTACCTGTTGTAGCTCTGATACCTTTCCATAATCATGAGTATTGATATCAAACCATAGCAACCCTTCATACGTCCCGAGCCACAAGGTATCCTGATGATACATTTGAACAGAAAGGATTTCGTTCCAACCATTTCCAATTCCGTAAAAATGTATTTGTTCTGTGATCGCCTTAGTCAGTGTATCAATTATAATCAATCCGGCATCCCGGGAATGTCTGGCGAGATACAGTTTATCACGAATCATCAGCCCATCCACATATCCCATGTTAGAAAAATCGTTAACCGGCCAATTATGTTTATGGATAAAAGCAGCATTTGTTTTTTGTTGTAATAGTCCTTGCGTAGTCCCGGCCCACAGGCGGTGGTCCCTGTCCTGAAAAAGTGAATTGATTTTATAGGTTTCAAGAAATTTCCGGGATTGGCAGGTGATGGTTCCACTGTGGCGATCTATATGAAAAGAATGAAATCCTGTATATCCTCCATTAATCACAAATACGGAATCATCCAGCATGGTGACATTACTTTCCCATGAAAATTCGTCCTTCCAGTGAAAAGGAAGTGGAGAGGCTGTCCGCTTATCCAGTTTGTAATTGTAATAAATAAGGCTATCAAGTCTCGACAAAAAAATATATTCATACGGACTGATTTGAGATTTTGATATCCATGGACCACCCTCTGCCTCCGTTGGATGCATAAAAGTCTTCCATTTTAACTCCGCATCCTTTACATCAATAAAAGTCTTCTTATCCGTATCATAATGAGCGAGTCCATTTTCCTGAACATAGATGAGCATTTCATCACCCGGAAGAGAAAAAATGTTTCGTCCATAAAAAATTCGCTTATTACCAATGTCACTTACACCATAGGCATCGTGCCGGTAGGAAAGGTCTCCTTCTTTGGTAAAGACATAAAATCCGGAGGATGTAGTTGTTGCAAATGCTTCATCTGAAAGTTCTTTCACATCCCATACTCTGTTTCGGAGGGTTACAAAAGCCGTACTATCAGGTATGAAATAATTCTGAATGCTAAAGTCTGTTGTATGCAATACCTGAAATCCGTTTGAGGAGATAATAACTAAACGATGTTTGTCCAGGGCGAGTAACTTTCTAATATTAGAAGAGGATACCAATTGTTCCGGGGAACTCTGATAATAATTTTTAAACTGGTACCCATCAAACCTATTTAATCCGATCTCGGTGCCCACCCATACAAATCCCCATTCATCCTGTTGAATACAGGTGACATTGTTATCGCTCAATCCTTCTTTGACGGTATACCGGATAAAATTTTCTTCAGCGTATTGCGCAGCTAGATCGAGGACCGAAGTCATCAAGAATAAGAATGAAAAAATATACCCGATAAAACGGAAATCCGATTGCATATGTATTACATCATGGTGTCTAAGTTACTTCTATAAATCATATATCCATCTTGTTTAACCAGATGTGGAAAGTCTGGAAGTCCATCATTTGTAATCTTCTGCCGTTAATCTGTTAAAGCCCGCCGTTAACACATTTATGGTAAGACAATTAATTCTGTCCATATAGCCTTTCGTGCAAAAAAACCCACCGTTGGTGTGATAGCCTGAAACCCTCCTTTGGCCTGTTGTAATTTTCTATTGGAAACGTCTGCTTCCAAAAAATAAATTATTAAAAGATCATATGGATATGAATAGAATACGCTTAATCCTTATCCCTTTCTCCTTTCTCCTTACCCCTTTCACCTGGTCACAAAACGTCGGCATAGGCATCCCGGCTCCTGCTGGCAAACTGCATATCAAAGGTGCTGCGGATGTTTCGCAATTGATCATCGATGCCCACACGACACAGAGTAATAATTCCCCTTTATTTAAACTGCGTAACGGCCTCGGAAATGATCTTCTCTGGATTCATTCGGATGATACATCGAATACATTTATCGGACTGCGGGCAGGGAGTTTCAATACGGCTACCAATTCAGGCTGGTATAATACTTTTATTGGTAGCGACGCTGGTTATTTCAATACCTCAGGTCAATTCAATACCGCCAACGGTAATCACGCCCTATACTCCAATGCCACAGGATCCAACAATACTGCCAATGGATTTGCTTCCCTTTATTTGAACACCACCGGTGCTAACAATACAGCCATTGGATATTTTAGCCTGGGTTCCAATACTACAGGGGACAATAACACCACTACAGGATTTGGTTCACTCTTTTCGAACACCACCGGAGCGAATAATACTGTATATGGATTTGAGTCTCTTTATTCCAATACCACCGGGGCCAACAATACGGTTTACGGAACTTCTGCAATGTGGAGCAATACCTCCGGTTTTTCAAATGTAGCCATCGGAATAAGAGCATTAAACCTCAACACCATTCGAAGCAACCTGGTGGCTATTGGAGATTCTGCATTGTACTCGAATGGTCAGGGGGTATCGGAGATATTCCACGCTACAAATAATACAGCTATTGGCTCCAAAGCACTTTATGCAAATACGATAGGACATGCAAATACGGCTGTCGGGTATAATACGATGAAAGCTAATACAACCGGTGGCAACAATACGGCTATGGGTATGTCAGCGATGTTATTAAATACCACAGGATCAGCTAACGTAGCCCTTGGTTCAAATGCATTGCGCAGTAACACCACAGGAAGCTTTAATACAGGGTTGGGATTTGGTGCACTGTCTTTTAATACTACAGGTGCCAGTTCCACAGCAATTGGATATAACTCAATGTTATTTAACACCACCGGCACTAATAATACCGCTCAGGGTTATGAATCCTTAAGAAGCAATACAACCGGGAAAAGCAATACGGCCATGGGCTATCGCGCACAATATGGCAATACGACGGGTATCAATAATATTTCTATTGGCAAGGAATCTCTTTATAAAAACATCACCAAATCTTATCTCGTGGCCATCGGTGATTCGGCACTTTATTCCAATGGATTGAGTGCTCCTAACCCATGGGAAGCAACGGCAAACATTGCCATTGGTTATCAATCTCTGGCACTTAATACAGCGGGATGGGATAACATTGTAATTGGTGTTATGTCCGGTAAAGTCAACACAACAGGTGCCCGGAATGTAGTGGTTGGCAATGCTGCTTTATATAGTAATACGACAGGTTCGGGTAATGTGGCGATTGGTATCAAGGCCTTGTACACAAATACCAATCGAAATAATCTTGTTGCTATAGGTGATTCTGCGTTATACAATAATGGATTAAATGCTATAACGAGTTATGAGGCTACAAAAAATACAGCAATTGGTTCTAACGCCTTATTTGGCAATACAAACGGATATGAAAACACAGCTATTGGATTTAATGCTCTCAAAAATAACACTACAGGTGCCTCAAATACTGCCATCGGAAGTTTAGCTCTCTATTCCAATACTTTAGGAAATGCAAATACTGCTACCGGGAGTTTTGCCCTCTATTCTAATATCAATGGAGTCTGGAATTCTGCAATGGGGTCAGCTGCACTTTATTCCAACACAACAGGTTTGTATAATACCGCAACAGGCGCAGATGCACTTCGAGATAATAGTACAGGAAATTTCAATACTGCCACCGGAGCTTCTGCTCTTCCTGCCAACACCACTGGGTCTTACAATTCCGCTTTTGGATCAAACGCACTTCATTGGAATACGACTGGAACTAAGAATACTGCAAGCGGAGCGGAAGCGCTTTATTCCAATACTACAGGTGTGGACAATACTGCCACAGGAGTAGATGCGCTACGACATAATAGTACAGGAAACTATAATTCTGCCACAGGGCATGATGCGCTTCGAAACAATACCACAGGATCCTATAATTCTGCCACAGGGCGTGATGCGCTTCGAAATAATACTACAGGATACGGGAATACAGCAAATGGCGTTAATGCTCTTTCTTCCAACACCACAGGGGATGATAACACTGCCGTAGGAAATAATACGCTTACACTTAATACCGTGGGACAATACAATACCGCCACCGGTAATGATGCGCTTTTTCACAACACTACTGCTATCAATAACACCGCCATTGGAAGGGGCGCGCTTTTTAACACCACCACAGGAAATAATAACACCGGCTTGGGATATGGGGCAGGACAAGGATATATCAATGGGGCTAATAATGTTTTCCTGGGAGCTAATTCGGATGTGAATGGCAATGATTATTATAATGCCATTGCCATTGGTGAAAGTACCACGGTAACCGCTGTCAGCACTGCCCGCTTGGGCAATACGGCTACAGTGTCAACCGGAGGATGGACGAATTGGTCGAATGTCTCTGATGGCCGATATAAGCATAACGTCAAAGAAGATGTGCAGGGGTTGGCGTTCATCATGAAACTTCGCCCTGTAACATATCACTTAATGGCATCTGCGCTAAGTGAAAAATTAAATGAACGTCGCGGAGAACCCATGAATGTTCAAATGAAAATAGCGCTTGCTGAAAAAGAAAAAGTCACCTACACAGGATTCATTGCCCAGGAAGTGGAGAAGGCTGCCAAAGAGCTTGATTACGATTTCAGCGGAGTAGAAACCCCTAAAGACGAAAATGATTTATATGCCTTGCGCTATGCCGAATTTGTAGTTCCACTCGTAAAAGCTGTGCAGGAATTAAACGAACAACTAATAACACAAAATGAATCTCTGGTCAATCAGCTAAAAGCGCAGGATGCTTTGATACTTGAAATGAAAATTCGCATAGATCAATTCGAACAGCAACAAAAAATGATCCTGGAGTATGTGGCTAATAAAAAATAAATGTTTATGAAAAAATGGATTCAGGGCTTACTACTTATTCTGTCATCCCATTTTATGTTTGCACAAAACGTAGGCATCGGCATTCCGGCACCCGCAGGCAAACTTCACATCAAAGGCGCTGCAGATGTCTCCCAATTGATCATCGATGCGCACACGACACAGAGCAATCTTTTTCCATTGATCCGATTGCGCAAAAGCAGTGGCTCGGATCTATTGTGGATTAATGCAGATACCTCACTAAACACATTTGTTGGCCTTTTTGCAGGAAGAATAAATAATGCAAATGGCGGTGGTGTATTTAATACCTATACCGGAAGTCATGCAGGTTTTTCAAGCACTACCGGAAACTCCAATTCAGGCTTTGGGGCAAATGCACTTTTCCTGAATGGTACAGGAAACTTTAATTCAGCACATGGACTGAATTCACTTTTTTCCAATGCCTCCGGATCATGGAATGTCGCCATAGGGGCAAATGCACTTTTTGCCAACACTACAGGCGGTAGTAATGTAGCCGTTGGAAATGCTGCGCTCCTCAGCAATATCAACGGATCATCCAATACCGCCATTGGAACGGATGCGATTAAACAAAATACTTCAGGCAGTAATAATACAGCGAGTGGTTATAAAGCACTTTTAAATAACACCACCGGAACAAACAATACAGCCATTGGAAATGAAACATTAAATACGCTCACTACCGGGTCCAACAATACAGCACTTGGATATGGAGCTAATGTGTCTTCAACTGCTATCACAAATGCAACAGCCATTGGCTCAAATGCATATGTAGGCAGTAGCAACAGTATTGTCATTGGATCGATTAGTGGTATAAATGGTGCGACCACAAATGCTAATGTGGGTATTGGTACTACCACCCCAAATGCTATGCTGCATGTAAGTGGAACAGTCAAAATAAGTGATGGTACACAAGGAGCAGGCAAGGTACTGACCAGCGATGCTGCAGGGCTGGCCAGTTGGCAACCACCACCGACACCACCAGGTGCGAATAATCCGAGTGTGAGTATCTGTTGTCAACGCTGGATGACTAAAAATCTGGATGTGACTGTGTATAGAAATGGAGATGCTATACCTAAAGTGACCAATAATGCGGAATGGGCTGCATTAACTACAGGGGCCTACTGTTATTATAACAATGATAGTGCGACCTATGCGGCTACTTATGGCAAGCTGTACAATTGGTTTGCTGTCAACGATTCAAGAGGACTAGCCCCTGAGGGGTGGTATATCCCAACGGATTTTGAATGGACCACTTTAGGCTCCTGTCTTGGAGGAGATAACATTGCCGGTGGCCCTGTGAAGGAAATGGGCACAACACATTGGAATAGCCCTAATATCGGCGCGACCAACATTAGCGGTTTCACATGCCTTCCAGGTGGATACCGTCTCGACAATGGGGTATTCACCAGCATAAGTACCGTATGTCTTCTGTGGAGTTCTACAGAGTTCAATACAGGCTATGCATGGGGTCGTTACCTGTGGTACAATAATGACGAACTCTTCAGGTTCAGCTACAATAAGCTTCTCGGGTTTTCAGTCCGATGTATCAAAGACTAAAATTTTATACCCATTGATACGCTCAAAAAAAATACATCTCTAATGAAAAACATTCTTGCACATATTTTCTTTTGCGTAGTTGTTGTCTCCAATGTTTTTGCTCAAAACGTAGGCATAAACATACCAAACCCCGCAGGCACGCTTCACATCAAAGGTGCAAGTGATATCTCACAATTGATCATAGAAGCCAATAGTGCACAGAGCAATACCTCTCCGCTCATTAAGTTGCGCAACAGTCTCGGCAATGATCTACTCTGGCTTCATGCAGACGACACTTCCAATGTCTTTCTAGGTCTTCATGCCGGCGGCGTCAATTCCATCAGTGGGGGTGCTGCTTACAACACATTTATAGGTAGTAATGCAGGTAAATCCAACATCAGCGGCGCCTTCAATACCGCTACTGGTGCCGGAGCACTTTTTTCAAACACCTCAGGGGCTAACAATACCGCCATCGGATCCGTCTCGCTTTTTTCAAACACCAACGGACCTGGCAATACCGCCATCGGATCGTATAGCCTTCCTGCCAATACAACCGGTTACAACAATACGAGCAACGGCTATGGGTCAATGTTTTCCAACACGGAAGGAAGTGAGAATACAGCCAACGGACAAGAGGCGCTTTTTTCCAATACCACCGGTAGTTATAATACCGCCTATGGCCTACATGCGCTTGCTTCCAATATGGTCGGAAACAGTGCAACTGCAATCGGATACGATGCCATGCGGTATGCCAACAACACTACTGAGTCTTTTACGAACTACAATGTCGCACTTGGATATGAGGCGCTGCGCGGTTCAACTGATCCTGCTTCAAATACCGGCAATGACAATACTGCACTGGGCTATCAAACCTTAAGAAGCAATACCTCCGGGGAAGCTAATACTGCTAGCGGATCAGGAGCTCTTTTTTACAACACCACAGGATTCGCCAATACGGCTACTGGAACATATTCTCTCAATAATAACATTACAGGTAGTAACAATACCGCAAATGGTTCCAATGCGCTCAGTAATAACACCACCGGCATGTGGAATACAGGCATCGGATCTAATGCACTCTATTTTAATATAGATGGCAATGCAAATGTGGCGCTGGGAAATGCTGCACTCCTCAGCAACACCTACGGATCATCCAATACGGCAAATGGCACTGACGCTCTCTTTGGCAATAGTACCGGCTCATCCAATACAGCCATCGGACATAGGACACTTTTTACAAATACAACAGGAGTGAACAATACAGCTGTCGGGAAAGAAGCACTCCTTACTAATTTGACTGGAAGTAATAATACCGCCATCGGATATAAGGCAGATGTAGCTGAAGATGATATCGTCAATGCAACCTCGATAGGTTCAAATGCATATGCAGGAGCGAGCAATAGTGTAGTTATTGGTTCTGTCAATGGAGTGAATGGCGCGACGGCGAGTGCAAACGTGGGCATAGGTACAACTACCCCTCATAGCAAAGCGGCATTGGAAGTAAAAAGTACCAACAAAGGAATTTTATTTCCTGGACTCACCAGTACCCAACGTGATGCCATAATCGATCCTCCACATGGTCTCCATGTTTTCAATACTGAAGAACGATGTCTCAATTATTATGACTCTGTCTATCAGGTATGGAATTGTTACTGCGATGAATGCAAGACGATCATCATTGATATAGATGAGGATGTATGCAACCTTGATTTTTACACTTCCTATGCTTTTACTCGTCCTGCAAATAAATATGTTATCAATATCGCAAGCGGAGTTACGATCAGTGGTTGCACATCGGAAGATACCGCATTCACCTTTATAAACATGCCAATGAATGCAGACATTATCATTCATAATCTTGGCACCATAGCGGGTGCTGGTGGAAAAGGTGGCAATGGAACAATAGAGGAAGGTTGTAGCGGTTTTACCGCTGCATGGGCTACCCCAGGATTCTCAGGGGGTTATGCGATTGCTACTATACCAGGTGTCATCGTTTCCATCAACAATTATGGAATTATTGCAGGAGGTGGAGGTGGCGGCGGCGGTAGTGGTAAAAACCCTGGTGGCATAGGTGGTGGCGGTGGCGGCGGAGCTGGAATAGTTGGCGGAAGTGGAGGTGTTGGCGGAGGACAATATCAAAGTCCACCACCATTTGGTATCTGCGTGCCTGTATCAGGTATCGGAGAAGACGGAGCCCCCGGACAGTCAGCGGCTGGAGGCTTAGGTGGAGCAGGTGT
>Ga0138256_10002082_pt1 | contig 21544 bp, 20 predicted proteins | sample KNB2016incub_MG_FD_105486 | JGI IMG/M metagenome (GOLD analysis project Ga0138256, IMG submission 105486) | Active sludge microbial communities from wastewater in Klosterneuburg, Austria - KNB2014incub_MG | ecosystem: Engineered > WWTP > Activated sludge > Unclassified | place: Austria... | reverse complement strand
TTGTAAATGGTGGCTTGTTGATCGAACCACAAATTGTAAAAGCGGTGAAAGACAGTGATGGCAATGTGGTTGAAACTTTTGAACCGAAAATCATCAAGCGTATTATTTCTGAAAAAACCTCAGATGATTTGAAATTTTTATTAGAAAGTGCGGTTCAAAAAGGTGGCGGTAAAAAAGCCTATATCGAAGGCATTCGCGTGGGTGGCAAATCTGGAACAAGCCAGAAGTTCACTGAGACCGGGTACGAAGATGAAGTTGTCGTGGTGTCTTTTATAGGCATTGCCCCAATCAATGATCCAAAGTATGTGGTGCTTGTCGTGGTTGATGAGCCTAAAGACTTATTTCTTGGTAGTTTGGTTGCCGCACCGGTCGTCAAGAGTATCCTTGAAGATATTTTACGTTATAAAAATATTGTTCCTGATGTGAAAGTCGTTAAGGACATCGTTATTCCTAACCTAATTGGTCTATCTTTAGAAACGGCAATGGCAAATTTAGATGCACTTGACCTTGCTTACTCTACAACGCCTATAGGCATAGAAGATCATACACTGCCAGTGACCAATCAATACCCAGCTGCAGGTACGGTCGTTGATTCAAATTCCATAGTCATTATATCCGTCGAAGATTAATCAATCAAATCAATCAAATCAATCAAATCAATCGAATATCATAAGGAGTCTGTAATGAATTTGTTTAATAACCCATGGTTAAATGGTAGTTTATATTTTTGTCTCAGTGGCTTGGCAGGGCTCGTTTTAGGTCCTATTGTTATCCCAAGGCTCAGAAAGCTTAAATTTGGACAAGCCATTCGCGAGGAAGGCCCTCAGTCGCATTTGTATAAAACCGGAACACCTACAATGGGTGGTTTAATCTTTATAATTGCCTTCCTCATACCAATTGCGTTGACGCTAACTTTTGACCTGGCTAAAGTTGGGTATGTGGCACTTGCCTTACTTTTGTTTGGCGCGGTTGGCTTTTTAGATGACTATTTAAAAGTGGTTAAAAAACATAATGAAGGGTTAAAGGCCAAGCAGAAATTTAGCCTTCAGTTCCTATTAGGGATATTTTTTACGCTATGGGCGATGCTTTGGGGAACGGATATCTATATCCCATTTATAAATGGCACTTTAGATATTGGTTGGTACTATATCCCGCTCGTGATCATTATGTATTTAGCCATAGATAATGCAGTTAATTTAACAGATGGCCTCGATGGTCTCGCAGCAACAGTTACAGCAATTGTATCGATCTTTTTTGTCATTATGGGGTTTGTTCAGAAAAATGAAATCGTCATCATGTTAGCATCTGCCATGGCAGGTGGGCTCATCGCATACCTGAAATTCAATTGGCACCCTGCAAAAGTGTTCATGGGTGATACTGGCTCTTTGGCACTAGGTGGTTATGTGGGCGCCATGGCAATACTATTAAAAATGCCCTTATTTATTCCCTTATTTGGATTGGTTTACTTTGTTGAAACACTATCTGTTATGATACAGGTGCTCTACTATAAGAAAACAAAAAAACGTTTTTTTAAAATGGCACCGATCCACCATCATTTTGAAATGCTCGGTTGGAATGAGATTAAAATTGTGACAAGGTTTTCTGTTGTAACCATTGTCATGTGCATGATCAGCTATTTAATTTATGTGTAAATAATGTTTTAGGAGGCTATATGACATTCGAAAATAAAAGCGTCATCGTGGTTGGACTTGCTAAATCCGGCGTATCTGCAATTAAAGTACTTTCTCAGATTGGGGCAAAAGTTACGGTTACAGATATAAAAAAAGCCGATCAACTCGTTGAAATTATCGATGAAATAAAAGAATATGTCCAAAACATCATTGTAGGTGAACACCCTAAGGTTCTTAGCGATTATGATATCGCTGTAATGAGTCCAGGTGTTCCTCTTGATTTGCCTTTTGTGATTCAAATGAAAAACGCTGGCATTCAGATCATTGGCGAAATAGAACTCGCTTATCAGCTTTGCAAAGGGAAATTTATCGGCATAACAGGTACAAATGGAAAGACAACAACGACCGCACTAACTGGCGAGATATTTGAAGCCTCTGGTCTCGCTTATCATGTTGTTGGCAACATAGGTCTGCCTGCTGTGTCAAAAGCACTTGAAGCCACAAAAGAAACGTTCATGGTCACAGAAATTAGCAGCTTCCAACTTGAAACCATTGTAGATTTTCGTGCAAATATTGCTGCTGTTCTCAATTTGACGCCAGATCATCTTAACCGTCATAAAACAATGGAAAACTATATTGCCGCAAAAGCGCGTATTTTTGAAAATCAAGTCGTTACAGATGCTCTCGTACTTAATTTCGATGATCTACCAACACGCGCACTCGCAAATCTTGCAAAAGGTCATGTGCATTATTTTAGTCTAAAAACACAGCTTAATCAAAGCGCTTACATCAAAGACGAGTGGCTTGTATTAAACTGCTGTGGTGAGATAGAACCCGTTTGCAAAGTGGACGAACTCTTGATCTTTGGCCGCCACAACGTGGAAAATGCTTTAGCATCAGCGCTCATTTGCAGATTGTCAGGCCTTAAACCATCTGTTATTGCGGCGGGACTGAAACGTTTTAAAGGCGTAGCGCATCGCATTGAATATACGGCAACCATCGAGGGGCGCAAGTTTTATAACGATTCAAAAGGAACAAATCCAGATTCAACCATCTGTGCCATTGAAGCTATGACTATTCCAACGCATCTTATAGCGGGTGGCTATAACAAAGATAGCGATTTTGGACCGATGGTGGCGGTTTTTGGCGATAAAATAAAATCGTTGATTCTGCTGGGGGATACAAAGCAAAAAATAGCTGACGCAGCAATAGAGAAGGGATTCAAAGAGATTGTCTTCGTGGCAACAATGGAAGAAGCAATCAAAGTTGCTTTTGAGCGTTCAAAGTTTGGAGAGGCAATCTTATTGTCGCCTGCATGTGCCAGCTGGGATATGTATGATAATTTTGAACAACGCGGCGATCATTTTAAAGCGTGTGTACACAACCTAAATAAGTAAACAAGCTAAGTGAGGCAAATATGAAACAAAATAAAATGGATTATCCACTTTTGGTGATTACACTTGGGTTATTGTCTTTTGGTCTGTTAATGGTATTCAGCTCAAGTTATTATTATGCAATTGATAAAATGCAAGATAAAACGCATTTTTTTACGACGGATTTAAAGTGGATTATTTTTGGCATAATAGCCATGCTTGTCGCTTCGACAGTCAATTATAAAGCCTATAAAAAAATTGCTGTGCCTTTGTTTGTCGTGAGTATTGCACTCCTCGTTTATGTTTTGATTGGCGGCAAAGTCGTCAATAACGCACAGCGCTGGATTTATATTGGCAGCCAAGGGTTTCAACCCGCGGAGGTCGCCAAAATTGGCATGATTATATTCTTCGCATATAGCCTTGAAAAAAATTATCAATATATCAGCAAACCAAAATTCCTAGCCATTTATATCGCCATCATTGGGGTTGTGGTCCTCCTTATCATGAAGCAACCCAACATGAGCACAGCGGTTATCATCGCAGGTGTGATGGTGATTATGCTATTCATAGCCGGCCTTAATTGGTTATATGCGGTTTTGTTTGTTGGCAGCGGCGGACTTATCGGAATGCTTCTCGTCTATGATGCGCCTTATAGACTCAATCGGCTAACGGCATTTTTAGAGCCTTTTAAGTATAAGAATGACGAATCATGGCAAGTTATCCAGTCCCTCTATGCCCTTGGAACAGGTGGCATATTTGGCGTTGGTTTGGGTATGAGCACGCAAAATAAACTTTATATTCCTGAACCACAAAATGATTTTATTTTAGCGACTGTCGGTGAAGAGTTTGGGCTCATAGGAACCGTGGGTTTATTAATAATGTTTTTGATATTGCTTTACCGATGTGTTAAAATTGCTATGAATGCCCCTGATGTTTTTTCAACATTACTCGCATCCGGAATCACAACGATGCTTGGGCTACAAATCATAATGAATTATGCAGTGGCCACATCATCAATGCCCGCAACAGGTGTAACATTGCCTTTTATAAGCTATGGGGGTACCAGTGTTCTCATTATGCTAGGTTCAGTGGGAATCATGCTAAATATATCGAAATATACGATGAAAAGAACTCAAAATCGAGATCAATAAAGCAACTAATGGAGATCGCTATGAAAGTATTAATTACAGGTGGTGGCACCGGTGGTCACATTTATCCGGCGCTTGCTATTGCTGAGCGGCTAAAAAAAGATTTCAGGCCGCTTGAACTCATGTATGTCGGTTCCAAAGCAGGTATGGAAAAGGATTTGGTACCCAAAAGAGGGATTACGTACGTACCTATTGATGTGGCTCCGTTAAATAAAAAAATCACAAAAAAAACCTTGAAATCAATTGTTCTTCTTTTTAAAGGCTTATGGCAGGCAAATGGCATTATCAAACGCTTTAAACCCGATATCATTATTGGTACGGGTGGTTATGTTGCAGGGTCATTGGTTTTTATAGGGGCATTGAGAGGGATTCCAACAGCAATACATGAACAAAATGCGTACCCTGGATTAACCAATAGAATTCTTAGTCGTTTTGTCGATTGTATAATGGTTTCTTTTGAAGATTCAAAAGTGCATTTTAAACATAAAGAACGTGCTGTTTATACAGGAATGCCAATCATGGACACTTATTTTACAACATCTAGAGAACAATCGCGTCAAAAACTAGGCATCTTACCCAATGAAATGCTTGTTGTAACCGTAGGTGGTAGCAATGGCGCCATGAAACTCAATCACATTATGTTGTCCAGTTACAATGCTTTTTCAGAAACCCCAAATATCAAATTTATTCACGTTTCTGGGACGCGCTATTACCCATATGTGCTTGAAGACATTGAAAAAAAACGATATACAGTGGGGGATAACGTCAAAATCATTGGTTATTTAAAAGACATGCCTACGTATTTATATGCCGCCGACCTTGTCATTTCAAGGGCAGGTGCTTCCACAATAAATGAAATAATCGCAGCTAAAGCACCTTCAGTCATCATTCCATCACCTAATGTTGCCAATGACCATCAATTGCTCAATGCACAACTTATGGATAAATATGGTATGGGCGTCGTTATGAAGGAAGAGGATTTAAATGAGGCGCTCATGGAGCATACAATCATGGACTTTTACAAAGACCCTGGAAAGCTCAACATAATGCGTCAGAATTGTGAGAAAATGGACTTAAGTCGAACGATGGATGCTATATCGGCTGTTGTAAAAAGGTTGACTGAATACGAAACCAAATGAATCTTGCGCGGGTCTTTATGACATTTTGCGCGTTATGGAGTGGAAATCCTTGAAACTATTTTTTAAACGGTTATTTATCGGACTAATCATCATAGGCATCATAAGTGGTGGGGCTTATCTGTATTTCAACACAAATTTATTGCGCATCCAAAACGTGCATTTTAATGAAAATCCTTTTGTGGATCTATATGACATCCAAAGGTATTCTGGAGTAACCATTGGAACACCTTATTTTGAGGTAGATGTTGTCGAGGCTTCTAAAAATCTTGAATCGCATCCATACATCAAAGCCGTTACAGCAACTAAAAAATTTCCAAACACAATCGTTTTTGATGTGACGTATCGTGAACATTTTTTTAACATTCGATATTCTGACATCGTTTTATCAATGGACGATCAATTGCATGTGCTTGAAGTCCTTGCAACAGAAAATGACGGCTACACGGTTGAAGGCTTTGAATTTGAAAGTTTTTCAACGGGAAAAGTCATTGATGTCACGCAACTCTATATTTTAGAGAATATTGTAGATTTGATAAGTCTGCTCAAGCAGAGCCATCTCGAGCCAAATCCACTCATAATTTTTGAAAATAGGAACATCGTACTAACCATCGACACTTTACATGCAAAATTCGGTGTCGGAGAGAATATTGAAGATAAGTTTAATGCCTTTGTCAACATCTATGAAGCATTAAAGGCAGATGGCATAACAACAGGCGTCATTGATGTAAGCAGCGATGGCTTGCCAGTATATAGACCTTTTGGAGAGTAAAATATGAAGAAGAAAGACAACTTGTGGATTGGTGCAGCCTGTATTGTTTTAGGGGTATTTATAGCCTTCCAGATGAAGTTTATTCAGGGTACGTATCTAAATGGTGCAAGCCCTACACAAAAGACAACTGAAATTCTTAATGAACTCAGTGCTGTCAAAACTGAAAAAGAGAACTTGATTGAAGAAATCGAACGTTTGGAAGATCAACTTGATAAAATCCAAAATTCAGCTTCTGAAGAAAATGCAATTGTCAAGAATTTGACGGATGAACTCAATCGCTATAAGGCATTTACAGGTATGACCAAAGTGTCCGGAACGGGCATCTTGATTACCATCGATAACCCACCGAAAGATTTAAATATTGGGCTTGAAAAAAACATTGCCTATGATTATAAGTTAATTCTAGATTTGATTAACGAGCTGAATTCAGCTGGTGCGGAAGCTATTTCCATCAATGACCAGCGCATGATTAATAATTCGGAAGTCAGGCTTGCAGGCAGTCAAGTCAACGTGAATACATTGCCCATTAGTCCGCCTTATGTCATAAAAGCAATCGGCAATTCTAGCACACTTGACGGTGCCATCAATCAAAGGTTTGGTATCGTACAAAATATTCAAGAAACGGGTTATTATGTAGAAGTTAAGCAGGTAGAAAATCTAGAAATTGGCGCTTTTAATGGAAGCTTGAAATTTAGATATGCAAATACGGTGAAATAGATGAAATGGAATTCAAAGAGAAAAATAATGTTTGCCTTAACGGTTGTACTGGGTGTGTTAATTGCACTTCAAGGCAAAACGCTTAAGTCAGGCGTCAAGTATCTATCCATCAAAGATATGTACACACAAAGTATAGAACTCGAAAGTCAAAAATCAGAAATCGTGCTATTAAATGCAAAAGTAGATGACTTGAAAAAGCAAATTGCCATCTATCAAACCGCTAAAGAAGATGCTGAAATTGATTATGAAGCCTTTTTAATTAGCGAAATAGACAATACAAAAGCCGTAGCGGGTCTCACATCGCTAGAGGGACCAGGTGTCGTCATTATCGTCACAGATGGAACCAGAGATTTACTTGAAGACGAAAGCCCTAACAACGTGTGGGTCCATGATCTTGATATAAGAGCTATGGTAGATGATTTGCGCAATGCAGGTGCTGAAGCGATTGCGATAAATGGCCAACGCGTTGTATTCAATAAATCTAAAATTCAATGTACAGGTCCAACGATTAAAATTAATGATCAAGTATTTGCACCACCGTACGTCATTAAAGCAATCGGGGATCGTAAATTTCTAGAATCAATAATCAACGCACCCGGAAGTTTCAGTGAGAATTTGAGAAGCTGGGGTGTTTTCGTGGAAGTTAATACATCAATCAGTGTGAGCATCCCTCAATATGATGGGTTTGTCAGCTATGAATACGTAAACTAAGGAAGGGGCATAACTATGTTTATTGCCATTTTAGGTATATTAATCGGCGTACTTTTGGGACTTTACATTCCCTTTGAGTTTTCAACCATTTCATCCCTTTATATTTCAGTCGGAATATTAGCAGCCATCGATTCAATTATTGGCGCGATCAGAGCAAGCATAGAGAATAAATTCGATGGTTTAATTTTTATAAGCGGTTTTTTTGTCAATGCGATTCTTGCAATCACGTTATCTTTTTTAGGTGACCAATTGGGGGTTCCGATCTATTATGCGGCCATCTTCGTATTTGGTACACGACTCTTTAATAATATCGGTATCATTAGACGCTATGCCATTGACCGTTTTAGGATTAAGTAGTGCTGGTGCAATAGGTCTTTAGTCCTATTAAGTGGTCGAATTCATTAAATAGTACAATTTATTTAAAAAAAATATACCCAAAAAATAAAAAAGAGGTTATACTATATCTAGTAGATTCTCTGATGCGTTTAGCAATATATGTTGCGAAAAATCATTTTGTTTCTACCTTAAATCAGGGGTGTTTTATCATTGGTCGATGTTTATTTAGGAATTAAAGCAGAATTGTTTATATAAAAAGTTTATAAGCACCTGAGAATTATTACTTTGCGGGATAAGGAGGATTTTCATGTTAGAATTTGATGTAGCTGTAGAAGAATTTGCCCAGCTTAAAGTAATTGGTGTTGGCGGTGGAGGTAATAACGCTGTTAACCGAATGATTAAATCGAATTTAAAAGGCGTTCAGTTTATTGCAATTAACACGGATAAACAAGCCCTTTATAGCTCAGCGGCAGAATATAAATTGCAAATTGGTGAGAAGTTAACGAGAGGTCTCGGCGCAGGTGCCAATCCAGAAGTTGGAAAAAAAGCAGCTGAAGAGAGCCGTGATGATATTTTTCAAGCACTTCTAGGTGCCGATATGGTGTTTATAACAGCAGGCATGGGTGGTGGTACTGGAACTGGTGCAGCGCCAATCGTCGCTGAAATCGCTAAAGAAATGGGCATTTTAACTGTTGGCGTAGTCACTAAGCCATTTTCATTTGAAGGCAAAAGACGCATGAAACATGCTGAAGAAGGTATAGAAGAACTTAAGAAACGTGTAGATACATTAATCACAATCCCTAATGATCGTCTCCTTGAAATTGTTGAAAAACGTACTTCTATCTTAGATGCATTTACAATTGCAGATGATGTCTTAAGACAAGGCGTTCAAGGCATTTCAAATACCATCACTGAAACTGGATTGATCAACGTAGACTTTGCTGACGTTAAAACGATTATGTTCGAGCAAGGTTTAGCACATATGGGCATCGGATCTTCAAGTGGCGATGATCGTGCCATTGATGCAACCAATCAAGCCATTCATAGCCCTTTACTTGAAACATCCATCAAAGGCTCAAAAGGTATTTTGCTCAATATTCGCGGAGGCAAATCACTTGGCATGATGGAAATTCAACAAGCAGCAGATCTCGTTTACCGTGAAGCAGATCCAGATGCAAACATCATCATGGGTGCTGTTATTGATGAGTCGTTGAAAGATGAAATCACAGTAACGGTTATAGCAACCGGATTTGAATCTTATAAACCTGAGCCAAAAGTTGAACCTAAACTTGCAAATACAAGCACACAAACAAACGCACACTCAAATACACCAACTAAAAATGAAACGGTCAGGGTTCAACCTGCAGAAGCAGATCCTGCTGAAGATGACACCTTTGATATTCCAACATTTTTAAGGAAAAAAAGATAACCTTGCTTCTAGCAAGGTTTTTTTTTAAATATGAAAATGCATGAATAACGCAACAGTCAAAAAAATGTATTCAATTTACTCTAATAACTGATGGAGAGGTGATACAATGAAATGTCCCTATTGTAGTAGTTTAGAATCTAAAGTTATAGATTCAAGACCAACAGATGACGGTCATGTAATTAGACGTCGAAGAGAGTGCATCAACTGTAACCAACGCTTCACAACGTACGAAAAAATTGAAGAAATTCCAATCATTATTGTCAAAAAAGATGGCACACGAGAGTCCTACAATAGAATGAAAGTTCTCAACGGCATCATTAGGGCCTGTGAAAAACGTCCAGTCTCAATGGACCAGATGGAACAATTAATTGATCAAATTGAAACGCGCATGCATACATCGATGGAGAAGGAAGTTCAATCGGAATTAATCGGTGAGCTTGTTATGGCGGGTCTAAAAGATTTAGATGAGGTTGCCTATGTTAGATTTGCTTCAGTATATAGACAGTTTAAAGATATCAACACGTTTATCAATGAATTGACGAAGTTGTTACAAGAAAAAGCGCACAGTTAGAAAAAAACTTCGATTTTTTCTGCTTTATAGTCGAAAAAGTTGAAGTTTTTTTCGAGCGCAAGTGAAGACGCTAGGGGTTGAAAAGATGAATCATTTTAACAATATAAAAGTGGTACATGGTATTACGACGCGACTTGGTGGCGTAAGCGAGGGTGTATTTGGTGCAATGAATACGAGCTTTTTCGGTGTAGATGATAAAATGGCCGTATTTGAAAATATAAAACTTGCATTAAATACAATTGGTTCGGATGCAAAAACCATCGTTGCAACACAGCAAGTTCATTCAAACAAAATCTTAGTAATTGATGCGCAAACGCCATTTTCTGAACTTAGAAAAATCGATGTTTCCGGTTCTGCCCTTGAAGGCTATGACTTATTCGTTTCTCCAGAGACGGATGGTTTGATAACCAATCGACGTGATGTTGTCCTCATGACGTTTTATGCGGATTGTGTGCCTCTTATGCTTCACGACCCAGAAACAGGCTATGTGGGCACAGTGCATAGTGGGTGGCGTGGCACAGCTAATTTAATTGGCGGTGATGCTATTGCCATCTTAAAAGCTAAAGGCAGTGATGTAAACCACATTAAAGCAGGCATTGGTCACTGTGCAGGTTTGTGCTGCTATGAAGTGGATCAACCCGTTGTTGATGCGTTTCTACAACATTTTACAACGCTAGAAATGGCGGAATTTGTGCGGCCCAAAGGTGCTTTTAAATTTATGTTGGACTTGAAGCGAGCGAATGCGATTGTTTTCAAACGCTGTGGCATCCGCGAATCAAATATTGAAATTAATCAAGACTGTACAATATGTAATGCGCACATGTACCACTCACACAGACGCACTGGGTATCCTAGAGGTACGATGAGTGCGTTTATTCAAATAAAATAAATTTGAAAGGATGCAATTTTCGAAATGAGTTGTAATTAAGCCTAGGTTATATTACAATTAAATATTGACTGGCCAATTTGGGTCAGACCATTTATTGATAGGTACCAACTTAGAGAAAGGGTCAAATATGAACCGCATTAAAACTGTCGACAAGGGCTCAATTGCTGAAGAACTTGATATTGAAGTAGGCGATATATTGCTGACAATCAACAATCAACCCGTTGTCGATATTATTGATTATATGTTTTTAACAAATGATGAAACCATAGAAATTGAAATTCAAAAACCAGATGGCGAAATTTGGGAAATAGAAATTGATAAAGAATTAGACGAATCACTTGGCATTGAATTTGAAAATCCAATCATTGATCAAGCCAAACGCTGCACGAACAATTGCGTTTTTTGTTTTATCGACCAATTGCCAAAAGGGATGAGAGATTCGCTCTATTTTAAGGACGATGATTCCCGACTCTCTTTTCTACAAGGTAATTTTGTCACATTAACCAATTTAAAAGAAGCGGATATTGATCGTATTGTAAGGTATCGTATAAGCCCAATCAATGTCTCTGTTCATACAACGGACCCTGAATTGCGTGTTAAAATGCTTGGTAATCGTTTTGCCGGCAATATCCTTGATCGCCTAAAACAGCTGATTGCTGGTGGGATTATTGTCAATGTGCAAATTGTTTTATGCCCAGGATACAATGATGGTGACGCCTTAAAACGGACACTAAACGATTTGGTGCCGTTTCATCCCAATCTGAACAGCATTGCCATCGTTCCAATTGGCTTGACGAAGCATCGAGAAGGTCTTATTGAAATGCAGGGTTTTGATGAAGTGACGGCAAATGAAACAATCGATATGGTGCATGACTTTCAAAAGACAGCCTTTATTAATTTGAAAACGCGATTTGCTTTTTTGGCAGATGAGTTTTATATAGTAGCAAAACAACCATTCCCTCTTGATGAGGCCTATGAGAGCTATATTCAATGGGAAGATGGAATCGGCATGATTCGAAAACTCATCACTCAGGTCGAACAATGTCTTATTAAGCCTGAAAAAAGTGACAACGTACAAAGGCGCGTTGCAATGATAACAGGGACTGCGGCAGCACCTTACCTTGAAAGCTTAGCAAAACGTATTCATTCGGTTTATCCGAGTATTGATATTGAAATTATACCCATCGTCAATCGCTTTTTTGGTGAAAAAATTACGGTGTCTGGCCTTATTACGGGTCAAGATATTGTTGAACAGACCCAAAATTTGAACATGACGGGTGAAAACAATCTGATTCTATTACCAAGTGCAATGTTTCGGTCAAATGAAGATGTATTGTTGGATGATATGACGCGCTCAGATCTTGAAGCGCATTTTGGTGTTGCTGTAAAAAAAGTCGAAATTGATGGCAAACAGCTCATGTTGCATTTATTATATGGAGGCACAAATGTATAGAAAACCCATAGTGGCGGTCGTTGGACGACCAAATGTTGGTAAATCAACTTTTTTTAATAGAATTGCTGGATCGAGAATATCCATCGTTGAAGACACCCCTGGTGTAACGCGTGATAGGATTTATGCAGACTGTGAATGGTTGACTCACAAATTTATTATGATTGATACAGGCGGCATTGAGCCTTCATCAACAGATGTGATTTTATCTCAAATGCGAGATCAGGCACAAATTGCCATCGACACTGCAGATGTCATCGTCTTTGTTTGCGATGGCAAATCGAGTTTTACAACGGCAGATGAAGAGATTGCTCAAATGCTTAGACGTTCTAAAAAGCCGGTTATTCTTGTCTTAAATAAAATAGATCAGTTCAAGCAACCCGATCATTTTTACGATTATTTTTCTCTTGGCCTTGGCGAACCCGTTATGATTTCTTCTGTAAATGCAATGGGCCTCGGTGATTTGCTCGATGATATCTGCAAATTATTCCCACCAAATGACGACTTAGAAGAAGATGATGAGACGATTAAAATTTGTTTAATAGGCAAGCCAAACGTTGGAAAATCATCCATGGTAAATAAAATAATAGGTGAGAATCGGGTTATTGTTTCAGAAATAGCGGGTACAACGCGTGATGCAATCGATACACCATTTACTTACAACAATCAAAAGTTTGTTTTAATTGATACTGCAGGTTTACGCCGTCAATCAAAAGTTAACGAAAACATCGAAAAATACAGTGTCATCCGAACACTAACCGCAATTGAACGTTCAGATGTGTGTTTTATTTTAATTGACGCAGCAGAAGGCATCACAGAACAAGACAAAAAAGTAGCGGGATATGCGCATGAAGCTGGCAAAGCTTCAATATTTGTTGTCAACAAATGGGACTTAATTGAAAAAGATAATGATACATTTAATGAGTTTAAAAAGCGCCTTAAAGAGGAATTCCCATTTATGCAATATGCACCTGCTATGTTTGTCTCAACAGTGACAGGCCAACGCGTGATGCAACTTCTTGAACAAGCGGTATATGTTTCAAACAACCATGCACTTCGAATTTCTACAGGTGTATTAAATGATATCATCAACGAAGCCATTGCTCTGAATCAAGTACCTTCTGATAAAGGCAAACGCCTCAAAATATATTACGCAACACAAGTATCCGTTAAACCGCCTACATTTGTGTTATTTGTAAATATTGCAGACTTAGCGCATTTCTCTTACGTGCGTTATTTAGAAAATCAGATACGTAAAAACTTTAACTATGAAGGCACACCAATTGTGTTCAAAGTAAAAGCGCGTGGCGAAGATTAGACACATCATGTGTCAAAGACACAGGTCAATCTGTGTCTTTTTTTGTAGGTGATATTGACGCTGAGGATAGTCTAGAGACACAAAATATGGTATAATAACCAATGAAGTCTAATAAATAGGCAATTTCTTCAATTGAGTTATATGCAGGAGGTATAAATTTGAAAATAACAGTTATTGCAGCGGGAAGCTGGGGAACTGCACTTTCAATGGTATTAAATGAAAATGGTCATGAAGTTAAAGTGTGGGCAAGGGGTAATGCGCAAATAGAGGCAATTAACCGCACCCATAGAAATGAAAAGTACTTACCTGAAATCGATATTTCAGAGAACATAGAATTTACATCTGACAAAAAATATGCGTTAAAGGATGCTGAGCTTGTTTTGTTTTCAGCACCTTCACAACAATACAAGACCATTTTGATGGACTTTGTTTCTGAAGGTTTATTACCTGAAAAAGCTATTTTAGTCAATGTATCAAAAGGCATTGATATGGACACACTCGAAACAATTTCGCAGATTACATCTAGGATTGTACCTGCTGCAACATTTGTCGTTTTATCTGGACCTTCTCATGCAGAAGAAGTGGCACAAAAATTACCAACGGCACTGGTGTCCGCATCAAAATCACGTGAAGCGGCAGAGCTTGTTCAAGATTTGTTTTCAAACGATTATATTAGGGTTTATACAAATCCAGATGTGATCGGTGTTGAAATCAGTGGTGCTCTTAAGAATATAATTGCACTGGGTGCAGGCATAAGCGATGGTCTTGGATATGGTGATAATGCGAAAGCAGCCCTTATTACAAGAGGCATTCGTGAAATAGCCATACTCGGAATGGCCATGGGTGCAGAACAAGACACTTTTAAAGGGCTTGCAGGTGTTGGCGATCTAATTGTAACGTGCACGAGTATGCATAGTCGAAACAGACGTTGTGGCATTTTAATTGGTCAGGGACATACATTAACTGAAGCCATTGAATCAGTTGGCATGATTGTTGAAGGTGCTTACACCGTAAAAGCGGCGTATACACTCAAGACCAAATACAATTTAGAGCTTCCAATTACAACGGAGCTTTACAAAGTACTTTATGAAGATAAAAATGCAAGAGATGCTGTGAATAATCTTATGACGCGCCAAAGAACACATGAGATGGATGAATATGCATCCCATTTAGATCATTGGGTGTAAACCAATATGAGGTCAAATATGGCTAAAACTATACGAAAAAAACGTCGACCCAAATACGGCCGCATTGTATTTAGCTTGTTGATATTTGGTCTTTTTATTTATTTTATTGTCAATTTAGGCCTTGATCTTTTTTACAAAGAACAAGCGACCTATCTTGTAACGGTTGGTAACCTAAATATTGAAAATCAGTATGACGCATTGGTGCTACGAAACGAATTGATCGTTGATACCAATTTGAGTGGTAAAATTACTTATTTTGCAAATGAAGGTGAAGTTGTTGAAAAAAATCATCATATTGCTGAAATTTTCAATGATGGTGCTGAGTCGGCAGCGCCAGCTGAAACAACCGAACGTGACATTAACCGCAAAAAAATTGAATTTGACTACAATTTACTCGAATATGATATCACGACGCTCAGAAATGAAATTTTGTTTCAGATGTCCGCAAATCATTATGAACAGATTCCAATTTTAAAAAATGAACTCGTACAAAAATTAGAACGTCTTGATAAACTTCAAGAAGAAAACAAATTTTTGTCAAATAGAACCGCTTCTTATTCCGAAAAAACAATTGGTGAGGGTATGTTGATGGAAGGTCAAAAACAAGCCATTTATGCACCAGCTAGTGGTGTGCTTACCTATAAAATTGACGGATATGAAGATTTTCTAACCATTGATAACCTTTACAATATCAATTATGATGAAATAAAAGATTTGGGAATTGATGAGCACTCATTGGTTAAAGAATCCGTTAATACAAAAGACAAACTTTTTAAGATTGTCGACAATGCGAACTATTTTATTGCCGCAATTGTATCAAATGATGAAATCGACACCTATAAAAATATTCAAAGCGTCTCTGCAGTAATAGGGGGCAAAACGCTTAAAGGCGAAGTCTATGACGTGTTCACCAATAAAGAAAATGCAGTTGCAATTATTCAGCTCAGAGAAGGGTTTGAAGGTTTTTTCAATCAAAGAATCATTAGCTGTAGCATTATTAGAGAAAATTATCGTGGTTTAAAAATTGCAATGACGTCAATTGTGAATCAAGAAGGCGTCATTGGGGTTTATGTCGTAGGTAAAGACCGCAAAATTTCATTTGTACCCGTTAAAATTCTTGGATACGATGAGGCCTCTGCAATCGTCTACAACGAACAATTTTATGACGGCACCTTAGGCATCATTAGAAGTATAAAAGCGAATCAGGAAGTTGTTACAGAGGCCAGTAAGTATAAACCTGGGGATCGAATAGATTGATGAGAGGTGAGCATATGCCCTACGATTATCTGAAAGCACAAATTGAAGCTGTTAAACAGGACATTGATGTAGTCTGTAAAGCGATGCATCAACCCAAAGAAAGCGTCACACTTATTGGTGTCACTAAAACTTATGAAGCAGATGTGATTAACGCCTCAATTGACTATGGTATTACAGATATTGCAGAAAATAAAGTACAAGAGATTATTAGAAAATATGCATCCATTCAGAAAGGTGTGAAATGGCATCTTATTGGACATTTGCAATCAAATAAAGTAAAATATATAATTGATAAAGTCGATTTAATTCATTCCGTTGATAGTGTCAAACTTGCAACTGAAATCCATACACGGGCTGCTAAAATAGGGAAAGTTCAAGACATTCTCATCCAAATCAACATAGCGGATGAAACACAAAAATATGGTATTTCACCAGATGCATTAGATGAACTTCTTGAACAAATTTCAGTGTTGACCAATATTAGAGTCCTTGGACTTATGAACATTGCACCTCTTGTTGGAGATCCTGAGATATTAAGAGGCGATTTCAAAGCAATGTACACGCTATATGAAAGGCTTAAACATTGTGCTTATGTTAATGTCGACGCACAGATATTGTCGATGGGCATGTCCAATGATTATGATATCGCCATAAAAGAAGGTTCGAACATGGTAAGAATTGGAACTAAAATTTATGGCAAGAGACATTAAATATTTCCTAAGAGGAGGGGTATATATGGGCGACAAATTTATTGATAAAATTAAATTTTTTTGGGGCGTCGATTCACATGACAACGAAGACCATACTGAAGATTTTTATGAAGACATGAAGCGCACAGATTTAGAAACTGAGGACACAAATATGACGTTAAATGCCTTAAATGATGCAGGAAAAAATTCGGTGAATACGATTAGAACGTCTAACAAGATTTTGAACATTCATTCGAATTCAACAATGAACGTTGTTTTATTCAATCCGAAGTCGTTTGATGAGTCTACGAGCATCGTTGACACTCTGAAAAATAGAAAGCCTGTCGTCATGAATATTTCTGACCTTGATAAAGAACTTGGAAGAAAAATATTTGACTTTTGTTCAGGTGCACTTTATGCGGTTGATGGACATATTCAACAAGTCTCTAAAGGTATTTTTATCCTAGCACCTCAAAATGTAGATATTACAGGTGATGTCATCGTCAAAGAAGACTCACCAGTAAGTACTTGGTTACGCGAATAAATGAAATGTTTTTTTTAGAAAGGACACATATGCTTACACTCAAAGTTACACTTTTATATTTTCTTCAAATCGTTACGTACATGATATTTGGTCGTGCGATGTTATCATGGTTGATAAGAGATCCAAACAATCCAATTATGAAACTATTGATATCACTCACAGAACCAATATTAGGACCCATTAGAAGTCTCTTGTTTAGATTGAAAATCGGTGGTAACATGGTTGATTTCAGCCCACTTGCCGCACTTCTTTTAATCCAAATGCTATCTGCTGTTGTCATCGCAATCTTATGATGGATCGTCAGGCACTATTAAAACAATATAGTGCACTTATCGATTCTGAGGGGTTATTTATTAAAGCATTAGATCTTCTTTATTATGCACAGTTACATTACGAACCTCAGATTTCTGATTTTTTGCCACCGGATTTATCTTTTGCTATTGAACAAATTGCAAAGAATCAAACCGATTTAATTACAAAACGCTTAGGCATTTTCGTAGAACCAGAACGTGTTAAGCTTTTTCTGACACCAGAGTATGCGCAAGCCATTAATCCAGAAGCGTATATGGCGTTGCTTGATATTCAATACAATCAAAAATTTAATCAATTGGCGCATAGTGATGCACTTGGGGCCTTAATGGCACTCGGTATTAAACGTTGCAAACTTGGCGATATCGTTGTCTACGATGGTGGTTTTCAGGTTGCTGTAGACGATGGTCTTTGCGATTATTTTCTTCAGAATGTTGATAAAATTGGGCGAGCGGGTGTTAAGGTAAAAAAAATTAACTTTGAAGAGGCAAAAGTAAATGTTCAATTGAAAAGGGCCATCAGCGGGACTGTTAAATCTATTCGACTAGATAGCATCATTGCCTTATGTTTTTCATTATCTCGAAGTGATGCACAAAAGCTCATAGAAAGCGAACGCGTAAAAGTAAATCATGGCGTCGTTAGTCGAACAGATCATGTTAATAAAGTGGGTGATTTGATTTCGGTTCGGGGCTATGGCAGGCTTATTGTTGAAGAAATCTTAGGCGTTACAAAAAAAGATAGAATTAGAGTTGTGTTATCGGTTGTTACGCGTTAGTAAAAAGATGGAGGAAAATCAATGCTCACACCACTTGATATTCAAAACAAACACTTTACTAAGAGCTTAAGAGGTTACAAAGAAACTGAAGTTGAAGATTATTTAGCGATGATCGTTGAAACGATGGAGGCGCTAATACGGGTTAATATCGAAACAACTGCAAAAAATCGTGATTATGAAAAACAACTTACACATTATATTGCCATGGAACACACCATTACCGAAGCCATGATTCTCGCTCAGAAAACCTCAGATGATATGATCAAAAATGCAAACGAACGCGCAGCGTATATCATCGAGCGCGCAGATGATCAAGCTAAAAACTTGATAAGCGATGCAAATAATGAAGTACTTAGTGTGATTAAACGACACGAAGATGCCAAACATGCACTTCAAGCGTTCCAAATGAAGTTTAAATCACTCGTTGAAAATCAAATTAAAGCGTATGATGAGCATTTGGATTGATTTGACATAAATCAAAACATCGGCTATAATTAAAAAATATATTATTTATAAGAATTTATTAATAAGAGACTAAAATTGGGACGAGTACAAGCATGCACGTAAAGAGAGTCAGTGGTTGGTGCGAACTGATACGTTGCAAACATGGAAAATCACCCATAGTCATTTTTTCGAAATGCGTGTGCAGAGTAGTCAAAATCGGTTCGAACCCGTTAAAATGGATAAGAGACACCTTTTTAACAAATGGGTGTAATTTGGGTGGTACCGCGGTTTATCCGTCCCTTAGCAATTGCTAGGGGATTTTTTATTTTTTTTGAAGCATTAAAAAGATCAATGAGGATCGAAAGGAAGGCAGAAATGGGCTATAAAGAATTATCTAAGCACGCAGTTGCTGAAAATGAAAAATTAGTGAGAGATTATTGGGAAAATATTGACCTGCTAAAACTTAGTGTGGATACGAGAGAGGGAAAGCCTTCCTATATTTTTTACGAAGGACCACCAACTGCAAACGGCAAACCAGGCATCCATCACGTTCTTGCGCGTGCCCTTAAAGATTCCGTTTGTCGGATCAAAACAATGCAAGGTTACCAAGTTAAGAGAAAAGCCGGATGGGACACACATGGTTTACCGGTTGAAATTGAAGTTGAAAAAAGATTGAACCTCAATGACAAGTCAGCTATTGAAGCATTTGGTATTGAGAATTTCAATCACGCATGTCGTGCGTCGGTATTTGAATATGAAGACGCATGGCGTGAAATGACGAAAAAAATGGCCTACCTAATCGATTTGGATAATCCATATGTCACTTTAGAAAATGATTATATCGAAACTGAATGGTGGATACTTGATAAGTTTTTTAAAGAAGGCTATATCTATGAAGGTCACAAAATACTGCCTTATTGCCCAAGATGTGGCACTGGACTCGCTTCGCATGAAGTTGCCCAAGGGTATCAAGAAATCAAAACGGTTACTGTTTATGTTAAATTTAAGCGCAAAGATGTCGATGAGTATTTTCTTGTATGGACGACTACGCCTTGGACACTTGCATCTAACGTTGCCCTTACTGTGAACCCAAATGAAACATATGTAAAAGTTAAATTTAATGACACGGTCTATTACCTTGAAAAAAACTTAGCACCAAAAGTGCTTGATGGTGCATATGACATTATCGAAGAATTCAAAGGCAAAGATTTAGAGCACATGGAATATGAACAAATTATGCCGTTTGTAAATGTAGATAAAAAAGCGTTTTATGTGACTTGCGCCGATTATGTCACGATTGAAGATGGTACGGGTATCGTTCATACAGCACCTGCATTTGGTGAGGACGACTATAACACAGGTAAGCGTTATGATTTACCAGTGCTTCAACCAGTTGATGAAGAAGGTAAGTTTACTGAAACCCCATGGAAGGGTACTTTTGTCATCGATGCTGATCCTGCAATCATTACATGGCTTGCAGAAGAAGGCAAACTCTTTAAACGTCAAAAAATGGATCACAATTATCCACACTGTTGGAGATGTAGAACGCCACTTTTATACTATGCAAAACCAAGCTGGTATATTGAAATGACAAAATTAAAAGATTTGCTGATCAAAAATAATAATTCCGTTAATTGGTACCCTGATTATGTCGGTGAAAAAAGATTCGGAAATTGGCTCGAGAATTTAAACGATTGGGCGATTTCTAGAAGTAGATATTGGGGCACACCGCTAAATATTTGGCGTTGTAACTGTGGCAATACAACTTCAGTAAGCTCAAGACAAGACCTTGTCGATCGCGCCATTGAAGAGATTGACGTGAGCATTGAACTACACCGTCCCTATGTGGATGATGTTCACCTTAAATGCGATAAATGCGGCGATGTGATGCACCGTGTTCCAGAAGTTATTGACTGTTGGTTTGACAGTGGCTCAATGCCATTTGCGCAACACCACTATCCATTTGAAAATAAAGAAGAATTTGAGACGTTATTCCCAGCAGACTTTATTTGTGAAGGCATCGACCAGACAAGAGGTTGGTTTTATTCATTAATTGCGATCAGTACGTTTGTTATGGGTGTTTCCCCTTATAAGAACGTCTTAGTAAATGACTTGGTCCTTGACAAATTTGGTAAGAAGATGTCAAAATCGAGAGGCAATGGTGTTGATGCATTTGAACTCCTTGATAAATATGGCGCGGATGTCGTCAGATGGTACTTATATTTCGTATCGCCAGCTTGGACACCAACAAAATTCGATGAAGACGGTTTGATTGAAGTTAATTCTAAATTCTTTGGTACCATTAAGAATGTCTATAACTTCTTTACACTCTATGCCAACACAGATAATGTTGATGTCAATAGTTTCTATGTTGCACCTCAAGATAGACCTGAACTAGACCGTTGGATTATTTCAAAACTCAATTCGTTATCAAAAGCAGTGAAAGAGGATCTAGATGTTTTTGACATGACAAAAGCGGTCAGAAAAATTCAAGAGTTTGTGAGTGAAGATTTATCAAACTGGTACATTAGACGTTCAAGACGTAGATTTTGGGGTTCTGAACTTACAGATGATAAAAAATCAGTTTATAATACAACAAATGAAGTGCTCATCGCTGTTTGTCAGCTTGCAGCACCATTTGCACCTTTCTTGACAGAAGAAATCTTCAGAAACTTAACAGGTGAAACGTCTGTGCATGTGAGTTATTACCCAACTGCTGATGATGCATTAATTGATAAACGTGTAGAATCAAGAATGGACCTTGTTAGAGAGCTCGTTACATTGGGTCGATCTGCAAGAGAATCTGTTAAAATTAAAGTAAGACAACCTATTCAAGAAGTGATTGTAGATGGCAAGTA
>Ga0138256_10002081_pt1 | contig 21555 bp, 14 predicted proteins | sample KNB2016incub_MG_FD_105486 | JGI IMG/M metagenome (GOLD analysis project Ga0138256, IMG submission 105486) | Active sludge microbial communities from wastewater in Klosterneuburg, Austria - KNB2014incub_MG | ecosystem: Engineered > WWTP > Activated sludge > Unclassified | place: Austria... | reverse complement strand
CGGGCCTCGGGGCGCAGCACGCGGGTCGCTTCTTCGGGGTCGCCGTTCACCACGAACGCCGCGTCGAAACCATCGTCGCCCAGCAGGTGGTCGTCGGACTGCATGGCCTCTGGGGCATGCTCGGTGTCGGTCACCGTCAGGTAGGTTGCGATCGGGGTCACGAGCTCGAGCTCGATGTGAGCCGCGCGCAGGGTCGGAGCCAGCTCCAGCGAGTACGTGCCCTCGGGCCGCACGATGCCGAACGCGAGGCCCGGCTCGGCGAGCTTGCCGCCCAGCGCCGCTGCGATCCGCTTCCACGCCGCGATCGCCCGCCGCTCGGCAGGGGCGGTGGGGTCGACGACCGTGCGCGGCCCCGCGACGCGCGCAATCGCAAGCAGCTGCTCTGCTGCGCCTCGGAGCTCGTGGACCGGGCGGCCCGGCGGAACCCGAAGGCGGATGGTCGAGCTCTCGAGCTCCGGCTCGAGTCGCTCGAGCGCTGCGCGGAGCAGCGCGTCGCCCAGGGCCCCCGTCAGCTCTTCGCGCGCGATGCGGGTGCTCTGGGCTCGGAGCACCAGAACGCGGTCGAACCCGGGGCCGACCGCCACGGCGGGGCGCGTCGGGTCGTCGGGAGCCCGCGGTCGCACCAGGGTGATGCCTTGCAGCGGGCGGCCCAGCGACGCGATCAGCACGACTGTGCCCTGCTCGTCGGTCGTCAAGGACACCTTCGTGTCGTTCACGGTGCCAGAGGCCGTGTTGCCGTCCAGCGTCAGGCCCAGGTGGCGAGCCAGCGCGACCAGCGACGACGGAGGTGCGCGCAGCGGTGAAGGGGATCGTGGACTTTGCTTCCCACTCTGGCGGTTCGGCCGGACCCAGGCTCGCAGCATGCCCGCCAAGAGAAGTCCGCCGACCGCGATGGGGAGCCACTCGACCACCTGCCGAGGGTAGAGCACTTTTCATTCCGATGGAGCACAGGTCGAGCGCCCGCGCCGCCCCCGAGTCGTGGCAGACTCGGGAGCGATGTCCAGCAAGGGGCGCCCCTACCGAACCGTCGAGGTCGGCGGGTTCAAGGTGCTGATCGGTCGCGGCGAGCACGACAACGACGAGCTCACGTTCCGCGTCGCCCGGCCGCACGATCTGTGGCTCCACGTCGGCGGCGGGACTGCCGGGAGCCACGTGGTGATCCAGAACCCCGACGACCTCGAGATCCCACGCGAAGTGGTGGAGAAGGCGGCGGCGTACGCGGCCTGGTTCTCCAAAGCGCGCAACGCAGCGCGCGTCGAGGTGCACGTGTGCCGGGCTGCGAACGTGTCCAAGCCCCGCGGCGCGCCGGCGGGGCTGGTGCACATCAGCCGAGAAAAGCGCTTGAAGGTGCAGCCGGAGAAACCCGGCGGTGAAGGCTGAGCCCGATCAACGCTTCCGCCGCACCACGCCGTCGGGATCGGGTCGACGCTCGGCGGGCGGTGCAGCCGGCGCCGGCGTCGAAGCGGCCGGCGCGGCCGGCGCGGCCGGCGCGGCTGTGGTCACGGCGGCCGCCGGCTCGGGCCGGGGCGTCGGGGGCGCATCGGGCAGGCCCAACTTCTTGCGCAGCACGTCGCCCAGGCTGCCGAGCGACCCGGCCGAGCCGCTGGCGAAGTCCCGATAGTTCTTGCGCTCTTCCACCCGCGCCACGCCCACCGCCGAGAAACGCATCCGGCCGCGGGCGGCGTCGCGCTGCGCGACCACCACCTGAAGCGTGCGCCCGGCCGGGAATGCGCGGCGGTGATCCGACCCGGGTGGAAGCCCGAGCTCGCTCATCGGGATCAGCCCGTCGCCCTTTGCCGTGCTGACGATCACGCCTCCGCCCGTGGCCTTGACCACCACGGCGTCGAGCACTTCGTCGACCTGCACCGTGGGTGGCTCTGGGGCGTCGACCCGAGCCTTCATGCTCAGGCGCACGCGCAGCCCCTTGTCGCCCTGCTCGATTGCGAGCACACGCACGGCGACGCGATCGCCCACGTTCACCGCGTCCTCGGCGCGCTCGATGCGGCGGTGGGCGAGCTCCGAGACGTGGACGAACCCGTCGAGCCCGCCGACGTCCACGACGGCGCCGTGGCGCGTGACGGACGAGACCGTGCCTTCCAGATCCGCTCCGACCACCAGCGTCTCGAGCAGCGCGCTCTCTTTCGCCCGCCTCTCGACTTCGAGCAACGCGCGGCGCGACAGCACCACCGAACGCCCGCCGTCTTTCAGCTCGATCACCTTGAACTCGAAGGTCTGCCCCTCGTACGGCGCGAGATCGGCCGCGTAGCCCAGCTCGACCTGCGAGGCCGGACAGAACGCGCGGACCCCGCCGACGTCCACCTCGAGCCCGCCTTTCACCGCGCGGGTCACCTTGCCGGCGACCGGGGTGCCGGTGTCGCGGGCGGTTTGCAGGCCGGCCAGGTCGATCCCGGTGCGACCCAGCGCGATGGCGAGCACCGGGATGTCCGAGCTCAGATCCACCACCGTGGCGCGCAGGCGGTCGCCCACGGACACGCGCACGTTGCCCTCGCGGTCCTCGAGCTCGCTCTTGGGCACACGGGCTTCTTTGGTGGCGCCCACGTCGACGAACACGCTGTCGGCGCCGATCTGCACCACGGTGCCCTCGACGACCTCGCCATTCTTCAGTCGGCGCCCGGTTCCACGCCCGGCTTTCACCGAGGCCTCCATCAAGGAAGCGAAGTCCTCTTTGCTCATGGGGCGCGGAGCATGCCACCCCGGCCCTTCACTGCAAAGGGTCAGGGAAGGGTCGAGCCGTAGCTGACCAGGAACAGGTCGTACACGTTGTTCCCGGTGAGCACCGGCGGAAAGCCCACGTTCGCGTTCTTGCCGTGGACGCCGTAGGCCACCAGCCCGCCTTTGGGACTGACGCCGAGCCCGACGATGCGCTCTTCGCCGGCGCCCGAGAGGGTCAGCGAGTCGATGTGCTGCCCGCTCGGCGTGAGCTTGACGATGAAGCCGTCGATTGCGCCGCCGCTTCCGACGGGCTCGCCAAAGCTCAGCGTGGACCCGTCGGTGTGCCCGCCGACCATCACGTTGCCGGCAGCATCCAGCGCCAGCGCACTCACGCCGTCCGTGCTGGGGCTGCCGGCGAAGGCGTGCCACAGGTAGCTGCCGTCGGAGCCCTTGTACTTGGCGACGAAGGCGTCCGTGACGCCGGCGCCGCCCAGCGGTGCGCCGTTGCCGAAATCGCAGCCGCTCGGCACGACGGCGCCGCCCACGAACACGTCGTCGCTGGCGTCGACCACGAGCGCCACGCCGCGGTCGGGGCCAGAAGCCTGAGCCGGATTGGTGCAGCCCCAGCGCTTTGCCCAGACGGTGGCGCCGTTCGAGGCGGCGAGCCGCGCCACGAAGTAGTCGTGACCGCCCACGGCGGTCAGCCCCGGGCTGGTGATGTCGAGGGTGTCGCGGAAGTAGCCGGTGACGAACACGTCGCCGGCGGCGTTCAGCCCGACCGCGAGCCCGCCGTCGTTGGTGGCCGGGCTCGAGAAGGTCTTCTGCCAGACGTTCGTGCCGTCGATGCGGGCCACGAAGACGTCCGTGTCCGGGCTGCTGGCCACGACCGCACCGGTCACCGCCACGACCCCCGCGGCGTTCACCGCGATGCTCCCGGCCTTCCACGAGTCCAGATTCACCCAGGTGGCCACGGTGGTGAGCAGCGAGGTCTGGGCGAGGCAGGCGCCGTCGGCTGCGGCGAGCTTCACCACGGCCAGGCCGTAGGGCGGGCCGCTGACGGTCAGCTTCGGGCAGGCGGCGCTGCCCAGATCGAGGTCCGCCGAGTACGCGATCAGCGCGTACACGTCGTTCGTGCTGGTCATCGCCACCGCGGTCGCGGACTCGAACTTGCCCGAGCCCCCGATGGTGCGCGCCCAGACCAGCGCCCCCGCCGAGTCGTGCACCGCGACGAACGCGTTGTAGTCCGTGCCGGCGTCGAGCTTGCCCGTGCCGAAATCCAGATCGGGGCCGGCGTGATGCCCCGAGATTGCGGTTCGCCCGCTGCCGCTCATCGCGAACCCGAGCGCGGTCTCCCAGTTGGCGGTAGCGAAGCTCTTCGCCCAGCGTTCGCACTTCTGGCTGGCGCACAGCCCGCTCGAGCAGTCGGCGTTGACCGCGCACGCCCCGCCGACGGCGCAACCCTTGCAGCTGCCGCCACAATCAACGCCGGTTTCGCCGCCGTTCTGCACGCTGTCGCTGCAGGTGGGCGCCTGGCACTTGTTCCCGGTGCAGACACCGCTGACGCAATCCGTTGCGGCCGCGCAGCCCTTGGTGTCGGCGCACTTGGGGCAGCTCGACCCACAGTCTTCGTCGGTTTCAGTGCCGTTCTTCGTCTTGTCGTCGCATTTCGGAGCCTGGCACTTGCTGGAGGTGCACACGCTGCTGACGCAGTCGGCGGCCACGGTGCACGCCTTGCCATCGTCGCACTTCGGGCAAGCCCCACCGCCGCAGTTCAGATCGGTCTCGGTGCCGTTCTTGATTCCGTCGGTGCAGGTCGGCGCGGCGCAGGTCTTGGGTGTGCCGATGCAGATCCCGCTCGTGCAGTCGCCGTCCATGGCGCAAGGCTCGCCGTCTTTGCAGGTCTTGCTCTGGGAAGCGACGCAGCCTCCGCCGCAGTCGACGCCGGTCTCGTCGCCGTTCTTCGCCGCATCGTTGCAGGTGGGCGCCTGGCACACGCTGGCGCTGCACACCGCGCTCGAGCAGTCCGAGCCCTGACTGCAGGCCTTGCCGTCGGCGCACTTCGGGCACGCCACCCCGCCGCAGTCTTGCGCCGTCTCTTGACCGTTGGTCTGCCCATCGGTGCAGTCCGGCGGGCTGCACGTCAGCTGGGCCTTGTCGCACACCTTGCTGCTGCAGTCCGCGCCGGTCTCGCACCCCTTGCCGTTGTCACACGGCCCGCACGCCCCGCCGCAGTCCTGGTCGGTCTCGTCGCCGTTCTTCTTGCCGTCCGCGCAGGTCGACGTCGAGGCGTCGCCGCCGGTGCCCCCCGCGCCGCCCGTGGTCCCCCCCGCGCCGCCGGTGGCCGCGCCGCCGGTGCCGCCGGTGGTGCCGCCGGTGCCGCCGTCCCCCGTCACGTTGGTCGATTCGGAGCTGCACGAAGCGACCAGCAGCCAAGCGAGCGCACCCAAGCAGAAGGCGATTTTCTTCATGGCGAGAGCCGGGAGCATACCAGGGTTCAGGAACTTGCCGGACAGGCCGTCGGGGCGCATCTTCCGGCGGATGCGGAAGTGGTGGAGCTTCTTCGGATTCGTGCTGGCGGTGGCGGCCCCCGCGGCCGCCGCGGATGCAGGCGCCCCGTCGCCGCCGGCGGTTCCCCCGTGCGTGAAGGTGCAGACGCAGGCGATCTTCTCCGGAGCGGGCTACAACCACGTGGTCGGCATCGAGAACGGCTGCACGCGGGCCGCCGCCTGCGAAGTGAGCACCGACGTGGCGCCCGAGAAGCTGGCCGTGACCGTGCCCCCCAGCGAGAGCCGCGAGCTGGTGACCTTCCGCGGGTCGCCCGCGTCGGAATTCAAGGCGACGGTGAAGTGCGCGTTGAAGAAGTGACAGGCTCGTGACAAAAGCGCGAGGGTGAGCACGCCGAGCGAGCTGCCCAAGATGTCCACCGAGCTCGAGCGCATGGCGCTGCGCGCGGCGCGCGACGCGTGGGAGGACCTCAACGCCACGTTCTTCCGTCGGCGGCTGCGCCGGCCGGTCCTGGCGTTCTTGGACGGTCTGGGGCAGCTGGGGCGCTGGTCGTCGGCAGATCGCACGCTTTGGCTCTCACGCGACCTGATGGTGCGCCACGGCTGGGGGGTGGTGATCGAAGTGCTGAAGCACGAGATGGCCCATCAGTGGGTGGACGAGGTGCTTGGGCTGTCGAGCGAGCCGGCGCACGGCCCAGCGTTTCGCGAGGTCTGCCGCGAGCGCGGGATCGACGACCGCGCTTCGGGGCTGCCCAGCGGGGGCCCGGCTCGCGGGGCCGACACCCGGCTCTTGGAGCGCGTGGCGAAGCTGCTCGCCTTGGCCGAGAGCCCCAACGAGCACGAAGCTCAGGCCGCCATGGCCGCAGCCCAGCGCCTGATGCTGAAGCACAACATCGAGACGGTCACCCGCCGTGGCGGCGTCGTGTACTCGCATCGGCACCTGGGCAGGCCCACCGGGCGCGTCGCCGAGCACGAGCGCATCCTCGCGGCGATCATCGGCGATCACTTCTTCGTCGAGGTGATCTGGGTCCCCGTCTGGCGCCCGCTCGAGGGCAAGCGCGGCAGCGTGCTCGAGATCAGCGGCACGCTCGAGAACCTGGAGCTCGCGGAATACGTTCACGCCTTCTTGCTCGAAACGGCCGACCGCATGTGGCGCGACTACCGAAAGCGGCACCGGCTGTCGGCCAACGCCGAACGCCGCACCTACATCTCCGGGGTGATGGCCGGTTTCCGCGACAAGCTCGCGAGTCAGAAGCAGAAGCACCGGCAAGAAGGCCTGGTCTGGGTCGGGGACGGCGATCTCGAGGCGTTCTTCCGCCAGCGCCATCCTCGGGTTCGATGGACGCGCTATTCGTGTGGACAGCGCTCGGACGCCTACTCGCACGGTCGCGAGGCCGGCGGGCGGATCGTCCTGCACCGCGGGGTCCGGAGCGGCCCGGGTAACGACGCGAAATTGCTGCCTGCGGGCCGGCGATAGTCGCTGCTCGACGCGGGGCCTCGGGCTCGCCACAATGACCGGGACTTCGTGAGGCCGCTTTTGGAGGACCCGTTTGGACGACACTCAGCGTGAGGGCGCGGCAGCAGCCGGTGCTGCGCCCGAGCCGAGCGTCGTGAAAGGTGGAGCCGCCGCCGACTCCGAGGCAGAGGACCGCCCATCGCTGGTCGGCCAGCTGCTCGCGGGGCGCTACCGGATCGACAGGCTCCTCGGCCAAGGCGGCATGGGTGCGGTGTTCCTGGCCGAGCACGTGCACATGCGCAAGGCGGTCGCGGTCAAGGTGCTGCACCGCGAGATGACCTACCTGCAAGAGGTGGTCGCACGCTTCGAACGCGAAGCAGTCGCCGCAGGGCGGATCGAACACGCACACGTTGCGTCGGCCACCGACTTCGGCCGACTCGAGGACGGCTCGTTCTACCTGGTCCTCGAATACGTCGAGGGCAAGAGCCTGCGGCAGATGCTCGACGACGGGGGCCCGCTGTCGACCGAACGGGCGCTGCACGTGGCTTCACAGATCGCCGACGCGCTTTCGGCCGCCCACGCCGCCGGTATCGTCCACCGCGACCTGAAGCCCGACAACGTGATGCTGATCGAGCGCGAGGGCGATCCGCTGTTCGTCAAGGTGCTCGACTTCGGGATCGCGAAGATCGAGCTGGGCGGCGCCCAGAGCCCGCTGACCCAGATGGGAAGCGTTTTTGGCACCCCCGAATACATGGCGCCCGAGCAGGCGGCCGGCACGCCGGTCGATGCTCGCGCCGACCTCTACACGCTGGGCGTGATCTTGTACGAGATGCTCGCCGGCAAGACGCCGTTCTCCGACGACGATCTGGTGGTGGTGCTCACCCGGCAGATGACCGCCGATCCCCCCGCGCTGCCGCCCGCCGTGGACGCCAACGTGGCGGCGCTGGTGATGCAGATGCTGGCCAAGAACCCGGACGAACGGCCGCAGAGCGCCCACGACGTGATGGCGCGCATCGAGGCCTTCTCGTCCGTGGCCATGGGCTCGTCACCGCTCTCGGCCATGGTTCCGGTCACCCCGTCGCCGGACGGCAGCGCCGTCAGCACCGCGACCCCGTCGGTGGGCGAGGTCGCGTTCGGCGAGACCGTGCTGAGCCTGAGCGGTGAAGATCTGGCTCGGCTCGAGGCGGCGAAGACCGGGGGCGACGTCAAGAAGCCGAGCCCCATCAGTCAGCTGCTCGGCCCGCTCTTCGCCAAGGCTCCCGCGCTGAAGCAAGCGGTGAACGTGGGCGGGCAGAAGGTGCCGGTCTGGGCCATGGCCGCCGCCGGCTTGCTCTTCGTGGGGCTGCTCTTCGTCGTGGCGTTCGGCGCGCTGGTGGCCACGGGCGTGTCCGCAGGCAAGCCGCCGCCGGCCGGTTCGGCCGCCCGTGCTGCCGCCTCGGCGCCGCCCGTTCAAGACGACAGCGACGCGCTCGCCAAGCGCGCCGCCGAGGGCGATCGCGACGCGCTGAACAAGCTTCAGGCCCGACCCGACGTGCAGCGCTCCGCGGCCGAGTGGCGCGCGCTCGGCCGGGGCTTCTCGGTCATCGGCCACACCAAGCCCAGCCTCGACGCTTACAAGAAGGCCCTGGCGCTCGACCCCGGATTGGCCAAAGAGCGAAGCTTGCAGGCGGACGTCCGGCGCGCCGCCCTGAGCTCGGCCACGGCCAGCGACGCCCTCGAGCTGGCGCTCGCGCACCTCGGCTCGCGCGGCGCCGATCTGGTGTTCGACGTCTGGGCGCAGACTCGCAGCGCGAAAGACGGCCAGGACGTGGCACGCATTGCCAAGGGGGTGGTCGAGGGCAACGCGATTCGCGCCAAGGCGAGCCAGGCCCTCTTGGTCACGCTCGATCTCGCGAAGGCCAAGACCTGTCCGAATGCCAAAGCGCTGTTGCCTCGGGCCAAGCAATTCGGCGACACCCGAGCGCTGGGCAAGCTACGCAGCTTCAGTGCCAGGAGCGGCTGCGGCTTTCTGAGCCTTGGCGACTGCTATCCGTGTCTGCGGACCGGCGACGACCTGTCCGACGCCATCAAAGCCGCCGAAGGACGCAAGGCCCCGAGCTTCGAATGACGACCGTCGATTTCGCGCTGCACGCTGCCTTTGCGACGGCGGCCGTGACGGGGACCAACGGCAAGACCACCACCACCAGCATGATCGAGTCGATCGTCGCGGCCGCCGGCGAGGCCACGGCGCGCGTCACCACGCTGGGCGCCTGGGTGAACGGCACGGCCGTCGCCGAGGGCCCCACCCTCGAGGCCTTCGCGAACGCCGTCGAGCTCGGGGCCAAGGCCGGCATTCGGACCCTGGCGCTCGAGACCACCTCGCGCGCGCTGGCCGAGGGCTTTGCGCAGCGCTGGCCGGCGAAGGTCGCGGTGTTCACCAACCTGAGTCGGGACCACCTCGACTACCACGGGGACCCGGAACACTACCTGGCGGCGAAGGCACAGCTGTTCATGCTGCTGCCAGCCGACGGTTGCGCGGTGCTCAACGCCTGCGATCCGGCCAGCGCGTTGCTCGATGAGGTCACCCCGCAGTCCGTCCCGCGGCTGGTCTACGCCGGATCCAGACGCCGCGTGGTGCCCGAGTGCGCGCAGATGCCCCGCGCGCTTTCCGCCGCACGGGTGGAGGTCGATCGCGCAGGAACCCGGGCGTGGCTCGAGCCGGGCGTGCTCGCGGAGGCGCTGGGGGGCGAGCTGGTGCTCTCGGTGGTCGGCGAGCACAACGTCGACAACGCCCTCGCGGCGGCGCTCGCTGCTCACGCCCTGGGGTACTCGGCGTCGAGCATCCGGCGCGGGCTCGAGGCATTCACCGGGGTGCGCGGGCGCTTCGAGCGGATCTTCGGCGACCCGCTGGTGGTGGTCGACTATGCGCACACGCCGGATGCGATGGCGCGGACGCTGGAGCTTGCCCGGACGCTCGCGGGCGGCGGCAACGTGGTCTGCGTCTTCGGCTGCGGCGGCGGCAGCGATCCGGGAAAGCGTGCCGAGATGGGGAAGGTCGCCGCCGAGTGGTGCGATCACGTGGTCGTGACCACCGACAACCCGCGGGAAGAAGATCCCGCCGAGATTGCCCAGGCCGTGCTGCGAGGGGCCGAGGAAGAAGCCCGGGGCCAAGACCGTAAGGTTCTCTCAGCGGAGCTCGATCGACGTTTGGCCATCGCGCGCGGTATCGGGATTGCCCGAAAGGGGCGCGGTGATATCGTCGTCATCGCGGGCAAAGGCCACGAAACGACCCAGTGGGTCGGCGACAAGAGCTTTCCCTTCGACGATGCGGAGGTGGCTCGGGCCGCTTGCCGCGAGGTTTTCGAAAGGCAGGACGGGACATGAAGATCGATCGCGAGAAGTTCTTGGCATTGGCCGTGCTCACTGGCGCGATGAGCGGCGCAGGCTGCTTCGTGGAGAGCGGGCCCCCGCGCAGTCAGCAGCCGCCTCCCGGCCCGCCCCCTCCCGGCGCGCCGCCCCCCGCCGCGCAGCCGGCCCCGCCGCCCGGCCAGCCGCAGGCCGGCCCACCGCCGGCGGCGCCGCCGCCCGCGGCCCAGCCCAGCGCGGCGCCGTCCCCGTTTCCGCCGGGCTTCCAGCCGCCCCCCGGTTGGCAACCGCCCCCCGGCTGGACGCCCCCGGCGGGTGGCTGGACGCCGCCCGCCGCCGAGGGCGGAGCGCCACCGCCTCCCACCAAAGAGAAGTAGGCGCCGCTCGCCGGTGATCGAAGCCCGGAGGCTCCCCTCCGGGCTTTTCTTTTGGTGCGCTTGACCGCGCCGGAGCCGGCTCCTAGCATCTATCCGGTCATCAGGATGAACGGATAGATGCCCACCGTCGATTCGACCGTCGAGCTGCTGCACCTGTTCGGGGACGCCACCCGGGTGCGGCTCTTGGCGCTCTTGGCCGACGAAGAGCTGAGCGTGGCGGAGCTCACCTCGATCACCGAGCTGCCGCAATCGCGGGTGTCGACCCACCTGGGTCGCCTGCGCGAGGCGGGCCTGCTCCGCGATCGCAAGCTCGGTGCATCCACCAAGTACGCGGTCAACGACGTGTCCATGCCGGCGGACGCGCGCCGGGTCTGGGAGCTGGTGCGTGCCGATCTCGACGACACGCTGCTCCAGGCCGACCGCGCACGCCGGCAGCGGCTGCGAGCCGCCAGCCCAGAGCCCTGGCCCGACTTCATCGCCGGGCAGATGGACCGCCACTATTCGCCGGGGCGCACGTGGGAAGCCACCGCGCGCGGCCTGTTCGGCTTCGTGCGCCTCGGCGACGTGCTCGACGTGGGTTCGGGGGATGGCGCCATCGCCGACTTGCTCGCGCAGCGCGCGCGGAGCATCACTTGCATCGACCGCAGCGAGCGCGTGGTTCAAGCGGCGCGCGAGCGTCTCGCCCGTCACCCCAACGTGCGGGTCGAGGTCGGCGACATGCACGCCCTCGAGATCGCCGACGCGAGCTTCGATCAGGTGCTGATGCTGAGCGCCCTGACCTATGCCGAGCGCCCCGAGCGGGCTCTGGGCGAAGCCGCTCGCGTGCTGCGCCCCGGGGGAACGCTGGCGCTGGTGACGCTTGCGGCGCACTCTCACCGCGACGTGACCGCCGCGTATGGCCACGTTCAGCCCGGCTTCGACCCCGAGGCGCTGCGCGCCCTCTTGGCCAGCGCCGGTCTCGAGGTGCTCGAATGCCGGGTCACGTCCCGCGAGCGCACCAAGCCCTATTTCGAAGTCGTCACCGCCTTTGCCGAGAAGAAGCCCAGGAAGCTCGCGAAATGACCGAAACGACCCGCCTCATCCAGAAGCTCGCGCGTGAGCGCATCTTGATCCTCGACGGCGCCATGGGCACCGCCATTCAGGGCTATCGTCTCGGCGAGGCCGACTTCCGCGGAACGCGCTTCGAGCGGCACCCGAAAGAGCTCAAGGGCAACAACGACCTGGTGGTGCTCACCCGCCCCGACGTGGCGAGCGCCATCCACGAGGCATACCTCGAGGCCGGCGCGGACATCATCGAGACCAACACCTTCAGTGCCCAGGCCATCTCGCAGGCCGACTACGACCTGGAGAGCGTGGTCTACGACCTGAACGTCGAAGCCGCGATGCTCGCCAAGCGAGCGGCCCGTAAGTATTCCGAGAAGACACCCGATCGACCGCGCTTCGTGGCCGGCGCCATTGGGCCGACCACGCGTTCACTGAGCCTGTCGCCGCGGGTGAACGAGCCGGCGTTTCGCGCCGTCACCTTCGATCAAGTGAAGGCCGCCTACGCCGAGCAGATCCGGGCGCTGATGGACGGCGGCGTGGACCTGCTCTTGATCGAGACCATCTTCGACACGCTGAATGCCAAGGCCGCGATTTTTGCCGCTGAAGAGGTGTTCGAGGATCGGAAGTTGCGCCTGCCGGTCATGCTCAGCGTGACCATCACCGACAAGAGCGGGCGCACGCTGAGCGGGCAGACCGTCGAGGCATTCTGGACGAGCGTGGCCCACGCGAACCCGATTTCGGTCGGGATCAACTGCGCGCTCGGGGCCCGCGACATGCGACCGTACATGGCCGAGCTGGGCCGCGCGGCCCCGGTGCTGGTCAGCTGTTACCCGAACGCGGGGTTGCCCAACGCGTTCGGCGAGTACGACGAGACCCCGGAGATCACCGGCTCGCTCTTGGCGGAATTCGCCCGAGATGGCCTGTTCAACATCGTCGGGGGGTGCTGCGGCACCACCCCCGAGCACATCCGCTCCATCGCCGACAAGGTGCGCGGCCTGGCGCCACGCCCGGTGCCCAGCGCCGTTCCGGCCACGCGCTACTCGGGGCTCGAGGTCCTGACCGTGGACGCGAGCAGCAACTTCATCATGGTGGGCGAGCGCACCAACGTCACCGGTAGCAAGAAGTTCGCGAACCTGATCAAGGCCGGTGACTATCAGAAGGCCCTCGAAGTCGCCGCCGAGCAGGTCCGGAGCGGGGCCAACATCATCGACGTGAACATGGACGAGGGCATGCTCGACTCCGAAGCCGCGATGGTCACCTTTCTGAACCTGGTGGCCAGCGAGCCCGAGATCTGCCGGGTGCCGGTGATGGTCGACAGCTCGAAATGGAGCGTGATCGAGGCGGGGCTCAAATGCATCCAGGGGAAGTCCATCGTCAACTCGATCAGCTTGAAAGAGGGTGAAGCCGACTTCCTGGACAAGGCCAAGAAGTGCCGGCGCTATGGCGCGGGTGTGGTGGTCATGGCGTTCGATGAAGAAGGGCAGGCCGAGACCGCCGAACGCAAGCTGGCGATCTGCACCCGCGCCTATCGGCTGCTCACCGAGCAGGCCGGCTTCGACCCCCACGACATCGTGTTCGACCCCAACGTGTTCGCCGTCGCCACCGGCATCGAGGGACACAACCAGTTCGCCATGGCGTTCATCGAGGCAGCCCGCGCCATCAAGCGCGACCTGCCCGGCGCGAAGATCAGCGGCGGGGTGAGCAACCTCTCGTTCTCGTTCCGCGGCAACGATCCGGTCCGCGAAGCGTTCCACTCTGCTTTCTTGTTTCACGCCATCCGCGCCGGCATGGACATGGGCATCGTCAACGCCGGGCAGCTGGTGGTCTACGAGCAGATCGAGAAGAACCTGCTCGAGCGGGTGGAAGACGTGCTGTTCGACCGCCGTCCGGACGCCACCGAGCGCATGGTCGAGATCGCCGAGACGGTGAAGGGCACGGTCAAGAAGAAGGAGCAGGATCAAGCCTGGCGTTCGCTGTCGGTCGAAGAGCGCATCGCGCACGCGCTGGTGCAGGGCGTGGTCGACCACATCGAAGCCGACGTGGAAGAGGCCCGGCAGAAGCTGGGGCGCCCGCTGGCGGTGATCGAAGGGCCGATGATGGCGGGGATGGCCACCGTGGGGGATCTGTTCGGCGCGGGCAAGATGTTCCTGCCTCAGGTGGTGAAGAGCGCGCGCGTGATGAAGCGCGGCGTGGCCCACCTCGAGCCGTTCATGGCGGCCGAGAAGGCCGCGAGCGGGTCGACCGCGCCGAACGCCAAGGTGGTGATGGCCACCGTCAAGGGCGACGTGCACGACATCGGCAAGAACATCGTGGGCGTGGTCCTGGGCTGTAACAACTACCAGGTCGTGGACCTGGGCGTGATGGTCCCGGCCGACAAGATCCTGGACGCTGCGGTGGCCGAGAAGGCCGACTTGGTCGGACTTTCCGGCCTGATCACCCCCAGCCTGGACGAAATGGTGAACGTGGCCCGCGAGATGGAGCGGCGGGGCATGAAGCTGCCGCTGTTGATCGGCGGCGCGACCACCAGTCGGCAACACACCGCGGTGAAGATCGCCCCGGCTTACTCCGGCGCGGCGCTGCACGTGCTCGATGCGTCGCGCGCGGTCAACGTGGTCTCGGCCTTGATGGACCGCGAGAAATCCGAGGCCTACGTCGGCGCGGTGCGTGACGAACAAGAGCGCCTGCGGCGCATTCATCAGAGCAAGCTCGAGCGGCCGTTGATCGCCCTGCCGGACGCCCGGGCGCGTCGCCCCCAGATCGATCACGGCAAGGCGAGGGTGCCGCGACCGGCTTTCACCGGTACCCGGCTGCTGCTCGATCAACCGCTGCTCGAGATCGCGAAGTACATCGACTGGACCTTCTTCTTCACCGCGTGGGAGCTGCCGGGGAAGTACCCGGCGCTCTTGGACGACCCGCTGTATGGGCCCGCGGCCCGCGATCTGTTCGAGAACGCGCAGAGCCAGCTCAAGCAAGTCATCGCCGGCAAGCTGCTGCGCGCCAACGCCGTCTACGGGTTCTGGCCCGCCGCGAGCGACGGCGACGACATCGTGCTCTACCGCGACGATGCCCGACGCGACGAGCTGTGCCGGCTGTCGATGCTACGCCAGCAGCTCAAGCACGACGCGGGTCCCTGTCGCTCGCTCGCAGACTTCGTCGCGCCCATCGGCAGCGGGGTGGACGACTGGGTGGGCGCGTTCGCGGTCACGGCGGGCATCGGCGAGCGCGAGCTGGCCGCTCACTACGCTCGCCTGCTCGACGACTACGACTCGATCATCGTCAAAGCCCTGGCCGATCGGCTCGCGGAAGCGTTTGCCGAGTACCTTCACGAGCGTGTCCGCCGTGAGTGGGGCTATGGCCAGGGTGAGCGATTCACGGCCAAGGACCTGATCGACGAGCGCTACCGCGGCATCCGTCCGGCGTTTGGCTATCCGGCGTGCCCGGATCACAGCGAGAAGCTGAAGCTGTTCTCGCTGCTCGACCCGGCGCGGGTCGGCATCTCGCTCACCGAGAGCTTCGCCATGCAGCCGGCCGCCAGCGTCAGTGGCATCTACCTGGCGCACCCCGAGGCGCGCTACTTCAACGTCGGGCGGATCGGTCGCGATCAGGTCGAAGATTATGCGGGGCGCAAGGGCGTCAGCGTTGCCCAGGTCGAAGCGTGGCTTCACCCGAGCTTGTCTTACGAGCCTGCCGAGGCGGCGGTGGCACCCGGGGTGGAGCTTCGGATCTAGGTCTCGAGGAACTGCTTCGGGTCCTTCCGGAAGCGGTTCACGCAGCCTTCGCAACAGAAGTGGTACGTCTTGCCCAGGTGGTCGGCCTTGGGCGAGTCGGTCTTCACCACGAACACCGAGTTGGTGACCGGGCAGCGCGTGCGATCGCCGAGCTTCGCCTGGGACGCGGGGACCACGGGCTTGTCGGCGCTGCCGGTGTCGTGCCCCGCGCAGCCGCAGCCGCCGGGCGCTTCGGCCTTCGCTTGACCGCACCCGCCGGCTTGCTCGTGGTGACCCTCGCCCATGCCACAGCCACCGGCCTTGGCGTTGGCCACCGGCGCGGGGGCCGCGGGCGCTGCGGCGGCCGGGGCCTTTGGAGCTGCGGCGGCCGGCTTGGCCGGTTCGGGCTTGGGTGCCTCGTCGTTCTCGCAACCGAGCACGACGCAGGCGAAGACGGCGATCGCGGGGAGAGCCAAGAGCGATGACGGTCGAGCCATGGGAGGCGGTTTCCTAGCACTGCCCGACGCGCCGTTCGAGCCCAGAAAACGGTGCGGTTCAGCGAACTTCGCGAGATTCCGGGTATTTTGCCGGGGGGTGGTTGAAGCCCCAGCCCAGCTGGAAGGCCGCGAAGAACGCCGGCGCCGCAGGTCGATCGAACTCCTGTTCGTCGCCCGGCGTGCACGGGTCGAAGTCGCAGCGCGCCGTGATCTTCCCACCGAACGCGCGTCCGATGTCGATCTCGAAGCCGAAGCGCGTCCCGTCGTCGGTGACCCACTCGAACGGCATCGAGAGCGTCAGCATCGAGCCATAGTCGCTCACGTTGGTCGTGTGGAATGCGACGCCCGGGGCGAACACGAAGTTGCGACGCACGACCGGCGCGACCCCGACGGCTCCGCCGAAGAGAACCACCGGCCGGTCCGACTCGACGCCCACGTAGCCGTTGGGCAGGGTGTCGTCGGCGCCGTACGAACCTTCGTAGGCCATGTCGTCCTGCGGTTCGGTGGTGAAGAGCAGCGCGCGGGCCACCACTCGGAAGCGAGCGCCGAGATACGCGCCGCCCTGAACGCCGACCGTGAAGAAGTGGTCGTAGCGCTTGTCGGCAGCCACGCCCGCCACCAAGACGTCGATGAACGGCGTGGTCAGCGCCGCAGCGTCCTCCGGGTACTCGGGCTTGGGCTTCGGCGGCGGCCCCCAACCGTACCCTGGCGGTGGATAGTAGTAGCCCGGAGGCGGATACCCGTAGCCGAAGCCCGGGGGTGGATACTGGCCGTAGCCGCCGGGCGGCGGATAGCCGGGCGGGTAACCGGGCGCGGGCTGCCCCGTCGCGGGCGCGGGCGGGCTCGGCGTGGGGGCGGGCGCGGCAGAGCCCGGCGGCGTCGCGGGTTGGGGTGGAAGTGCGCCCGTGGCGCTGCCGCCGGGGCTTGGAGGCGTACCCCCCTGAGCCGCGACCAGCGCCGGACACAGCGCGCACACACCCAGCGATGCCCAAGCTGCGGCCGAGAAGCGCATGCGCACAGAATAGGCCGTTTGGGCGTGTCAGGACGAAATGACAGAGATGTGGCTGTAACCTGACGGCGCATTTCCTATCCAATTGCGGATGGGAATTGCTGGTAGCGGGTACACGCGCGGGGCGGATGAGCGGGTCAGTTGGGTGAAGTCGCTCCCCTTCTTCTTGATGCACGTGATGCCGCTGGGCATCGTCTGGACCGGCTTCGGCTGGAAGGAAGCGGTGCTCGCGCTCGCGCTCTACGTGAGCCGCATGTTCTTCATCACCGCCGGCTATCACCGCTACTTCGCCCACCGTGCTTTCAAGACCGGGCGGGTGATGCAGTTCGTGCTGGCGTTCGGCGGCGGCACCGCAGCGCAGAAGGGGGTCTTGTGGTGGGCGGGTCACCATCGCCACCACCACAAGCACTCGGATCTGCCTTCCGACATCCACTCGCCGAAGCGCGGATTCTGGTGGAGCCACATGGGCTGGATCCTGTGCAAGAAGTACGACGCGACTCCGACCCAGCAGATCAAGGACTTCGCGAGGTACCCCGAGCTGGTGTGGCTCGATCGCTGGCACCTGGTGCCGTCCGTCGCGCTCGGCGCCGCGTGTCTGCTCTTGGGAGGGCCGAGCGCGTTGTTCGGTGGCTTCTTCCTCTCGACGGCGCTGCTCTACCACGGCACCTTCGTGATCAACTCGGTCACGCACGTCTTCGGGCGCAGGCGCTATGCCACCCGCGACACCAGCAAGAACTCGCTCTTGCTCGCCCTCGTCACCCTGGGTGAGGGCTGGCACAACAACCATCACTATTACCAGTCGACGGCCAACCAGGGCTTCTTCTGGTGGGAAATCGACCTCAGCTACTACGCGCTTCGGGTGATGAGCTGGCTCGGGCTCGTGTGGGAGCTGCGCACGCCGTCGCAGAAGGTCCGCATGTCGAACTGGGAGGCGCCCCCGGCCGCGCTGCCGGCTCCGCGCGCGTCCGAGCGACCGGCGCCGGCCTGAGCGCCGGGTGCGTCGAGGGCCGCGCCGGGCTCAGTCCAGCTTCACGCCGGCCTTGCTCAAGAGCTCCTTGAACGTCTGCTTGTCGTTCGACTTCATGTAGGCCTCTTTCGGCTCGACCAACCCGTTTTTCACGTGCGAAAGCAGGTGATCGTTCATGGTCTGCATGCCCAGCGCCCGACCGGTCTGGAGCAGGCTGGCGATCTGATAGGTCTTGCCTTCGCGGATCAGGTTCGAGACCGCGGGGGTGGTCACCAGGATCTCGTAGGCCGCCACCCGGCCCCCGCCCTTCTTCTTGCACAGCACCTGGGCGATGACACCGCGGAGCGACTCGCTCAGCATGGTGCGGATCTGTGCCTGCTGCTCGGGCGGAAACTGATCGATGATCCGGTCGATGGTGCTGGTGGCGCTGGTGGTGTGCAGCGTGCCGAACACCAGGTGTCCGGTCTCGGCCGTCTCGACCGCGATGGCGATGGTCTCGAGGTCGCGCATCTCGCCCACCAGCACGATGTCCGGGTCTTCGCGTAGCGCCGCGCGGAGGGCGGCCTTGAAGGTCTTGGTGTGAACCCCGACCTCGCGCTGATTCACCAGGCAGCGCTTGTTGGGGTGCACGAACTCGATGGGGTCCTCGATGGTGATGATGTGGTCGGCGCGGTTCTGGTTGACGTAGTCGATCAGCGTGGCCAGGGTCGTGCTCTTGCCGCTGCCGGTGGGGCCGGTGACCAGCACCAGGCCCTTGGTGAGCCAGCACAGGTCGAGCACCTTCGACGGCAGCCCCAGGCCCTCGACGGGAACCAGCTCGAAGGGGATCTGACGGAAGACTGCGCCCGGCCCGTTCGAGTCCATGAAGTAGTTGGCGCGGAACCGCGCCACCCCCGGGATGGGATGCGCGAAGTCGGTGTCCCAGGTCTCTTCGAACTGCGTCCGGTTTCGCGCCGGCAATATCTCGAACAGCAACGTGCGCAGCTGGTCGGCCGTGAGCTTGCCGTGCTTCTCGAGCGTGGTCATGGCACCGCTCAAGCGCAGCATGGGCTCGACGCCGGTGGCCAGGTGCAGATCGCTGGCGCCCAGGCGGACCATTTCTCGCAGAAACACGTTGATGCGGGGCTCGCCCGGCGTGGAGTTGACCGGCGGCGGGGCGATCGACCCGCGCACCTGCGGCACCCGCGGCATCGGTGGCTCGAGCAGCGGTGGGCGGGGCGCCGCGGCCAGCGCGGCTTCGTCATCGCGCTTCGGCGAGAGGCGGATGCGCCACTTGTCCTGGCGTTCCGTCTCGACCACCACGTCCACTTGCACGCCCTCGGCGTCGTGGGAAAACGAAACCTTGCCGTACTGCTTCAGGGACTGGATCTGCTCGGTGCTCATGCACTCTTGCAGCATGGTCACGAGCTGCTTGTGATCGACGCGGTTGGTGGTCAGGCGCTCGCCGGTCTCGAAACAGAAGCGGGCGACCTGGTCGCTCTGGAGCTCGAGGGCCTGGGCCCCGTGGCGGAGCAGGTGGCGGACGTAGACGTCGATCTGCATGCGGCCTCAGTATTTCACTATCACGGTCCGGGGCCCACTCGGCACCTTGATCAGCAGCACGCCCTGTTCGAACGCCCAGCCCGACGCCGTGGCCTCGAGCGCCGCGAGGCTGCCGGCGTTCGTGAGGGGCTGCCCGCCCTCGGTCACGGCGCTGGGCGCCTTCGCCACGCCGACTTGTTCGAACACCACACCGTGCTTCAGCTCGCTGCCGTCGGTCTTGGCGAGGGAAAGGGTCGCGCCCTGGTCTTCTTGCTCGATCTGGGCGCCGTCGAACAGCGTGAACTTGCTGGCCGGGCCCGGGGCGATGCGGACCCAGAGCACGCCGGGGGTGGTGGCGTAGGAATCCACCGAGGCGTCGGTGGTCGGGCTCAGGGTGTCGATCGTCGGGCGAAGCATCGGCACGATGCCACCCTGCCTCAGGAACAACGGCAGCGTGTCGAGCGGCGCCGCCACGCTCACCGTCTTCCCACCGGTGAACGCCTTGCCCGTCCACCAGTCGACCCACTCGCCTTCCGGGAGCATCACGTCGCGGGTGGTCTTTCCGCGCAGAACCACCGGAGCCGCCAGCAGGGAATCCCCCAGCAAGAAGGTGTCATCGGGGTGCTCGCCCAGCTCGGGGTGCGCGAGCCCCAGAGCGCGTTGAATGGGACGCCCGTCGATCTTCAGGCGCTGCGCGTAGGTCCAGATGTACGGAAAGAGCCTGAGGTGCAGCCGGGTGTACGTGCGGTACCAGCCGAGCATCTCTTGGTCGAAGCCGTTCTCGCCGGTGGGTTCCCAAGCGACGTCGTTGGTGCTGGTGCCGATCTGCATCACCGGCGACAGCGCCGTGATCTGGAACCATCGCGTGAACAGCTCTTTGTCGGGGGGCGAGTGCCGGTACCCGCCGGTGTCCGAGCCGAAGAACGGGAAGCCCGAAGGGCCGAGCGACAACCCGGCGATCAACGCGGCGGGGAGGCCGCCCACCGCGCCGGCCTTCTTGCCGTCGACGGTGATCTGCTCGCCGTGCTTGGCGAAGCTCGCGTCCAGATCCCCGGGCCAGATCACCGAGACGTTCTTCTGGTCGCCGTACGTGCCGGCGCGGCAGAGCAAGAACTGGCCTTCGTCTTCCAGGAGCTCGGCATACGCCGAGTGGTAGAACAGCGGGAAGCGCGCGTGCATCGTGCGCTCGTCGCTTCCGTCGGCAAACCGCCAGACGTTGCGCGCCCCGAAGATCCCCGGCACCACGTCTTCGCCGTAGTCCAGCTTGAAGCCCTCGATCCCCATGTCGACGTACTTCTGGATCCAGCTCTGCCACCAGGCGAACGCCGCCGGATTGGTCAGGTCGATGGGCTTGCCCCACTTGTTGAGCAAGATACCGCTCTGCTTGGGGTAGTAGCCCTTGGCCTTGGCTTCGTCCCGCAGGCTCTGGGTGCTCGGATCCTTCTCGTCGAGATAGGGCGTGTGCCAGAGCGACATCCGGAAGCCGAGGGCCCGGGCCTTGGCCACCATCCCCTTCGCGTCGGGGAACTTCTTGGCATCGAAGTCGAAGGTGTTCACTCCCGTGGCGTAGGGGCGATCGATCCAGATGGCGCTGGTCGCCAGATCCAGGCTGCGGATGGCCGCCAGATCCGCCTCGACCTGGGCCTGGTCGTCGTTCTCGTCACGCCACACCAGCGGCCCGAGACCCCAGCGGGCAGGCAGCCGTGGCTGGCCGGTGACGGCGTAGTAGTGGCGCGTCACGTCCAGGGGGTGTGCCGCAGAGAACAGGTGAAACACCAGGCCCTCGCTGCTCGCCAGGCCCGTGCCGAAGGTCGCGAGCACGCGATCGGGCTCGGCCTTGGCCACGTCGAACGCCGCCGGGTACGGGTTTTCCACGAACAAGCCAAAGCCGCGCGTGCCGGTCACGAACGGGATCGGCACGTGCGCTTCGTTGTTCGTGCTCTCCAGCGCGCCGGTGGCCTCGAGCTGCATCGCTCGGACCTTGCCGCGGTGGTTCACGCTGTCGAAGTACTCGCCAAGCCCGTAGAACGCCTCGTCGGCGCCGACCTGCGCGGACAACCCGAGGTACGCCAGCCGCTCGGCGGCGAGGGGGCGCAGCTCTGCACGGATCCGATCGTCGTCGGCGACCGCGAAGACCGCCTCCGACTCGAAGCCGCCGGTGTGCGCCACCCGCAACGTGACCGAAGTCGCCGTGCTCTGCTGGACGAAGAGCCGGCTCCCCGGGTGCCACGCGAGCCCCTCGGGCTCGTTCGCCGCCGGGTCGTGGTTCATCATCGGGGCGGGGTCGTAGTTTGCCGAGTCGTCCACCTCGGCGACGCTCCCGAGCACGAACGCGTCAGCGGGGAGCGTGAGGATGGCGACGTCGCCGCGCCGAAGCTCGACCGAACCCCGTCCGGTGTCGATGTCGAGGGTGGTCTCGCCGGCGATCAGCGTGACGGTCTGCGGCCCGGGGCCG
>Ga0138256_10002080_pt1 | contig 21558 bp, 19 predicted proteins | sample KNB2016incub_MG_FD_105486 | JGI IMG/M metagenome (GOLD analysis project Ga0138256, IMG submission 105486) | Active sludge microbial communities from wastewater in Klosterneuburg, Austria - KNB2014incub_MG | ecosystem: Engineered > WWTP > Activated sludge > Unclassified | place: Austria... | reverse complement strand
GGATTTATCGGGGAGTGTCCGCAGGTGGCGCCGACAAGTTTTGCGACTACACCGTCCAAACAATCCGGTGAAAATAGTGCTTGCGCAACACTGTTAATCTAGTTTAAAGTTATTCATGGCAGAGTTGTTGTAACCATACTATCCTCGCGCTCGTTCTCCTCGCACTCCTTGGTGCCCTCCGAGCAATTCCTGCATGAAGGTTCTCATTCTATTAGCCGCCATAGTTTGGCTAGCGTGTGCCGTTTTGGGGGTAGCTTACCTAACGCGGCTGAAAAATACGCCCGCCGGTCAGGATGCGGCGTTTCCGGCCGCTTTCCCGCCTGACAGTCGACTCATCGTTGATGGTGAACGGCCAACCCTGATCGTTTTTGCTCATCCGAAGTGTCCGTATACACATGCAACTTTGGGCGAACTTGCCAGACTGTTGGCGGACCTCGACGGCGAGGTCTCGACCTATGTCGTTTTTATCAGGCCACCTGACGAGAGCGATGACTGGACGCAGACGGAGTTGCGATCGGCGGCGGAGGCGATTCCAAATGTGCAGGTTGTCATCGACCGCGACAACCGCGAAACAAACATCTTCAACGCTTATGCCTCCGGGTCGACGCTGCTCTATGACCGGGCAGGCAGACTGCGGTTTCATGGCGGCCTAACGGCCGCACGCGGACATGAGGGCGACAATGCCGGCCGCAGGGCAATATTTGAAATTGTGACCTCGGAAACAAGCAATACCGGTGAATCAGCTATTTTTGGTTGTCCGCTGCACAAAAAGGACTGTGACGGTGAGTTGATAGAGGCCGGAACCGAAGAATCTCCCATTCAATAATGAACGACGAAGTCAAAAGGCAAGCCGAACAGATCTTCTCCGATCACCAATGGCGGATATTCCGTCAGACGGACCGGATGTTTGCCGTTTTGATGGCTCTGCAATGGGTCGCCGGGATAATTGCCGCTCTGGTCATATCACCCAGAACGTGGGCCGGCCAAAGCAGCGAGGTGCACATTCACGTATGGGCCGCCGTTTTTCTAGGTGGCATCATAAGCCTCTTCCCGGTTCTGCTCGCAATTCTGCGCCCCGGTGAGGCGATGACCCGATATACGATCGCTGTTGGGCAGATGTTGATGTCAACGCTGCTTATTCATCTGTCCGGCGGTCGCATCGAAACCCATTTTCACGTTTTTGGTTCGCTCGCGTTCCTTTCGTTTTACCGAGATTGGCGCGTTCTTGTACCGGCGACGGTGGTTATAGCGGCTGACCATTTTCTCCGCGGACTGTATTTTCCTCAGTCAGTATTCGGAGTATTGGCAGCCGACAATTGGCGCTGGGTCGAGCACGCGGCATGGGTCATTTTTGAAGACATTTTCCTGGTCATTTCCTGCGTCAGAAGTCAGCAGGAAATGAAGCAGCAAGCGACTGACACTGCAAAGCTGGACGCGAGCGAGGCCAGATACCGTGTTATTACCGAATCAGCCTCTGATGCGATCATTACGGTGGATCAGGAACATACGATACTTTTCGTCAATGCGGCGATAGAAAAAGTACTCGGTTATGGTGTCGAGGAGATGCTCGGCCAAAAACTGTTCATGATCATTCCTGAGCATTTGCACGCAGCTCATGCGGCCGGAATGAAACGGTACAGGGAAACCGGAAAGCGGCATATCGCATGGCAAGGGGTGGAACTCCCCGCGGTCCATAAACTTGGCCATGAGGTTCCAATCGAAGTTACCTTTGGCGTGGTTGAGCGGGACGGTGCACAACTTTTTACAGCCGTAATCCGCGACATTACCGAACGGAAACGGGCAAAGGAAGACTTGCAAAGGAATCTGTCCCTGCTCAAATCAACCTTCGAGGCGACGGCCGAGGGCATCATTGTCGTGGATTTGAATAACACGATCGTGACCTATAATCAGCACTTTCTCGACATGGCCCAAGTTCCTGAGGACGTGATCGCTTCGATGAGCAACGATAAGGTCATGCGGTACATAATGGGCCAGCTTGCAAATGGCGACTCGTATGCCGAAGCAACAAAGTGCATGATCGAACGGCCCGAAGCCCACGTCAATGACATTGTTGAATTTAGAGACGGACGCGTTCTCGAGCGTTACAGCCATCCACATATGCTGGATGGCACGGTTGTCGGTCGTGTGGTCAGTTTTCGCGATGTCACACAGAACAGGCGGTCTGAATTAGAATCAAAGGTCATTTCCGACATTATTCAGGGAGTTACGACGACCTCAAACCTCGAGGAGCTTCTGGCGCTGATTCAGCAGTCAATTGGACGGGCAATCTATGCTGAGAATTGCTATGTCGCCCTGTATGATGAACAGACCGAGATTTTCCATGTGCCGTTTTGGGTCGATAAGTTTGATACGGTCGCTCCGCCGCAAAAGCTGGGACGCGGACTAACGGCGTACGCCATTCGTTGCGGACACCCAATCTTACTGGGTGAGGCGGACATGCACCGGCTTAATCTTGAGGGCGAGATCGAGATGGTCGGCACACCGTCGGCCAGTTGGCTTGGCATCCCGCTCAGGACTCCGGCTGGCGTGATCGGGGTTTTGGTGGTTCAGCACTACGAGGATGCCGGTGCTTATACCGCGCGTGACATCGAACTGCTATCTTCCGCCGCGGGCCAGATTGCGCTGGCTATTCAACGCAAACGATCTGAAGATGCCGTTAGAGAATCTGAAGCGCGATACCGGACAATCCTGGAAACCATCGAAGAAGGGTATTACGAAACCGACACGGCGGGTAATTTTACCTTTGTTAACGATGCGATGGTAAATTCGTTTAGATACACGCGCGACGAGCTCATTGGACTCAACTATCGCGGGTACGTTGACGAAGAAACGGCGGAAAATGTATTCCGGACATATAACGAAGTATTCACCACCGGCCGACCGGTTTCGAACCTCGAGTTTGAGATCCGACGTAAAGACGGCACGCGGATGCACAGCGAAACATCGGTCGCAATAATTCGCAGCGACGAAGGCGAGATTACGGGTTTCCGCGGCGTTGTTCGTGACGTCACCAGTCGAAAACTCGCTGAAATTACCCTCCAGGAAAGTGCGACATCGCTCGCGGCGGCCCAAAGGATTACGCATTTGGGCAGTTGGGAAGTGGACATTCCCGACAGCGAAGATTTCACGCAGAATAAATTGCGCTGGTCCGATGAAACATACCGGATATTTGGCTATCAACCCGGAGCGGTCGAAATAACGAACGAACTCTTCTTTAGCCTTGCCCATCCCGATGATCGCGAGCGAATATCCAACGCGTTTGTCGAGGCAATAAAAACTCGCGGATCTTATAGCGTTGAACACCGCATTATTCTACCCGATAAGAGCGAGCGAATAGTGCATGAGGAAGGTGAACTAACCTACGACAGATCAACCGGCAATCCGCTGAAAATGATCGGTACGATACAGGATATTACCGAGCGAAGGCGGACCGATGCCGCACTGCGTGAAAGCGAGTACAAACTGAGAACGATTTTTACGGGCATGAATGAAGGCCTGACACAGGTTGATAAGGAAGAAAAGATCGAGTTTGTAAACGATAGGCTTTGCGAGATTACCGGTTACGAGCGGCATGAGATGATCGGCAAACGGACGCTCGACCTGTTGTTCGATGAGGAAGGCCGCGCGCTGGTGATCAAGGCGAACGAGGAACGAAAGAAGGGCATTTCTGGCCAGTACGAGGCCCGGCTCCGGAAAAAGTCCGGCGAGATGATATGGAGCCTCATCAGCGGTGCGCCTGTCATGGATGAATACGGCAACATAACGGGTACGCTCGGTATGTTCATGGACATTTCCGAGCGCAAACGCGTCGAAGAACAACTGGTGCATGATGCGTTTCATGACGGGTTGACTGGGCTGGCAAACCGGGCGCTGTTTATGGATCATGTGCAAATGACCATCGAACGGTGCAAGAGCCGACACAGCAATCATTACGCTGTGTTGTTCCTTGATTTTGACCGGTTCAAGGTCATCAATGATTCGCTGGGGCATGCCGAGGGAGATGAACTGCTCAAGCAGATTGCACGCCGTCTCGAGCGTGTAACGCGAACCGGCGACCTGTTGGCACGTCTCGGCGGGGATGAGTTTGTAATATTGCTAACCGAAATGCTCGAGGTCGATGACGCCCTGCAAATAGCAGAGCGGATAAAGGAAGATCTCAAGAAACCTTTTGATCTAAGCGGACACGAAGTTTTTACCTCGGCGAGCATCGGGATCGCCTTAAGCACGGATGGGCACAAACTTGCCGCCGATATGCTGCGCGATGCCGACATTGCGATGTATCGCGCCAAGGCGAACGGTAAAGCAGGCTATCAGGTGTTTAATCAGGACCTTCGAGACGACGCGACATCCCGGCTCCGGCTCGAAACAGAACTGCACCAAGGCCTGGAACGGGGCCAGTTTGAACTGCACTACCAGCCAATATTTCACCTTGAAACCCGACATCTAACGGGTTTTGAAGCCCTGATTAGATGGCGGCACCCAAAACGCGGCCTTATTTCACCCGACCAGTTTATCCCGATTGCTGAGGAAACTGGCCTTATCTTGCCGTTAGGGAACTGGATACTATATGAGAGTTGCCGCCAAATGGCCGAATGGCGAGCATCGATGCCGTGGGGAAACCATCTGATGGTGAGCGTTAACCTTTCCTGTAAGCAATTCTTACAGTCCGATCTGGCCGACCAGGTTGAGGACGTGCTCAAAAGTACGGGCCTCGCATCTGATTCGCTAAAGCTGGAGATTACCGAGAGTTACCTGATCGAGAATAGCGAACGGGCGGTTGGAGCGATGAGCCGCCTACGGGCACTCGGCGTCGAAATTAGTCTCGACGATTTTGGCACGGGCTATTCAAGCCTTAGCTACCTTCATCGCCTGCCCGTAAATAATCTCAAGATCGACCGCTCGTTTATCAGTCAAATGACCGAGGGTACGGAAAATTATGAGATCGTGGGAACGATCATTAAGCTCGCGCAAAGTCTAAGGATGCAGGTTATCGCCGAGGGAATAGAATCAGATGAACAGCTCGTACAGCTTGTTCGGTTGGGTTGCGGCTACGGCCAGGGCTATTATTTTGCCAAGCCGCTGGACGCCGATATGGCAAAGGAATTTATCACCGGCCATATGCATTCCGTACCCGGCTTAACCATGCCTCCTATTGGAATCTCGCCTGAAGACGTAATTGGGTAGTTAGCTGGTGTGGTCCATTACAATTCGCCAGCCCTCTTTGAATTTTCGAAATGTCAGTGTGAATTTGCCGTGCGGCTTGTCCTTTTCACGCGTTAATTCCCAACTGCCCAAAACGATGGCGGCATCCTTTGAGAGCACGAAAAATTCCAGTTCATAGAATCTTAAAACACCCATTTTAGCCCGCGAATCGTAGCTTTTGTTGTAACGGTCGAGCGTCGATTGCCAACCGCGCGTTACGTTGTCGCCGGAAACGAAAATCAGATTCTCCGATTTCCAGTAGCCAGTCATGAAGCCGTCAATGTCACCCTTGTTCCAGGCGACGGCCTGATCGTCCATAACTTTGCGAATGGCGGTTGACTCTTTTCCGCTCTGAGCAGTGACCGCCGCAGTAATGGTGGCAATGAACGCAAGGATCAATCCGAAGTTTTTCATGAATTAATGAATTAAATAAGCGGCGCACTCAAAATAGCCCACAAAAGGTAAAATGCTCCGCTCAAAAAAGATAGGGAATCGGAATCGCTGCACCCGAAAATTCTGAAAGAGCAAATTATTCTTTCGGCGTTTTCGCGGCGTCATACGCAGCCTGCGCAGCGACCTGTTCTTTCTGCTTGTCCGTTAGCGGAATGCCCATCTTTTCGATCGTGGCGGCATTGATCGTACCGGTTACCTTGAGTTCGTTGGCTTGCTGGTATTTTTTAATCGAATCTTTTAGGGCCTCGCTACGCTCACCGTCGGTCGCTCCGGCATACAGCTTTGCACCGGTCAACGCTTTCTGCAGGGCAATGATCTGGTCCTTTGTTGCCTGAAAGGGCGCGGGTCTTTTTGCGGTACTGCCGGTCGTTGCTTTTACAGTCGTCGAGGTCGATTTTTCCGATGCTGCGGCAGTGTCAGATGGTTTGGGCTCCGTCGAAATGCCCATTTTTTCAAGCGTCGGTTTGTCAAATTTACCATTTGACTCTAGCCCATTTTCTTTTTGGTATTGGCTGATCGCTTTACGAGTGGCATCGCTATAGACGCCCGTTGCCTCACCGCTAAAATGCTTACTATCTTTCAGGAATGCCTGACCGTCCTTTATCTGAGATTTGGTTGGGCGAAAGGCCTTCGGCTTTGCAGTATCGCTTTTTGCCGGCGCGGTACTCGTTGCCGGCTGCGCGAATGAAAGACCGGAAATACCTAAAATTAATAGAGTCAAAATCAGCAACTTCTTAATCATATCGTCAAAATCTCCTATTACTTGTAAGTGAGGGACACAAAGTGCGACTGAACCGCAATAGGCCGTTCAATGATGGTTTGCTTTCCCTATGAATTTATGTGAAGTATCATCCTATTTTGGGAACATGTCAAGGTATTTCGCGTTCTTGCCCGGTCCCAACGATGTGCTTGACGGTCTATAGGCAACGGAAATGAAAGCAGCGGTTTACGAACAATTCAAGGGCCCAATTTCGATACAGACGGCCGCTGATCCGGAGCCTGCATTGACGGGAGTCGTCCTTGCCGTAAAGGCATGCGGCATTTGTCGCAGTGACTGGCACGGCTGGATGGGAAATGACCCGGACATAAGATTGCCGCATGTGCCGGGCCACGAACTCGCCGGTGAGGTAGTCGCTGTTGGACCCGAAATTTCAAATTTCAAATTAGGTGATCGTGTGACGCTGCCGTTCGTCTGCGGTTGCGGAAAATGTGAGCCGTGTCTCAATGGCGATCAACAGGTTTGCGACCAACAATTTCAACCTGGCTTTACCGCTTGGGGTGGTTTTGCCGAATACGTCGCGATAGAATATGCCGACAACAATCTTATCCATTTGCCGGATGAGATCGATTTCGTAACAGCTTCGTCGCTCGGCTGCCGTTTTGCAACTTCTTATCGTGCGGTCATAGATCAGGGGAAAGTCCATGCCGAACAATGGGTTGCCGTTCACGGCTGCGGCGGCGTGGGGCTATCCGCAATAATGATCGCTGCTGCCGCTGGAGCCCACGTAATCGCCGTCGATATTTCAAATGAAAAGCTGGAATTTGCCCGATCGATAGGTGCAGAAACGGTTATTAATTCTACCTACGGCAACCCTGTCGGCGCGATTCTAGAAATCACCGGCGGTGGAGTTCACGTCTCAATCGATGCGCTTGGCCATCCCGAAATCCTGATTAACTCGATCTCATCGTTACGAAAGCGGGGAAAGCATATACAGGTTGGAATAATGGAATCCGGCGGCCATTTAGCGAAGATTCCGATAGACAAGGTCATCGGCCGCGAACTAGAAATTATCGGCAGCCACGGAATGCAGGCCCATCGATATCCCGAGATGCTCGATATGATCCGCATCGGGCGTCTCAATCCTCAAAAGCTTATTGGGCGAACTGTTGGACTAGATGAAAGCCCAAGATGTCTTGCGGGCATGAATGATCACCAAGACACCGGCGTTCTCGTTATCGACTTAGGCCGTTAAAAGGGACAATTTAAATTAGTTGCCAGTGTAAACAAGCAGCTTATCGGCGAACATTAGCTGATAAAACTTTTTTGCCAGGTTTGGGTCCGAATCTTTCAGCAGTTTGTATTGGCTGAAGGCGCCGGCCTTGTTTTTTCGCTGCACTTGTGTGACACCGAGGTTGTACCTATAGATTGGAATTTCTGGTGAGATTTCGACTGCACGTTTGAAAGAGCTCGCCGCATTTGAATACTTTTTCTTCCGGAAGTACGCCTGTCCGAGGGCATTCCAAGCTGCGGCAAAGGAAGGCGTCGAGGTAACAACCTCATCGAGGATCTCGATGCCCTTATCGATGTTGCCGATCCAAACTTGTGCCACAGCGTAGTTCGCTTTTGCCACCGCGTCTTTTGGCGTTAATTTCAACAGCAGCTCATAGCACTCGGCCATTTTCGCCTTCATCGGACTTTCGCCGTAACGATAACAAAGCGTTTCGCGGGCTTCTACGCTGTTCGGCTCAATGGCAACCGCTTGTTCTGCGGCACGAAGCGACTCGTCCTTTTGTTTGAGCCGATAGTAAACGACGCTCAGATTTACATAAAATCGAGATTTCGCAGGGTCAATCCTAATTGCTTCGAGCAGGGCGTCGCGAGCCTCTTCATTCCGTCCCGCGGTTGCGTATGCTATCGCCAGATTATTAAACGCCACCGCATTTTTAGGATTGGCCTCGGTCAGTCTTTTGTTTGCCGTGATTGCGTCCACGGGAACAGCGGGCTGAGGTTTAGCGACCGGCTTGGCCGCTTCTTCGAAAGGCGTTTCGTACACAACCGTCGGTTTTGTGCTAAGCGTCTGTGCAGTGGCCGTTTGAGCCATTATTACGATTCCAATTGTAATGCCAATAGCCAACAGATTCGATCTGAATGTTTGGTTTGTCATAAAATCCCCTCCGCGATGGTTGAATGCCGCAAAAAGGGGATTTTTGCATTCAGGCTAAGTCTTGGTTAATGTAGCACTGGGCCGCTACGCCGAGTTGTAGCGCGTCATACAAAAATTCAAAAAATTGTAGAACCTCAAAGGATGCTTGCTGAATGAGCGTTCATTCAGTTATAATTCTTGACAATATTGAGTATTGAGTCGCTCGGACATCGAATAGCTTATGAACATTACAAAGGCCGCTGTATTAGGGGCGGGAACCATGGGAGCGGGCATCGCCGCACATCTTGCAAACGCGGGTATTCCGACATTGCTGCTGGATATTGCGCCGTCTGAATTAAACGACGCCGAGGCGGCGAAGGGGTTGACGCTGGAGTCGCATCAGGTGCGAAACCGCATAGTCAATACGCTGTTTGATGCGGCTAAGAAACTCAAACCTGCACCGTTTATGCTCGGCGACAATGCGCGGCTGATCACGACAGGGAATTTCGCTGACGACCTTGCGAAGATCAAAGACTGCGATTTCGTAATCGAGTCGGTCGTTGAAAACCTCGAGATCAAGCACAAGCTTTACGCTGAGGTTGAAAAGCATCGCAAGCCAGGGGCGGTGATCGCTTCGAATACGAGCGGTATTCCGATCGATTCGATCGCTGAGCCGTTTTCAGATGATTTCAAAGCTCATTTCGTCGGCATCCATTTCTTTAATCCGCCGCGATACATGAAGCTGGTCGAGGTCATTCCGGGTTCAAAAACAAGCGGTGAGATCGCATGTGCGGTCTCCGGCTTTCTCGATCAGCGGCTTGGCAAAGGCGTTGTTCCGGCAAAAGACAGGCCAAATTTCATCGCTAACCGCATAGGCGTTTTTGGCATGATGGCGACGATTCACGAAATGATCGCCATGGGTTTTACACCGACCGAGGTAGATCAGATGACCGGCAAGGCCATTGGCCATGCTTCGTCCGCGACGTTTAGAACGTCAGACCTCGTTGGCCTCGATGTAACCGCCCACGTTACAAATAATCTCTATCCGGCTGTGCCAGACGACGAAGACCGCGAGGTGTTTGTTCTGCCCGATTTGATCCAAACTTTGCTCGATAAGAAGTTGCTTGGCGACAAAACGAAGGGTGGTTTCTTTAAAAAATCGAGCGATGCTGAGGGCAAGAGAGTGATCCTCGAACTCGACCTTTCGACCTTTGAATATAGGCCGCAGGTTAAGACAAAGTTCGCTTCGATCGAAGCTGCGAAAGCCATTGAGGATAAAGCTAAACGAGTAAAGACGCTCGTATGGGGCGACGACCGCGTTGGCGAATTTCTATGGAAAACCACGTCGCGCGTTTCGCGCTATGCGGCGAACCGCATTCCTGAGATCGCGGATACGATCGTCGAAATCGACAATGCGATTAAATGGGGCTTTGGCTGGGAGATCGGCGTTTTTGAGGCTTGGGATGCGATCGGCGTTGTTGAGTCGGTCGAGCGAATGAGGAAGGAAGGCCAGGCTGTCCCGGCGAATGTTGAAAAGATGTTGGCGGCCGGAGCAACGTCGTTCTACAAGAACGAGGGCGGAAATCACTCGTTCTATGATCTTGTCAACGGCGAATACAAACCTGTTCCGGCCCGGCCCGGCGTACTCGTTCTCAAAGATGTAAAAGAGCGCACTGGTGTTATCAAATCTAATCCGGGTGCATCGCTCATCGACCTTGGCGACGGTGTGGCGTGTCTCGAATTTCATTCAAAAATGAATGCGATTGGCGGCGATACGGTCGCGATGATGAACTTTGCCCTTGACGAGGTTGAGAAGAATTTCACCGGCCTGGTCGTGGGTAATCAAGGCGGTAATTTTTCGGCAGGCGCGAATATCATGATGATCTTGCTCGCGGCCCAGGAAGAGGAGTGGGATGACATAAACATGGCCGTACGAGCTCTGCAAAAGGCGATCATGCGGCTGCGATATTCGCCAAAACCGGTCGTCACTGCCCCATATGGCCTGACGCTCGGCGGCGGATGCGAAATCGCTTTGCACGGAAATAAGGTGCGTGCAGCGGCAGAAACTTATATCGGTTTGGTTGAGGTCGGTGTCGGTGTAATCCCTGCCGGCGGCGGCACGAAGGAAATGACAATGCGGGCGATGGATGCGGCAGCAAAGGCGCCTGATGCCGATCCGCTTGCATTTCTCAAGAAGACGTTTGAAATGCTCGGCATGGGCAAGGTGGCGACGTCCGCCCAGGAGGCTCGTTCGTGGGGATTTTTCCGCGACTGCGATGCGATCTCGATGAATGGCGACCGTCTGATACAGGATGCAAAGCAAGAAGTTTTGAACCTCGCGACGTCGGGTTTTACGGCTCCGGTCGAGCGGACGGACATTACGGTCCTTGGTGAATCGGCCGAGTCTGCTATGAAACTTGCACTGCACATGATGAGGCAAGGCGGATTTGTTTCAGATCATGACGTTTTGATCGGAAAAAAATTGGCCCATGTTATGTGCGGCGGCACGATCAATCACAAAACGCAGGTCAGCGAACAGTACCTGCTTGACCTGGAACGCGAGGCGTTTGTCTCGCTCTGCGGTGAGCGTAAAACGCAGGAGCGCATTGCCGGCATGCTAAAAACCGGAAAGCCGGTTAGGAATTGATGGAGCATATATGAATGAACGGATCACATACGTGACCACGGCGATGACCGAGGCGGCGGATGACGCAGCGGCGGCCTTTGGCGGCTTGACGTCCGAACAATTGAATTGGAAACCGGCCGAAAAAAGCTGGAGCGTCGGACAATGCCTAGACCATATCATCAAAACCAACCACGAATTCGATGGCGAGTTCGCTAAAATGGCGGCCGGTACGCGAAAAAATTCGATTTGGGAAAACTATTCGCCATTTACCGGTTGGGCCGGGCGATTTTTGATAACCGCCGTAACGGAAGATTCGAAAAAGGCAAAGGCCCCGTCTGAGCGAATCGTGCCTCCGAGCGATATTGATGAAAACATCGTTGACACGTTTGTTGAGGAAATTGCAGCGGTTAATCAGAAGGTCGAGTTGATTGCCGACGCCGACCGTGAGCGTACCATTGTCACGTCGCCGTTCCTCTTCGTTTTCACATACAAACTTGACGATGCTTTAACCGTCTTGGTCGAGCATACAAAGCGGCACATCCGCCAAGCCAAACGGGTGATGGAGGCGGAAGGTTTTCCTGGATCGGGCGAAGACATAACAGCGGCTGACACAGACGTGGCCGAGCAAGCATGAATCGATGCAGTTGGGCAAAAAACGAACTGAATATTCCATATCACGATACGGAATGGGGTGTGCCGCTGCATGACGACGTTGCGTTGTTCGAGTTTTTAATTCTGGAGGGAGCGCAGGCGGGATTAAGCTGGGATACGATTCTTCGAAAGCGCGACAATTATCGTGCAGCGTTCGACAATTTTGACCCTATGATCGTATCGCAATACGACGACGAAAAATGCAGCGAACTGCTTTTGAATGAGGGCATTATCCGCAATCGTCTGAAAATAAGATCTGCCGTGGAGAATGCGAAAGCGTTTCTGAAAGTGCAGACGGAGTTCGGTTCGTTCGATAAATACATCTGGTCGTTTGTTGGCGGCAAGCCGATCATCAATAGACTAACAGGCATGGGCGATGTTCCGGCGAAAACCGAGATATCGGACGCGATCAGCAAAGACCTGAAAAAACGGGGATTCAATTTTGTCGGTTCGACGATCATGTATGCGTTTATGCAGGCGACCGGAATGGTGAATGATCATATAGTGACGTGCTTTCGATATAAGGAAATCAGATGACGCAGTGGATCGTTAGCGGATCACTATTTATTGTCGGACTCCTTAATTTGGCGCCTGTGATGGTCTTTTTCGCCCCGGAGCGAACCTTGTCGCTTTACGGGATCGAGGTCGTTGGAACCGATCTCGCAATCTTAATGCGGCATCGGGCCATAATGCTGGCGCTGTTGGGGCTCGCTTTGATATATGCAGCGATCAGGAAGGAATTTGTGGTTCCTGTAGTCCTCGGGGCATTGATCGGCAAGGCCGCGTTCCTGTTTCTGGTTTACTCTTCGAACGGAGCGAACGCAGAAATAGGACGTGTTGCAGCGTTCGATATCGGTGCGGTCGCATTGCTAATTGTTGCGTTGGTTTTGCACCTGTTCGTCGGGAAATAGAATGGATTATCCGATAACCGCGGCGATCAGGTTTTTGCGAGCGAAAAAGGTTGATTTCACGCCGCGGCTTTACGATTACGTCGAAAAAGGCGGAACGGCAGAATCGGCTCGGCAATTAGGCGTCGATGAGCATTCAGTCATCAAAACATTGATATTTGAAACGAATGAGAAAAAGCCGCTGATCGTTCTGATGCACGGCGACCGCGAGGTTTCGACCAAGACACTGGCACGGCTGCTCAGCGTAAAGTCGGTCGAGCCTGCGACGGCTGCGCGAGCATCAAAGTGGACAGGTTATCAGTTCGGCGGCACTTCACCTTTCGGAACGAAGACATCGATGCCTGTCTATGTCGAGAAGAGTATCCTGTCGCTCGATAAAATCTTCATAAACGGCGGCAAACGCGGATTTTTGATCGAGATTGGTCCAGGTATTTTGAAACGGCTACTAAACGCGACCGGGGTCGAAGCAGGTATCTGACCGATTTACACAGATCACTATTTGAGTGATTTTAGCCCATCGAGGGCTTTTTGATTTTTTGGATCCTCCTTTAGGGCGGCATTAAACGCAGCAGTGGCCTCGGCCTTTTTCCCTTGTGCAGCGAAGATAACACCGCGTTGCGCGAAAATTTCTGCCTTTGAGCCTGTCCCTGTCTTTTCGGCGGCGGCGAGATCTGCGAGTGCGAGATCATATTTCTTTAGGCCGGTATAGGCGGCCGCACGATCCGTTAGCGCCAGATCCGAGAATATGTAGCTCTCTAGCCCGATCGCGCTCGAGCAATCAGTGACGGCGGCTGCGAATTTCCTTGTATCGATGTAATATTGACAGCGATTGAGTAGGGAACTCGCATCTTTCGGGTCGAGCTCTATGGCTTTGTTCAGATCGGCGATAGCTTTGGCTCCTTCATTTTGCCTCAGGTAGAAACTTGCACGCATCCCGTATCCGAAGGCTTCCTTAGGCCGAACTTCGACCATATAGGTCAGATCCTGGAGAGCCTTTTCCTTTTGGCCTGCTTTTTCGTACGCTTCGGCACGAGTGGAGTAGTAAACGCTCGTGTAAGAGCTCGCGTTGTAGGCGATCTCGATAGCCTTTGAAAAATCAGCGATCGCAAACGGATAGTTCTTCATTTTTGCGTAAAGTTGACCGCGGGAAAAGATGGTGGATCCCGACATCGGATCGACCGTGATCGCTTTTGTATGTTCGACAAGTGCGGGGGCATTCCGACCTTGTATCTCGAATAGCTTTGCTCGGATCGAATATGCGTGAGAATTGTACTTATTCAGTCGCAAGGCTTCGTCTAGTTTTTCATTTACCTGCCGGTCGATCGCATCAAGCGTGGATTGAAGCTCATTGTTCATCCTTTTGACCGAACGACCGATCAACAAATCGTTTGCCTGCAGAGACGCCGTGAGTGACCTCTTGACAATATCGGGGGACATCTTTCGGACCGGCACCAGTTCCGCGATTGCTCGTGATGCATCCAACTGCGGTTGAATGCGAGCAGCCATTCGCGGCTCTAAACTACTTGCATGCGAGAAGTCCTCGGCAGCAGCTTTAAATGAGCCAAAGTTATAGTTTGCATTGCCGCGATAGAAAAATAGTTCGGCAGACTGAGGGGCAACCTCGATCCCCGACGAAAATGACTTCGCCGCATCGGCCCATTTTAACATGCCGGCAAACGCCAATCCTTGACCCGTAAAACCAGCCTTTGCATTTGTCCTGACGGCCTCGGCACATGTCGTGAGTGCCGCCTCGAACTGTTTCGTTTGAACCTGTCTCTGACAGAGTGCGACTGCGTCTTGACCAAGTGTTGATGTGGCGAGTACGAAAATGATTGCCAGGAGGATAACGAGCTGCGTCATAGTATATTATATCCAAGTTAGCGAGGCGGGCAGTGTCGCCCGTAGTTTATTTTTAATAATGCAATTTTCGCACAGATCTTTTTCGGCGCCAAAATTGAGGAGCAACCGAAGCAGGTTGTTTTTCCCCTGTTGCTTTGGTACATCTTGCCAATTTTGAGCAGCCGTGCGAAAATGAATGAATATTCACTCATTATTGGTGGATCAAGGACGATATGAAAGAAGCAGTGATCGTTTCGGCCGTGCGGACGGCTGTTGGGAAGGCGCCGAAGGGGACGTTGAGGAATACCCGTTCGGACGAGATGGCGGCGTTGGCTATAAGGGAAGCGGTGTCGCGGGCCGGTGTTGACGCGGGGTTGATCGACGATGTGATCATGGGCTGTGCGTTCCCGGAGGCGTCGCAGGGGATGAACGTGGCGCGCACCGCTTCGATACTTGCGGGGCTGCCGGTTGAGGCGTCGGCGATGACGGTGAACCGTTATTGCTCGTCGGGTTTGCAGACGATCGCTATGGCTGCCGAGCGGATACAGGTCGGCGGTGCCGATGCGATCGTTGCGGGCGGGTTGGAATCAATGACCGCGATCCCGATGGGCGGCAATACGTTTCGCCCGAATCCCGGCCTTGCGGACACGTATCCCGACTACTACCTCAACATGGGCCTGACGGCGGAGAACCTGGCGAAAAAATACGAGATCACCCGCGAGCAGGCGGACGAATTCTCATTCAATTCGCACCAAAAGGCACTCGCCGCCATTAAGGAAGGCAAGTTCAAGGACGAGGTCGTGCCGATGACCGTTCACGTCGATGAATTTGACGAGAAAGGCCGTGTTCGCCGCAAGGAAATTGTGTTCGAAACCGACGAAGGTCCGCGTGTCGATACATCGCTCGAAGGTTTGGCAAAACTGCGCCCCGTCTTTCATGCGAAAGGAACGGTCACAGCAGGAAATTCTTCGCAAATGTCCGATGGCGCGGCGGCGGTTGTCGTTATGTCGGCGGACAAGGCAAAAGAGTTAGGTTTAACACCGCTCGCTCGCTTCGCCTCATTTGCAACCGCCGGCTGTTTGCCCGAGGAAATGGGCATCGGGCCGGTTTACGCCATCCCGAAGGCTCTGAAATTGGCCGGGCTGACGCTCGATCAGATCGATGTGATCGAACTAAACGAAGCCTTTGCCGCTCAGGGACTATCGGTGATGAAAGTGCTCGAGATGGATCCGTCAAAAGTAAACCTCAACGGCGGAGCCGTAGCCCTGGGCCATCCGCTCGGCTGTACGGGAGCTAAATTAACCGCGACCTTACTGCAGGAACTAAAACGCCGCAACGCCCGCTACGGCATGGTCACAATGTGCGTCGGCGGCGGCATGGGCGCGGCGGGGATTTTTGAAAGATTCAATTAACGTCTAATGCTTGTCCCGAACGCTGAGCTGGCGGAAATCGACATACGGAAACTGCGTGATTACGTTCTCGATCCGCTGCATCCGAACGGAAAACACAAGGCGATCTTGTGGAAGTCGGCATTGAGAATAACTGCGGATGATGCAGAGGAGCTTAGCCGTTCTTTGCTTGCCGCCGTTGCGCAAAACGACTCCGTTGCAGGAAAGTTCGATAGATTCGGTCAACGCTACACCGTTGATTTTTTTCTTGAGTGGAAAGGCAAAACTGCGATAATTAGAACCGGATGGATTATTTCTCACGGAACAAAAATTCCCCGACTAGCAACTGCGTATCCGAGGTAAATATATGAAAAAAATTGAACTACTTGACGCCGTCGCACTAACCGAAGACATGCCGGAACATAACCTTCACAGGGGACAAGTGGGCACTGTTGTCGAAGTATTCAACGGCGGCGAGGCTTTTGAAATCGAATTTGCTGACCTTAACGGGCGCACGTACGAAATGTTGGCAGTCGTACCATCAAAGCTGATGGTATTGCAATATGAACCGGAAGCCATCGCAGCGTAAGTGAGAGTTTCAAGGATGAAGGCATTGCCGTTGATCGTTTTTGTTGGATCTTTGCAGGCTGCGGTTAGCCGGCCATAAACAACATCGCGAAGACAAATGTCAACGCAGTAAATCGAGACCAGTATTTACAAACTTAGAATGCCTGCACATTTGCTCCGTTCGAGAGTCGAACTGGTTCGAAAAGATGAAATTGTCGCCCACCTTTGAAGCTGAACTGGCTGCGATGAGAACACAGAGAGAAGAAGAATATGGAAACTAAAATGGAAAAAGAATATATGAAGGGCGGCGAGTTTTTGATCGCGGATTCGGCGGTGGGCGAGGTGTTTACGCCGGAGGACCTGAACGATGAACAGCGGATGATCGGTGAGACGACAAAGGAATTTGTCGATAACGAGGTGCATCCACAGTTGCCAGCGATGGAGCAGCATGCCTGGGAAGTAGCTCGTGATCTCGTCCGAAAAGGCGGCGATTTAGGGTTGCTTGGGGCGACCATTCCTGAGGAATACGGCGGTCTCGGGCTCGATCAAACTACGGGCGTGGTGATCGCCGAAATGATGGGACGGGCCGGTGGTTTTGGGACGACGTTTGGGGCGCAGACCTCGATCGGATTGCTTCCGATTCTATATTTTGGCTCGGAGGAGCTAAAGCAACAATGGATACCGAAGATCGTTTCCGGTGAACTCGTAACCGCCTATTGCCTGACGGAAAGCGGTTCCGGTTCCGACGCTCTCGGTGCAAAAACCAACGCTAAACTCAGCGAAGACGGCACGACCTACACCCTCAACGGCGAGAAGATGTTTATCTCGAACGGCAGTTTCGCGGATGTGTTTATCGTTTTCGCAAAGGTCGATGGCGAGAAAGAAAAATTCTCGGCTTTCGTTGTCGAACGCAGCGAAAACTGTCGTCCGGGCGGCGAAGAGCATGAGATGGGCATTAAATCGTCCTCGACGACGCCGATCATTTTGTCAGACTGCAAGATACCGGCCGGCAACCTCATCGGCAATGTCGGCGACGGGGCGAAGATCGCGTTTAATATCCTCAATGTAGGCCGTTTTAAGCTCGGAGCCTCCGTTACCGGTGGGGCAAAACTGGCGATCCATGAGACCGTCAGGTATGCGAACGAACGTCAGCAGTTCGGAAAATCCATCTCGTCGTTTGGGGCGATCAAGCACAAACTTGCGGAAATGGCGATCCGGACTTGGGTTTCGGAATCGATAACGTATCGGACGGTAGGCATGATCGATGCGCTGATCGGCGACGGAGCAGACAACGCCACGAAACTGCAATCGATCGAGGAATACGCGGTCGAATCATCGATCAACAAGGTGGCCTGCAGCGAGGCGCTCGATTATGTGGTCGATGAGATGGTGCAGATATTTGGCGGCTATGGATATTCGGCAGATTATCCGGCGGAAAAGGCATACCGCGATTCGCGTATCAATCGGATTTTCGAGGGCACGAATGAGATCAACAGAATGCTCATCCCCGGCCAGCTCATGAAACGCGCGATGAAGGGCAAGCTCGGACTGCTGCAAGCTGCAAAGGCTTTGCAGGACGAGATACTCAATCCGCAGATTTCGTTTGACGAGGATGCCGGCATTCTCGCCGCCGAAACCAAGCTGGCGGCAAACGCCAAGAAAACGGCGCTTATGGTTCTCGGCACCGCCGCACAAAAATATATGATGGGCCTCAGCGAACAGCAGGAAGTTTTGATCAATTGCGCTGACATCATAATGGACGCCTACCAGATGGAAACGGCAATTCTACGGGCCAAAAAACTCGCTGATTCGAAAGGTGAAGAGGCCGCCGGCCGCTGCATCGATATGGCAGCGGTCTATTGTAACGACGCGATTCAGCGTGTCGAGGCGAAAGCAAAGAACACCATCGCCGCCATCGCCGAGGGCGACGAAGGCCGCACTCTTTTGGTTGCTCTAAAGCGTTTTACAAAGAACAATTCACCCGTCAACACCATCGCCGCCCGCCAGCGGATCGCCGATGTGCTGATCGAGGCCAATGCCTATACTTTTTGATTTTTTATAGAAAGGGGTTGACAGGTCGTCGTGGATTGAAATACCTTTGAAAGGGTTGAGCGGGAATCCGAACTGATGCAAAACAACAACAGTCAATTTGTGGCGAACTTTACAAGCGGCATTTTTGCCGCTGTGAATACTGTTGTTAGCATTAGCTTTGTAGTCATTATTATTTACAGCGGATAGCGGCTCGTCAGAATCGAACAGGTTCCAAAAGCCACTATCCGAGTAAAGGATAGTGGCTTTTTCTTTTTGAGATCCACATAACAAGACATCGCAAGACATAAATCAATATAATAATCTTGCAAAAATGAAAAGAAATAGTTATAAAGAGGATTAATGGAATACGCGACACAAACATTTTCAGCCGAATTGCCTCAGGTCGAAACGCCGCTTTCAGTGGCCCCAACCCGCGGTGCAGAGATATTAGTCCGAGCGTTAGTCGAAAACGGCGTGGACACGATATTTGGCCTGCCGGGCGGTGCAGTTTTGCACATCTACGACGAGATTTGGCGCTTTCGTGATCAAATAACGCATTACCTCGTTCGGCATGAGCAGGGCGCGGTTCACGCCGCCGAGGGCTATGCGAGGGCGACCGGCAAGGTCGGCGTCGCGCTTGTTACCTCTGGACCAGGTGCGACAAACGCCGTGACCGGCATCGCAGACGCTTACATGGATTCGATCCCGCTCGTCGTCATCACCGGACAGGTGCCGACGGCGGTGATCGGGACCGATGCGTTTCAGGAGGTCGATACTTTTGGGGTGACGCTGCCGATCGTAAAACACAACTATCTCGTGCGTGATGTCGAGGATCTGGAGAACGCGGTGAATGAAGCATTTTATCTCGCCAGTACCGGAAAGCCCGGGCCGGTTGTGATAGATATTCCGAAAGATGTTACGGCGCAATTATGTGAATACCGCGAAAGCCGCCCGGATTTTCTCGCGGTTCAGATCGATGCTCCGGCGTGTGATCGAGAGATGCTTGGCGGTGCTCTTGAGAAGATACTGGCTGCCAAAAAACCGGTGTTTTACGTCGGCGGCGGAGTCGTTACGAGTGGGGCCTCTGAGGCTTTGACGGCGGTAGTCCAGGCTTTGGGAGTACCGGTCACGCCGACATTGATGGGGCTCGGCGGGTTTCCGACCGCCCACGCGCAATGCCTGGGGATGCTGGGGATGCACGGCACTTACACCGCGAATATGGCGGTTGCCGAGAGCGATCTGCTGGTTGCGATCGGCGTGCGTTTTGACGACCGTGTGACCGGAAAGCTGGCGGAATTTGCACCGAATGCCGAGGTTGTCCATATCGACATTGATGCGTCGAATATCGGTAAGCTCAGGAAGCCGCAGTACCCGGTCGTCGCGGATGCAAAGGCCGCTCTCGAAATCATGGCCTCAATGCTCGACCAGCGAGGGGCGACCAACCATCGCGAACGGCTCGGCAGTTGGTGGAGTGAGATCCGCGAGTGGCAAAAGGCCGTGCCGCTTTCGTGCGAATACTCGCAATTTGAGATCAAACCGCAGCAGGTGATCGAGACTCTGCACGAGGTCACGAATGGCGACGCGATCATAGTTTCAGATGTCGGCCAGCACCAGATGTGGGCGGCGCAGTTTTATCCGTTCAAACGCAGCCGCCAATGGATAAACAGCGGCGGACTCGGGACGATTGGTTTTGGATTGCCGGCGGCGATGGGTGCCCAGATCGCGGTTCCCGATACCCAAGTGGTTGCGATAGTCGGTGACGGCGGTTTTCAGATGACAAATCAGGAGATCATCACCGCAATTCAGTACGGCGTTCCGTTAAAAGTACTGATCATGAACAACGGCTATCTCGGCATGGTCCGGCAATGGCAGGAAATGTTTTACGAGCGAGCCTATTCTGAAGTCGATCTTTCGATCTCGCCGGATTTTGTAAAACTCGCCGAGGCCTACGGAGCACAGGGTTTGCGGGCCAAAACACCGGGTGAGCTAAAGGATGTTCTAAAACAAGGACTCGAATTTGACGGTGTCACCATCTGGGACATTGTCGTTGCCAAGGAAGAAAATGTTTTCCCTATCGTACCCGTCGGCGGTGCGTCGCGGAACATGATCTTGAAATAAGAACTTTGCCCGCGAATAACGCGAATCGGCGCGAATAGGAGGAATTGCTACTTTTTCGTACCTAGGCAAACGCGGGGCCAAAAGAATACTTGGTAAGGGAATAGGCAATTCTTATTCGTCATAATTTGCGTTATTCGCGGGCAAAAAAGAATTTTATGCGTCATACAATTTCAATCATCGTTGCCAATCAGGCGGGCGAGCTTTCGCGGATCGTCGGCCTTTTCTCTGCCCGCGGATTTAATATCGAAACGATCACGGTCGGCAAAACGCTGGAGCCGGAATGGTCGAAAGCGACAGTCGTGACACAGGGTGACGACCGGACGGTCGAGCAGATTATCAAACAATGCTCGCGGCTTGCGCGGGTTCGCGAGGTTAAGGCAGTTACCAGTTTGCCGCACATTGAGCGTGAAATGGCACTGATCGATGTCTCGGTAAAGTCGGGTGCCGAGCGGCAGGAAGTAATGAGTCTGGTCGAGATTTTCCGGGCTAAAGTCGTGGATATTTCGCACGACAAGATGATCCTCGAATTGTCGGGGACGATGGATAAAATTGATACGTTTATCGATATGCTCAAGCCGCTTGCGCTTAACGAAGTCACCCGAAGCGGCTGTGTGGCGATCAACCGGTTGTCGAGATTGATGTCGGACGAGCAGGCGGTCGCCGCGGCGTCGCAATGATTTTTTCTTTGCGGCTCTGCGGGGAATTTTTCGCAAAGCCGCAGAAACGCAACGGAAGAAAGAGACAGTTTTATTAAATGGTGAGGAACGACTAAATGAAAGTTTTTTATGACAAAGACGCGGACGCAAACCTTTTGAGAGAAAAGCGGGTCGCGGTTATCGGTTATGGTTCGCAGGGGCATGCTCACGCGAACAATTTGAAAGAATCGGGCT
>Ga0138256_10002079_pt1 | contig 21560 bp, 25 predicted proteins | sample KNB2016incub_MG_FD_105486 | JGI IMG/M metagenome (GOLD analysis project Ga0138256, IMG submission 105486) | Active sludge microbial communities from wastewater in Klosterneuburg, Austria - KNB2014incub_MG | ecosystem: Engineered > WWTP > Activated sludge > Unclassified | place: Austria... | reverse complement strand
TATAAGGATGGTCTACCAAGCAGCTTGCCAAATAGTGCCATCGTAACATTCTAATTTAGTAGTAGTAGTGTTAAATATCAATAATCCTGCTGTAGGAGTAATCAAATCCCTTTGAACAGAAGTCATTACAGGAGGCAAGAAGCCTTGAGTTGTAGAAACTACCGCTAATTTAGCACTTGTAACTGCACCATTTTGTCCTATAACTACACTATCTTCTGTACTTCTACCAAGTTTAATAGTGTTAGAAGTTGATACTATTGCGTCTGCCCCTATTACTGTTGCATGTTCTAACGCTACACTTGCTACATCAGCGTAACTTCCAATACCAGTATTGGAACTACCTGTTGTATTTGTGAATAAAGCTGCTATACCTGTAGCGGTATTACTATCTCCTGTTGTATTTGATTGTAATGCAGTTGCTCCATTGGCTACATTATAATATCCTACAGTATTATAGTATAAAGTGCTATGACCGCTGGCAGTATTACTATAACCAGTTGTATTAGTAGCTAAAGCATTCAAGCCGCAAGCTAAGTTGGCACTTCCTGTAGTATTATAAAAAAGAGAAGCTTTACCAAGAGCGGTGTTTTCACTTCCTGTAGTATTACTAAAAAGACTATTGTACCCGATAGAAGTATTATAGTCACCATCAATATTAGTATATAATGCAGAATTTCCAATCGCTGTATTTTGAGCCCCTATTGTATTACTGTATAAAGTTTCATACCCAACAGCCGTGTTATAAACACCGAAAGTATTATATCTCAAAGCTGAGTATCCTATTGCAACAAGATTACTTGTTGTTAAACTTGTACCACAAGCATAGCTCCCAACAGCAACATTATTAGCACCTGTAGTATTATTAACTAAAGCGTTTCCAACAGCAACATTATAAGAACCTGTAGAATTGTAATAAAGAGCAGCATTTCCAATTGCAGCATTAAAAGTTCCTGACGTATTAGAAGATAATGTATTTGAACCAAATGCACTGTTTCCGCTAGTTATATTATTAGCTAATGATTGGAAGCCATATGCAGTGTTATGACCGCCTGATACATTGTCTTCTAATGCGAGATACCCAGTCGCAGTATTAAAATCGCCTGTAGTATTAAGTTTTAATGCGCCTTTTCCAACGGCGACATTGGATAATCCCTCTGTATTAGCATTAAGTGCATAGTGTCCTACTGCAGTATTATTACTCTCTACATTCTTTTCTAATGCTCTATGTCCAATAGCAGTGTTGCTACTTCCAGAAACATTTTCTTCTAATGACCATGAGCCAAGAGCAGTATTCTCGTTTCCTGTAACATTGTCTTTCATGCTATAATGTCCTACTGCTACATTCTGTGCACCAACAGTAGTTGAAGTTAAAGCGTCTCTACCAAAGGCAGAGTTAGCGGAAGCTATTGCAGTACGTAAAGCATTATGACCAAAGGCTGAATTACCTACACCCCAAGTATTCGAACTAAGTGCTTGAAATCCTACAGCTGTATTATCTTCGCCAACAGTGTTATCATTTAAAGCGGAACCACCTACAGCTACGTTATTTGCACCTGTAGTGTTATTAGCTAAAGAGAAATTACCTACGGCAGTATTGTAACTACCACTAACGTTATCTTCCATAGAGTTCATACCTATAGCAGTGTTTGCCCAACCTATAGTGTTATACCTCAAAGCATCGCTACCGAAAGCAGAATTTTGATTTCCAGTAGTAGTATATCTAAGAGCATTTTTACCAAAAGCGTAATTGTAATGTCCTGTTGTTTGACTTTCCAAACTGTTAAGTCCGAAGCTTGCAAACTCTTTATCTAAAGCGCCTACATGAATGTTATCCATTCTAAACTTTACAGTTGCTAAATCTGTAGTACCTATAAAGTTTACAGCTGGGTCAGTATCTGAATTACCTAACAAGTCCCAATGAAACCCGTCATCATTACCGCCACCAGCAGGGTCTGCCCAAGCCATAGTAGAACCTACTCTAGTTAACACTTGTCCAGCGTCTCCACCGTCACCATAAATTCTTATGACAGAATTGTTTTCTTGAAAATTTAAATCTCCGCCTATACATACTCTGTACGCAGGAGAAGCTACATTTACTCCAAGATTTCCTGAAGTATTAAGAATCATTCTTTGAACATTGTTAACAGCAAACCTAAGTGGAATATTTACTTTAGTCCCTATTTTACTTAAGTCTGTAACATTCGTATTACCCGTTGTACACCATGCAGCACATTTGGCTTCGCCGCCTAAATCTTCTGCGCCAGAGACGTACAAGTCTTCAAAGATTGACATTACACTGCGTGAAAATGCAGGTTGTATTCTATATTGTTGATAAAAGTATGCAGCTTTTTCTGCCGTGAATTCGTTTGAATACATTTTGTTTTAATTTTAGTTTTAATTTTAATTGTTAACTACAGCGTAGTTAAATGTTTATAATTCACCTTCTTCTGCGTCTATATTAGTAGGTATAGTTACGCATAAGTTTTCTACGTATATTTCACTATCTATTGTAGCGCATAAGTTTTCTACATTTAGCTCTGTTATAATTGTGCTACACGCTTGTTGTATGTGCAAATCAGTTAACATAAAGCAATCGACTTGTTGTGCTGCAATATGGCTTACAATCATTTTACACGCATCTTCTTGCGTAATATTAATGTTCAAGTTAGTACATAAGTCAATCATAGGTTCGATATACCCGCTCTCTTCTAATTGTATTTGAAGACATTCGATATATTCATCACTATTATACCAATCAGTATAGTCTGGGTTTGGAGTTACTTTTGGCTCCATGTATTTCTTAGGTTTACAATCTCTACAATATTTAACTGTTTTACCTATATTTGACTGTAAAGTGCAATGGATGCAATCACTACCTGCGCAATGATTACAATCTATATCTTTTGATATACAATTGCTATCGTATGCCCATAATAAAAGGTCTAACCATTCAACATTATTTGCATCACAGGCTAAACCGTATATATTATTGTAGTATGTTCCAAACGCTTGTGAAGCTAGTTTACACTTAGCATTAGCGAGTAGTTTATCCATTACTTACAAGTACAGTTATGATTATCTAATTTCTTTTTAATATACGCTAGTAATTCTTTTAATTCTTTTACACTACACCAATCACAATCGAACTTGGCATAAGCACCATCTATTAGGTTCTTTATAAACCTATAGAACTTTAGTTCTTCTGCTATGCTGTTCTCATTACAAGCAGTTAAATCAACTACTGCAATAAGATTAGCCAATTGACATTCATAAGTGCAAAGATTAATAAAGTCCTTCTGTATTAAGTCGCCATTACAGTTTGTAACTGTAACACAATATATTCCCGAAGGTAAGTTAATATCTTCAGCTAATCCAAGTAACTGACTTGTTATAACCAGTACTCCTGTTGTAGGAACTGTTAAAGTAACCGCAACTGTACTAACAGGTGATAGTATACTTATATCATAAGCTGATGGAGTTTCAACCCAAACAGTGGCATCTTGATACAGTATCTTTTTACATGTATCATAAGATATATTAAAACCAAAGTTTTTTATACAGTTACAAGCCATGTTATTTCTTTTTAGTATATTTTAGTCTTCGTCTTTTTAGTACGCATGGACACATAATGATTACGTTCTTGTATGTTTAATTATTTGAGATAAAACTCCATTACATAAAATATACATTAAAATCTCTCCAGGGATTAATGGCGAAGGTTTTGTAAATTCAAATTCCCAAGCACCTCTACTGTATGTTGTAGTGTAATTTAAATTTGTTGTACTTACAACTACTAAGTCTCCCCTAGAAGGTATACATGGGTCGTTAAATATGTATGTACCAACACCACTTACTGAAGATACAACATGGGGTATTATAGAAGTACTACATACAGCTGGTCCACACACTAAGCTTTCGCCTTCTCCTTCACATGTATAAAAAGTAACTGCAAAGTTACTTACTCCAAGTAAGTCGTCATAATCCATGTGATAAACTCCATTTCCAGGTACAATTTCAACAGGAGTATCATTTACATCGTCCAAGTATTGTTGTACATGTGTAACACTTCTACCATATACAAAAGATAGTAGTGTAGTATTAGCGTCAAACTTTTCCATGTTTATAAACCCACATCGTTCTGGTATACATTCGGGACATTCTGGGCAATTTACAAAGTCATCGCAGTATCGCTTGTCAATAAGTGGTGCTATTTTAGAATAAGCCATGTTAATTATTGTTTAATTATTTGGTCGTTTAATGCAGCTTTTTTTATTTGCTCATAAGTTATACTTAGTGCCGAACTAAGTTCTGGATGCTCTTTAAAGGCATCTTTTAAAACTAACATCATCATTTCAAATGATGATAGAGTTTTTTCTACTACTATCTTTAGCTCTTGTATTTTTCTTTCTAACCTCTCTACTTCAGAGACTAACCTACTATTCTGAGTTGTCAAATCTTGAATTAATTCTTGACTTTTATTAAACGCAGCTTGTGTAGTTGCTTGGTCTGTCTCTATTTTTTTTAAATCTACCTTAGTAATATTGTCTTGTTTATTACGCAAAGTATTCCAGTATTGTGTGCCAAAGACACCTGCTAAAAATGTTAGTACGGCTGATATTACAGACAGTAGAGTTTGTGAGTCCATTATACTATTCTTATTCTTAATGCTCCTGCATTGTGATATAAACCATTTAAAAGTACGCCGCCTACTGCAGCTGCAGCATCATCAACATAGTTTCCTAAGTTAGGTACAAGTACCTGCCCAGTACTACTTGATATAGTAACTGTTCCTTCATCTTGTACTTTTACTTGTGCTATAATTGCATTATCCATAGCCATTATGTTAGCCGAACCAACTCCAGCTGCTACAGCAGTTAGGTTTGCAGGGTCAACTCCATCAATATAAGACAAAGATACGTTAGCTACAGGTGCATCTGTCATGGTTAGGTAAAGGTCGCCTGCGACACCTTCGTGTGTTACAACTAAATCATCTGTACCCGCATCAAAGTTTACATCTGTGCCTGTAAAGTGAACCATAAATTGTCCCATTGATTCAGCTACTCCGTTACGACATGTATATATATCTCCATTACCATCAATATAATAACTACCTTCGAATTCTGCACAAACTGGAGGGTCTACTGTGTTAGAAATATGTACGCAACATGCGCCAGGAGTTTCATCTTCTCCAGTACAACAATCCATTCCAAATTTACATTTCAATATATCACATACTATATCGTCAAAGCCTGTGTATGTATTTAGGCTAGACGGTCCTGAGGCTTTAATTATGCCTGAATTTACCCAATATTTATTTGACATTATACTTCTGAATTAAATGTTACTGTATTATTTGTTAATTCCTCTTCTGGTAGTTCTACTAAAGTTAGTGTAGTTGTAACAGTAAAGGGTGCTTCGCAATCTTCTACATCATAAGATAAACTTAAACTGAAATAATCCCCTGGGATTAAATCTGCTGTAAGTGTTACTGTATCAAACCCTACATTTATTGTAGCTTCTCCACCTGGAATAACTGCAGCTGAAATAACTACACTTGAGTACACTGTAATTTCTGTTCCTGTAGGTATTGTTATACTACCTGCATTTACAACCCAGTATCTTAAGCTAAGTAAATCTTCTATACAGTTTGCATCTGGTGTAGCTAATTGTAAGCCTAAATCATACCATTGAGGTGTTGGATTACAACAATCTGTTAAGACACTTGTTTGACACTTCAATTCTTTTAATATATTCTTCAGAACCATCGTTAGTTCTGTATATTCGTTAGTTACTGGCATTTTAATATTTATTAAAAAGGGGCGGCAAAACCGCCCCTTTTGTTTTATTAGTCTATGGCAGCGTTTCCACTACCGAATCCTAAATTACTATTTAAACCTTCTTCCGTATCATGTGAGCATGAGATTGCTGTTAAAGGACAAGTCCCAAGAACAATCCATGCATTTACTATAGCTTCAAATGCGGCAGTAGTTGTGGTGTCATCAGACGGTATTGCTACTGTTGTTTGAAGATAAGTATTGTTAGTCCAACCCATCGGAGCAAGTGGTTGAGATTTGCTGTTATGAATGAACTGGTACTGACAATAAGGTACACATTCGCTTGTAATAGCTTGACGTACTTTATCGCCATATACTCCTAACTTACCGTAGTGAGTTAAGTAGCTGTCATAAGTACGACCTGAACCACCATATTGTTGTTTGTATTCTCTCCAACGTAGGTCAACTCCTTGACCTTCAGAGATTTGTAAATCTTGTACTTTGTTAGTTGCCCAACCGCAGCTACCGAAACCAGATGAGGGGAAGATACGAAGCTTCGTTCCACGTTGACTTTGATATTCTTTAGGTGGGAAACAACCGCACTCTTGTTCGTAGATATTACCTACAAATCGAATACCGCAAGTATAAGCAGTTCCGTCAATAGTTAGAGGCGTACTTGTAACTGCTGCAACAGTAGCTGTAACTCCAGCAACACAATCGTTGTCTACAGTAAGAACTACCATGTTTCCATAACTTGCAGCGCCAGTTACAATAAGTTTGTAACAACCGTTAGCACAAGCTTTAATAAATTTGAAGGTTACACCTTCAGCTTGACCTGCTAAATATTGTTCTAATGTACCAAGTTGACCTGGATTCATAGCACCGCTAGCAAGAATCGTAACTCCGCTACCAACACCGCAAGCACCATCAAGAGTATCGCCACCAACGCTTATTGTTTTAATAGCAGCTGGAAGTCCGTCAATACAAGGTACTTCATATTCTGCAATAGTTGCAGATAAAGGAATTGCACTAAAAGGATATTGCATACTAACTAAGTTCTTAGTCTGCATGCCGTCAATATGTTTTGCCTGATTAATTGTCTCCATTACTTCGGTTACCCATGCTGCGCATGTAAATTCACCTTGGTCGCAATCGTCACCACAATCTACACAACAATCAGTACTTACACCAAACTTAAATGTGGGTAAGTGTTCTTTCTCAAAGTAAGGCCACCATTCTACTCCGTCGGCTTGTACTTTGATACTATAAAAATCATTACACTCAACACAATTAAATGCCCAATCCCAAATCTCTGGACATTCAGAGCGGGGAGGTTCAGCAGATGCAGCATCTACTGCACATTTATTAATTGTTTCACCAGCTGATTTACGTACTTGGTCAGCAACTCCATTTCCAGTAGTATCAACACCTACAGCAAAGTAAATATTTTTCAAGCTTGTTACTCCACCAGCGTTAGTAGCAGTGTGATTTACAGCGTTGAAGATACCTAATTGGCCAGGCAAGATATTAAGAGTACCGTCTGCATTGTAAAGTTTAACTCCGTTGGCTACTAAGCCAAGGTCGCCAGACGTTACAAGTATATTTTCCCTATTTGTTAACATAATTTTGTGCGTTAATTATTTTTTGTAATTTTATCTGGTAGGCAGGGTCAGATATATCCATATAAGCCATTAAGACTGCTATATCCATTATACATTCAGGTTGGTTCGTACTATCAAGAATTAAATCTTGTTGTACTGCTACTGTACCATCTGGTAACGAGTAAGTACTGTTTCTACTGTCTATTGGATTAGCTATTCTTGGATGTTTATAAATATAATCTAATACTACACTACCTACGTTAAACTCATCGTTTGTCCATACTCTTATCTTATTACCTATTAATCTATATCCTGTTTCGTTCCAAATAAACGATGGTTTATATAAATCGTCAGATAAGAAATCTTCTTCGTCATCAGACTGTATTGGATACAGCTTTATTCTTTTTATATCCTTGCAATCTGTTCTAGTTGCAAGAGCATATTTCTTTGCCATTCTATAGTAGTCTGTAGGAAGCTCAGCTTCTACATACTTATCAAATGGTGTTGTTGTTAAAACTATTTCACTTTTAACTAATTGTCTAAGGTCGTCTATCTTAGTCTGGTCTACTTCAAAGAGTTTTGATACTTCTCGGATGTAGACTTTCGTGGCTTCATCTAGGTAATCGTCTATTTGTTCAACAAAGAAGTTCCTATTTTGTAGGCTTTCTACTTTGTTGGCGCGACGCCTAAACCCGAAATGAAGATTTTGTACACTATACATTACTACTTAGATTTAAATTCTATCTCGTCTTCAATTGCATTTAATAAAGTTTGGTTGTCTGGTTTCATTAGTTTCTTAACTAATATATCTTGACTAACTGCAACTTCATTTCCTGCATATAAATACTTACCTGTTTTAATTCTTAATACACCTAATTTAACTGCTTTATCTATTAGTCCTCGTATAGCAAGCTCGTCTGCTTGCATACTAACTAAGTTAAGAAAGCGTTGTTGATTTGATACACCTTGTATTACTTGAGTATCTGTAGCTTTAGCATATAGCCAAGCTTCGATAGTGTCTGTACTTGTAGTGTTGTCAAACTTAATTGCATTATCATTAAATGAAGCAAGTATCATGCGCATCTTCTCAGGACTAAGCTTATCTTTCCCAGGAACAAAGAATTTATTAATATTCATTTTTGAAATATATTCTTGTTCTGCGTTAGATTGCTCGATGTCTTTATCCACAATTACCCACTTAGCACCAGCAATCTTTTTCTTGTCATTCTCGCTATGTGCGACTATTGGATACATTTTAAATGTTGCAAGTTTCAGCTGGTCTAAGGGGTCGTTTAGATTAAATGTCGTGACATCATCTTTTATTTTATTAATCATACGTGGATGATTAAAGAATGCGTCTTCTTTATGTCGTAAATCTATACTTTCTATAATACGTCCTTCATTAGGACCGTCTATAAAAGATAACTTACAACTATAAGCTAATTTCAAAGCTTCTTCATCAGTCATACCGTAGAAACGGTATTTGAATTCCTTGAAGTCCCAGTATGGTGGGTAACCTTTTTGAGTTTCAGGGAAATACTGATAACCTTTTATTTCTGGATTATGCCAGAACTTTGAATTAGTTTTCGCTGGTTTAACATATATTACTTTTGTGGACATGGTTGTTTAGTTTAATCTATTAATAATGCATGTTAAAGATAAGCTCGCCTGTAAGTTTAGGGTCAGTTAACTGAATACCTAATTGTTTGGTACGATAAACATCGAAATAATCACCAGGATAAGACATAGGCATAGTACCTTTGTTTGGTCCGTAGGGAGTATAAGTACCGCACATGTAACCGAAGCTTTCGCTGTTGTTACGTTCAACATAAGAAATATTGTCTGAAGTTACACCTTCACCTAAACCTAAGTTTAAGAAGGTAAAGCGTTGGCTTTCCGTTGGGTAACCTGTTTCAGGATTGATTTCTGTGTGTTGTTCTAAATCGTCATAAAGAGGGAACCATACAGGAATTAACGTACCCCACTGCATATTGTATGCTTTGTAGTAGTTACCGAATGATAAAGTACCTCCTTGTGAGCGGTCTACTTTCTTACCAGTTTCATCAATGTAAAAAGCAGCTTGGTCTGAGAAATTACCATTGGCAATATGTTTGATTGATTTATCAAACATTTCCATACCAATCTGACCAGTTAACATATAGATGTTACGGTTCTCAGGTTTAACACGGTTGAAGAAGATATCACGTAAGAAGTCTTCTACAAGTCGGATAGAGAAGTTATTGTAATAGTTCAAGTTACCTTCTTCCATTAATTCCTGAAGACCTGGACCTTGATTAACAGGAAGACCTGTTTGTTCGTCTATTACTTTCTTAGTTGAACGAGAATACATTAAAATTTGCTCTTGTTCTGCTTTCCATTCTCTTTCTGCAATAGCTTCAGCATAGTGATACCACATATCGCTAGTCTGCTGTGTCTTGCCAGTTTTATGGTCAAGTACAAATGGACGAACTACTAAACGAGCACGAGCTGCGTCACCTGTAATCCGATATTTTTTAGCAGTGTGAGTTAACCAAGAACGCATAATGAAATAAGGACTTTCATTGTACATAGTAGAACCTGCACCAACACGAGCTTCAGAGTAGGTAGAGAATAGTTTTTTCCATTGTTCTCCTGGCTCAAAGAATTTCTGAGGAATAAAGAACGTAGGGTCGTCTGTCATTAAAGCCATTGTATACACAAAGCCATCACCGTCAGGAATAGGCTCTTCTTGAATACGAGCTTGGAAGTTCTTTGGTCCACGAGGAGCAAGAACATCACCCACTACATAAAAGTCACAATCAAGTTTAACACGGAATTTCGTGTTTTGAATACCTGCAGTAGTATTACCGCTTTCTAAGTTTTCTAGTACTATAGCGGGACGACATGACGTACCATATAGTTTCCATTCCCATTCACGTGTATCAATTGAAATTACTTTTCCTTGGCCTTTTGTTAAATCCATTAACGGTGTGATACCTTTACTTAAGGACTTAGTTGTGGCAACGAATTGCACTGCGTCTTGCGCAATTTGGGTGGGTTTAATATAGGCATTATAACCCAAATGGTTTTCCATTGTGTAGTTACCCCAGCTTAAATCTTTGCCATCTTGCCTAAACAGCTGAAATTTACTTTGTTTAAATTGCATAATTTATTTGTTAATTTTCGTCTATTAGTGTGGTTCTACCACCTTTTGATATGTATGGTTGTAGCTTACTCTTTAATTGTTGTGTTGCCGCTGCCATAGCTTCTTTCTTCTCTGACGGAAGCTTGTAGTCTACAAACTCTAGGTAAGCTAAAAATGTTTCGTATTCTGTTTTGTTTTTATGTCTTTCAAGTAATCTTTTCTGATAAGGTGTTATCTTATACTCTTGATTCTCATACTTGTAAGTCTCGGTCGGAAGTAAGTAGAACTTTTCAAACTCTTTGTTTTTAGTAATTGGAACACCTAACAACTCTTTCTTATTTACTAATTCTCTGCGTTGTCTAGCTTCTTCCTTTATCTGATTAGCAATTTGTTTCTTTTCAATCTCTTTATCTTTGGTCATTTTCTCTATTTGTTCTGTCTGCGCTACTTTTATCTCGTCGCGCATCTCTTCTACTTCATCCATAAAATCATCAAGTTCTTTTGATTTCTGCATCAACTTCTTAATCTTTTCATCTGAAAAGTTTGTAGTACTTTTCATGTACATCATGTAGACATCTTCATCGGAGGCACTTATAGCAGAAGACATTGACAGTTGTTGAATAAAGTCTCCAGGGTTACCTCCATTTGAAACATAGCTTAGAAAGCCTGCAATTACTGGGTCACCTAACTTAAAGTCTTCAAGTACTGTCTTCTTAATGTCTTCGTATATCTGTTCTCTGAATTCATCTTCATCACCATTCCAATCGTCATCAAAGTTAGCTAAGCCTTTCTCTTTAAAATCTTTTGCAAGAATAGAAAGTATGTTCTCTTCTCCAACTTCAGTATGACTAGGTGGCGCACTAATGTCATCATCATTTGACGTATCATCTTGTTCTTCAGTTTGTTCGATGTCTAGTATTTCAATAATCTCATCTTCTATAAGATTATAAGGCTGGTTTTCTAGTATATCCAGTGGTGTTTGCATAAAAGTAAATAATTTATTTATAAAAGTTGTTTAGGTTTGGTAAAAATACATGCGCGCCTATTACACTATGAACACATGCGCATATTATTTTTTGTTATTCTTGTTCTTAGCTTTTATCTTTTCTTTCTCTATATCAGCTTTAATCTTTTCACGTTGAACTTGTCTGTCTCTCTCTTCAGAGATATTATTTTCAACAAGTTCTTTCTCTCTAATAGAAAGCTCCCTTGATTTGAAGCCCATCTCCCTATCTAGTCCAGCAAGCTCAGCATTAAACTTAGCTATTTCTAACATGTCAGGCACTTTATTTTCATCAGTATCCGTGTTATTAGCAAAGCCCATTGCTTTAATCATAGCTTCTTTAAGCCTGTATTCTCTATCTAATTGTTTCTGCTCATTCTCATTTTTAAGTCTTGTAGCTTCCATCTGTTGTTGAGCTTCAATCTGTTGAGATTGCATCTGCTGCTGCATTTCAGCTTGACGTTGTTTTTCATCAGAAACTTTACCTGCCATTTCTTTAAGCTTTTCAGGATTGTTAGTAGTTACAACTTCAGTTAAGAATCTAAAATCACCTTGAGAAGCTTGAACTATTCTATCTATTTGATTACGTAGCATTTGAACAATGCTATGGTCTTTAGTAGAGTTAGAAGCGTAAACTGCAAACTCAGCGCTTTCTAATAAATCTGGGTCTACAAATAAGGACTTGATATTCAAATCACTTGTAATGAAAGCAATATTCCTGGGGTTGTTTCTGAATGAAATCTTTGCTTGTTCAAGCAGCCCTGTAAGTACTTCTTCCTTAAGGATGTTGTGTAGATAGAAATCTGGTTCAGTGATGTTACTCGACTGTACAATCTTTTGCTGATTATTTGTAACACTTTCATTAGGAGATACTGTACCTATTCTATTCTCATTAGAACCAATAGCACGCAAGCATCTTTGTTCACAATAATCTAACAATTGAAGATACTTCTGTATGTCTGCGCTTGAAGATAAGTTAATTGATTTCCAGTACTGTGGGTCGCTACCTATTGATGCACTATCCATTGAAGGGTCAATAAATCCTACCTTAGCAGTAAACAGGTATTGTAGCCATTCCTTAGTGGAGAATCCTTCTGGTATTTGTTTAAACAATGCAAGTAATACATTACCTCTATCTGAAGCAAGTACTTCCATTAATCTAAACCAAATAACATCATAAAGGAATTGGAACGCGTAACCTCTATCTGTTAAAGATACTGGCTGACCATTATGTAGCCCGTAGGTTACGCCCATGTAAGGGCTTTTAATATTGAATGGATTGTCAATATTACGATATTGAAACGGTACTGGTTGCATTCTACAGAATATGTCTTCGTCTATCTTAGTACTTTCTAAATATTCTGGAATCCATGCTATGCGTTCTTCCGTATCTATTACAGGATTAAATTTATAAGTCTCATCCATAAGTAATTCGACTTCTTCGCCTGTCTCTAAATCAACTGTCTTAACAAACTTAACTTTCTTCAAAGACTTAAATACTGTGTGGAGTACGCGTACTCTTCGGTCTGACATTATTATTGCTTCATCATCGTAATTGTAGTCAATCAATATTCCTTCTGTTCGTTCATTGTAATGTCTATATGGAGTTAAGGCGTCTAGTCTATCTTTTAACTTCTTATCTTTCTCTATTTCTTCTGCATACTCATCATAAATATCTGATACAAGTAGGTATCTTTCATAAGTACACCACTCTGAATTATGTATGAAATGATGTTTTGCAGACATATCATAGTTAAAGAATCTATTATCTACAATCTCTATACACTCTCTACCATTTCTTTGCCCTACATAATAAACTTCTTCACCTGATATTACAGCTTTCTCCCATCCTCTATTAAAAATATAATCTAACTTATGTTCTCTAGATAAGTAGTCGATAATATCTTGTGCTAAGCTTTCTTCAGGTAATCTGTATTTAGTCTGCATAAACTCATCTATTCCTTCAGGTTTCATTAACTGCATTTCTTCTTGGTATGCTTTAGCTTTCTCTTCACTTGTTTCCTTATCAGGATATTTCTTATTCAATTCTTCTTCAATAGGCCACATTAATTCAGAGTAAACCCATTGTTTTAACATATTAACTCGTTCTTTCTCTTTTGCGGAGATTGCTTCAGGGTTAACTGCTATAGCAACTGGTTCCCAAGGACGCTTTATTTCAGAGCCAATAATCTCCCTAAGTGGTAAGGATATAATATCAATATGCTCCATTTTAATTGGATTCTCCCAATCTTCTATATTCAAAGCATTTGTTACTGGTTTGAAGATATCTTCATCTATTATACCATTGAATAAATCATAGTTTCTCTCTATTCGTAATGCTTTGTTTGTCCAAGTATTACGTGCATTGAATGTATCATAGTAGTTTGTCTTGGCTTTAAACCAAGCATATTCATTCGCTATCTTTTTAGAATATGGTATTCTATCTGATAGTTCCATTGTAAATGTCTTATCATAATTCTTTGTTATTAATTCTACACTTCTATCTCTAAGCTTAGCCATATAATGTTGGGAAATTTAATGTTCTGTTACTTTGAGGTTGCAGAACTTTCTTTTTAGAAAAGGTTTGTTTCATAAATGAAACTGCATCATTGATGCTTGGTTCAGCATTATCTGTTACTTGTGGTTTCTCTTTTGCTTCTTCTACTAAGTACATAAGTAGGAACATTGCACTAATACGGTCAGTGTTTAAAACTCGGTTATATTGTAGCAATTCTTCTAGTAATGCTTTATCATATATATAATCTATGTTTCTTTTCTCTCTAAGTATGTTTCCAATTTCATCGTATTCAACATCTCTTATCTGAAGCAACCATCTGTTTAAGTATTGTTCACCTTGTATCTTCAATGTCTCAGACATGTACATACCTACATTGTACCTTTGTTTTCCGTTTGGTACTACTTTACCTATTGTAAGCATTGGAGTACTCTCAAGCATATGTAGTTTTCTAGCGTGTATACAGTATTTATAAAACCCTGGAAGGTTCATCTCTACAAATACTTTAGTTCCGTAATACTGTGCAAGCTTTAATGCTGTTTCGTGTATATCATCAGTATTCTGTGTTCTACCTACATAGTGCGCTACAAGTTGGTCAAATACTCCATCAAATCTTTGTATGGTTTTATAGACATAAATAGCTGCAAGTGAAACACCTTTACTCATAGTATCAATGTTCTCATCACGTACAGGGTCATAAACAACTTTATATAATCCTTTAGGAATGATTTCTGGCGGATGCTCATATATTGTTATTGCACCTCTAAGATTAATACCTTTCTTAGTAGGGTAATCAGTAATAGGAACAATACTACTATCAACATCAGGTGTAAATGATACTCCATTAGGACTATCCATATCATAGATTAAATTACCATAGTTGGTAAAGTTATCAATTCTTTTCTTATTTGTTATTAAGAACTTAATTTGTTTCTGTATTTCATATATAGGAAATATATTAGACCTATCATTCATGAACATTTCACTAGGTATAATTGGGTAGTTAGTCTTCTGGTGTTGAAGTGCATCCCATTTCTTATTCTTACGTTCATTGACAACTCGCTTATTAGCTAGCTCAAATTTAGTATTACCGTTCTCATCTTTTAAGTCATTATAAGTATATTGAACTGGAATAAATAATCCTATCTCTCCTGTATTTTCAAATTCATCTTCAAAGCCAAGAATATCATATTCTGAGGGTCTTCGGAATAAGTATTCACTTTCTACAATCTTTTCCATGTTACCGCCTGTTCCAATATATACTGATGTTCCGAACTTACGCCCATCAGTTATCTGTGTTGGAATGTTAGCTCCATGCACATCTTTTAGGTTTTGAAGTAGACCTACTTCCTCTATTACAAGTAGTCCTGCACGTCCCCCAGCTGCAGCTTGTGGGTTCTCTGTAGTAAAGATTTCGTGTATTACTTTACTTCCTGTTCCTGCTGTAACCCAGTTACCATTTTCTTTCTTCTTATATAAGTGTTCAAATGCAGACTTAGTATTACCTACTTTTAATGTACCTGACATTTCCTTATAGAATGGTGAAGGTCTGTAAGTATCGTTCTTACCGAAGGTACCTGGTAATTCGCTAAGTGCCATATGCACTTTAGATAAAAGCTCTGAGCTTTTATCTGCTTTGAAAGCACCTACGAAAATCTCAACTTTATTAGGATTTGTTATTGTAGTGCTATCATAGTACTTGGCACCGTCAAATAGTAACTCACTTAGTATAGCATGTCCTACAGTATACGAATTATGAGTAACTACAAAGTCGTTAACTAAGAACAAACTATCTTGGTTATCAACAGAAATACATACTGATTTCTGGATTCCTACTGATTTTATATCTCTTATTGCTAATTTGCTTCTATTTGTTTGTGTATATTTAGACGGTTTTATATTTAACCTTTCTATTTTTCTCTTAAGTTTAAAAACTATTAAGTCTGTTTTTAAGTATAGTCGTGATTTATAACCATCTTCCGATGATTTAACTACTATACCTAATGACCTACATAATGTTGTCACATCCTTAGCCAACTGTTTTGAAATAGTTACAAACTCTATGTTTCCCGATTCGGTACAGTGTCCGTCAGTGTCTAGTAATCCCTGTAATAATTCTAATCTTTGTTCTACTGACCCTTTCAAATAAATTTCAGGTATAAACTTGTCTCTTGTATGATGATATAATAAACCTAAGTCAGTTAGATACGTATTGTAATTGTTTTTAATTGCAGTATTAGTTTTCTTTTTTCGTAAGATATAACCGTATCTAGAACTGCTTTGAAACCTAAATTCGTAGCCTTCTTCTAATTTGGAATTACAAATATCTACTAAATCTTTATCCGCACTTGTTAACGTTATATTCTTACTGGTCATACCTCCGTCTCCAAGTAAACAGCCCAATAAATAAGGGTCTATTTTATAATCTTTTGGCGTATACTGTAGAGCCTCATTTTGAGGTACAAAATATCTACTATCTTCTCTAACACCTTGTTTATAATCTTTTAAAATTTCACCAAGTTCTTTCACTTCATAGATAGATTTACTTCCTTTTCCTCTTCTATTATACACGCCCCATAAGTGGCCTTTCCCAGATGTTACTTTTCTACCATCTGATAGTGTAACTTCAAACTGTTCTTGGTCATCAAAATCAAATCTGTTAGTAACAGTAGTTAGCTTACCGTCTTTACCGTATATCTTATCACCTATCTTAATGTTGTCTATAATATCAGTATCTTCTTCTTTGTGTATTATAGTGTCCCAAATCAAGTCTTTACCAAGTCCCCTTGAACCTAACAGAAAAAGGTTTTGAGCATCGTTTTCATATAATGGTCTTCCTAATGGTTTATCGTACAGTTGTTTTAGATATTGTACTGCTGGAACATACTTCTTTAATTTCTTTTCTGTGCTATTGTTTATGTAACAGTTAGGAGTAAGCATATCTTCTATATCATCTTTGACTGCACGATTACATGTAAACTCTCTATCTTCTTCAAAGCCTGAAAAACCTCTGCAGGCTAGATATGCGGTGTATATAATCCATTCGACATCACGAATGAATGGTCTTGTTTTCTTTCTTGCTTTAGTATTATGGTCTGTTTCTACAATAGTACCCATATTAGCATAGAAGTATAGATGTGGTGGGCAGTATCTCCATTGACCTGGGAGGTCTTGGTACCAATAACCTTCTATACAACGCTTCTTTTGTTCACGCCAATAGTCTAAATACTTCTTACTATCTGGGTGATAGTCGGGATGGTCTTGTAATATTGCTTTAAGATTATGTATCTTAGGAAACAGTTCTGGAGTTGGTATATGCATTATAATAATCCTTTTTCTGAGGCACTCTCTTCCCTTCCACCCTTAACTTGTACGTCAAGGTCTTCCTCATCAAGCTTTGTTTTAATTGATAAAACGTCATCCCATATCTTCTTTGTTGAAGATAACATCTTTTCTATTACATCTGTATCTTTAGGGTATGTTAATGTACCCATATATTCTTCTCGTTGTTCTATTAGTCTTTGATAAAACCTAAATCTTCTTTGAAGATAACTTAAGTTTTGCTCTCCCCAAGCATCTTCTAATTCAATTACTTTATCTAACTGTTCTGAAGTTAAAAAGGTATCTAATAGCTCTGCTTGTCTCTCTTCTTTGCTCATATTATGAAGTGGATTACTCTTCTTCATACTACAATATAAGTCTAATCCCCACATTATATCGGAGGAAATCTTCTTGTTTTTAGACTTGTCCTGATTATACAAAAGGGCAAAGGGTTTTTTAACCCTTTGCCCTGGATATATTTCCCAATAATTTAAGTTTATATTGGCCATAATGTTTGCATTAACTTTTCTGTTTCCTCAAGTATTTCTTGCTTTCTAATCTTGTTAATTATTACTTCTTTTGTTTCTGCATTCTCTACTAGTAAGTTTGCAGAAGTAGTAGTCCATGATGAACTTAATACTCTAACTGTAGCTATACTATCAAGTAATAATATCATTTTTAATACTTTAGGTGTAATATAGCCTGCTACAATAACTTCAAGGTCATTAAGTACACAGAGATTAACCAAGTAATCAATCAACACATCCATTTCTATCAATTGCTGAGTTGATGGTGATTGAGTAAAAGAGACAAAGTATATCTTATTAATATAAGTACTTAAGTTCTCTAACTCCTTAATACCTCCTAGTACATCATAATCTTGAATTATTGTAAGTGCCATAATTATTGTACGTTAAATTTACGATTTACTTTACACGATAGTGTTAATGTTGAAATAGAATTATCTTCAAAGCTGACTGTTACTACTTTGCTAGTAGGAGTGATATCATTTGAAGCATAAGAGTAATCAGTTGGTAAGGTATAAGTACCTTCTACTTTTGGTGTTTTAGCTTCTTTATTTACTACTGCAGAAGTACAACCGCAGCTTGATTTTACTTCTTTTATCTTCTTAGTTCCTATATATGTAAAGGAATAATCTTGTTTGCTGCCTGGAGCAACTGTTCCGAAGTCAAGCGTTACTCTGTTCCAATCAATATTGTCGTGTACAATTTCAGCTTCCTGAATTGTCTCTTTGTTCACCGTTTTGTTCTTTAAACTCTCTAATGTCTTTTGGTAGGTTTGGGTTACTGACATGTTTATTCTTATATTGAATCCAATCTTTTCTGCCCATCATTGCTGGATAGCAAGGGCTTACCTTATTAGAGCAAGGTTTGCTCGCATAAAACAACTCTGGTGTTTTACAATGACATATTTTACATTCACCATTCAGCAGGCATTCAGGGCTTTTCTCAGCCACCTGCTCTATTCGCCATTCAACTTGTTCGTTAATATGTCTCAATATATATTCAAAGAAATCAATAACCCACTTTCTAGTGTAACCTTGAATGAAGGCTATTATGTTTTTAGGTGTTATGTCCTTTAATTGCATGAGGTGTATTAAAGTAATTCTTTAAAGATTGTTCAATAGCATGATACTGCTTAATGTTGCTGCGAAGAAATTGATTACTATCTTCAACATCTCTTACTCTTCTGAGTAATAATTCATTAGCTTCAGTTAGAGTTTTAATTTTGTAATTAAGACTTGTGTTCTCGTCTGCGCAAAGTCCGATAGTATCGTAATGAAGCCTTTGTGTATTAGTCATTGCTTCAAGTCGCATTTGTAAGTCAATCTTTTCTTCAAATACTTGTTTAAGTGAGGTCTTCAGATTGGTGATTGTCTTCTCAAGTTGCTTTACTTTCTCACTTGGTTGTTGAGCATACAGACTATCAATAGTGTTTAATAATTCCGTCACAAGTTCTTGAAGATAAATACTTTTTTCTACAGAGAAATTAATCCACTTTAGCATCGGGAGTGTTTATAGCTAGTGTTGAACTAAGCTGTTCGGTATTAATTAATTGCAAGTATGCAATCAGTTGTTCGATAAGAGTATCAATAGTATCAAGTTTCTTGTAGGCGTTAGGGAACATCCATTTAATAAATTTCATATCTAAAAGTTCAGAAACTACAGTTAGTACTTGTAAAAGTACTGGAACTATCTTGTTTAAATTTACTTTGGCGGTTGAAGTGTATACCATTAGTTTGTGTAAGTTTTTAGATTTTTAAAAATAATTGAAAGAGTGTCAAAATCACCACATAATTGTAGGCGTTCTTCAGGGACATAAATCTCGATAAAGTATACTTGAGTAGTACTTCCGTCAGGGTCAAGTGTGTAGCTCAAAGCAGGTCGTGGTGTTGTAAATCCAAGAACTTCGTTGGGGCTTTCAAATATTAATCTCCCAGACATTGCAGTTTCTACTATTAAACGTTAGTCTGACATTAGATTTGTCTTAATTCAAAGTGAGGATAATCTAGGAATGAATGTTCTTTAATGTTTAAATCATTATCCCAATCTATTCCTGAAATTAGCTCATAGTTAGTTCCATTAAGTAGCATTTTAGAAATGCCTAACACTATTCCTATGAATAGTATAAATCGCTGTGTATCTTTCCAATCAATAGGAAAAGGGACTACGTCAGCTGCCATTGAAGGAGATTGATTGTGCTTACTGTTCGGATATTTGACTTTAGAAAAGCCTTTATCAAAAGCTTCATTCTGTTCTTTTTCTCCTCTATGTCCTTCGAGTACAGCACAATCAACATGATTAATTACTTCATTGAATACGAGTTGAAGTAAAGGATGACAAGTAGCGAGATTAGTTTTGCTCTTCTGGCTGAATTTGTACATTGTTGTGAATTACTTTAATCCATGAAATAGGTACTATAAATAGTAAATCATTGGTAGGTTGACCTAGCTTTTCTTTCAAATAAATGAAAGGAAGGAGTTTACCTAGTGGTATCCATGCGTTAGGTGTTCCTGCATTTGGACCTGATTGAATAAAACCTCTATTGCCATCAGGAATTGCTTCTAACATTTCATCTGGTAAAGAGACTAAATCTCCTACTTGAACTGGATTATCTTTTACACTGTGTCCTAATAATACAACTTTAGCTAAGTTGTACACTTCTTTACCGTGTGTTTGACTAATTGGATTACCGTCTAAACCCATCAAATTAGAGTTACTTTTTTCAAAGCTGAACAACTGAATCATTGTTTCGTTGCCTAGTACTTGAATATCTAGGTTAAGGTCTTTGTTCTTCCATGCCTCGAAGGCGGCTGAGAAATCTTTTTTTTCTTGCATTTGTATCTTTCCATTTTTTAGTTTGACGCCACTCCAATATTCTTCCGTCCATTGAGAGTTCGTCTCCATTAATAACAATTGGGTGCTTCATGCACTTATTAAATTGTCGGTTGATTTTAGAATTAAATACTGCTACTAACTCCTTAATCTTATTTGTTTTATTATCATAATAATCTGGGTCAGTAAGGTAAGAATGAGCTCTACCAATCTTAACATATAAATTAGCTAAAGTCACCTTAAAAGTACCTAATCCAAACACTAAAATATCAGGCATTTCTGCGCTAGTCATGTGCTTCCTAATATGATGCCACATCAACTTAACTATTTCCTGGGCTGTCATACCGTATTTAGCTAACTCTACAGAGTACTTTTTATTCAAATTAAGATAGATTTCATCTAACCAATTCATTATCTCTTATTTATAATTAAAGCCAATTCTAACCCATCAACATAGTCAGGTATCATAAACATAGGGTTTATCTGCCAATCTCTAATAGTAGTATTATAGATAAATCCAAGCTTATTTCTAAGCCGTTTATTGTATTCGTTTAGTGTAACACCATTCTTTAATCCCGCATCCTTCATAACAGCCTGTTTAACTGCTCTTGAAAACACGTCTTTAGGCTGCTTAGAATGAATACAATATAAAACCAGAATGTCTCGCTCCTTATTAGTAAAAGGCTCTGGTAGAAACGCCTGCATTACCAATATATTTAACTCTAGCATCTGCTTATAGGAGTAGGCATTCCTTGTTTTAGGGAAGGTTCTTTTTAGTATTTTCATCTATAGTTGTTTAGTATAACTAAGTTACATACTTTTTCTGATATGTAGTATATATTTACTAGTGTTTTTTTTTTTTTTTT
>Ga0138256_10002078_pt1 | contig 21562 bp, 21 predicted proteins | sample KNB2016incub_MG_FD_105486 | JGI IMG/M metagenome (GOLD analysis project Ga0138256, IMG submission 105486) | Active sludge microbial communities from wastewater in Klosterneuburg, Austria - KNB2014incub_MG | ecosystem: Engineered > WWTP > Activated sludge > Unclassified | place: Austria... | reverse complement strand
CCCCGCCGCAATCGCTCGGATAGCCGCAGCAAGCGCCCCGGCCGCATCGTCGCTGCCGGCGGGCACGGCTGGGGCCGCTTCCATCGTCGCCGCCACCGAGCCATCGGGGTCCGCTCCGACGATTGCGTCGACAAGCGCCGACTTCGACATCGCTGCGTAGCCCTTGATTCCGCACGCGCGCGCCAGCGGATACAGCTCGCGCTGTACGCTCGCCAGGCTCAGCGCCGCGCGCCTCGCGTCTTCCATCGTTCGTGTCACGGTCCAGTCTCCTTTCGTTCGCGCCCGGATCGGCTCCGAGCAGGCCAAGCGACATCGAAGTGATGTCCCTCTACCCTATAGGGGGAGAAAACCGTGCCGCGCCCATCGAACCGCCACGCATTCCGCAGATTCGACCCGAAGTCGGTAATCTCCCCTCCCCTTCCCGATCCCGCCTCATGCCGTGTCACAAGGTCGACCGGATGGGTTGGGTCTGTCGTGCGCAAGCCACCGTCGTCTACCTCTGGTTCCCAAGCGCACGCTCACGCGAGGGAAGACGCTCGCACGCACGCGCGACCCCGGGCGCCTGGCCGGGTGGGGGCGCCTGGCCGGGGGGTGGCGGGGGTGAGCATGCTGCGTACTGCCGGGCCGGGGGTGCTGGAGTGGAGGAGTCCCCATCTCTGAACCAGAGCACCGTTGCGCAACGTAATCCGGTGTCACCGTTGCACCGTTGACGATGCGTTGGGTGGTGACGTTTCCCGCTCGACGGCCTTCTGCGCTGTGTGCGAGGTCAGCTCCTCGCCGGCCATCGAACACTCAGATAGGTGCTTCGGTGTTGCCGTGTCAACCCCCTACCGGGGTCGGGGCTGGATTCATGGGGTGTTCTGGTCATCCTGCTCCCATTCTGGAGGCAGGTAATCTTCCTCACGCCTTTGGAGGAGTTCGCGTTGAGAGGGGCGGTCATCGCCGAAGGAGACTTGGATGGCCTTGACGTAGGTGAGGGGGAGTTGGCGGTTGGGCTGGGACTCGGCGTGCTTGGGGCGGGTGTTGCGGAGCACGCCTTGAACGTGTACGGTGCGGCCTCTTGCCCAGTTGTCCGACACCATCATGGCGGTCCTTCCCAGCACCATGACCCACTGGTCGAAGGGGTCGTTGTAGTGAGTCGGGTTCTTCCTGGGGGTGGAGACGACTCTGAGCCAGACGAGTGGCTGTCCAGTCTGCGAGATCTTGGGGGTCGTGACATGCCAGATCCTCCCCCCGAGTACGACGATGTTGGCGTGGAACATCACACCAGGATGGCGACGCCTGAGACGGTGGGCAAGCGGGTGGCGATCACGCGGGAGGATCGGTTGCTCGCGGGCGGGTCGCGCGACGACAACGCCAACCTCGTCATGGTGACGCGGGCGCTGGTGGCGGCGGCGGCGAATCCTGGGGTGACCCTGACGGTCCCGGACCTCGCGAAGGCTGCGAACTTGAGCGAGGAGACGGTGGCGCGGATCCTGGGGTCGCGGGAGGCGCGAGACCTGCTGCTGGGGGCCTGCACCGAGCACATCCAGTTGGTCGTGCCGAAGGCGATCCGGGCGCTGACGGGGGTGCTCGAGGACACGGAGGCCGGGGCGGTCGCGAAGATCCAGGCCGCCAAGGTGGTGTTCGAGGGCTACCGCATGCTGGCGGAGGGCGCCCAGAAGAGCGTGGCGGCGCAGTCGGCGGAGGCCAGCATGGGGTTCCTCGCGAACCTGGCAAAGTTTGCAGCGCGGCGCCGTGTCACGGTAGAATCCGTCGAACCATGAGCAGCATCACCAAAGCTTGGCGGCGCGATCAACGCGAGGAGTTCCTTCGTCGCGGTCAGATCTCTGCGTTCGAGTTCCTCTTCTGCCCAACGGCTTACTGCAAGGGTCGTCGCGACGGTGAGCGCAAGGCTCGCCAGCTTCAGCGAGAGATTGCGAATCTTGGCGGACAGCCAAGTCCCATCCGCAACTACTGGGTATCGCCCAAGGAGATGGAACGCGATCTCACTCCCGTGACGCTTGGCCACTGCGTCGGCGGCCGACTCTTCGACTAAACCAACCCCATGAAGTCCATCCGCGACCTGGTCCTCAAGCCGCGCTCGCTGGGCATGAGCAAGCTTGTGCTGCTCTGGCGCCGCCTGTTGGGCAGGCCGCGATGGGAAGTGCCCGAGGGGTTCACGCCCCAAGAACTGGAAACACTCCAGAACCACATCACGCATGAAAGCCATCGCGACGAACGTTCTTCTGCTCCGCGCCAAGCGCAAGACTGAGCACCGCGGCATCATCATCCCGGACCTCGCCCAGAAGGAGAGTTGGTACGGCAAGGCCTTCACGGTCGGGCCAGACGTGACGGCCGTGAAGGAGGGCGACGTGGTCATGTTCGACCCTGGCCTCGCCACGCCCGTGCTGGCCGACCAGATCGACACGGCCTTGTGCGTCGTGGCCCGCGAGGACGCCATCCTGGCGGTCTTGCAGTCCGGAGAGCTGGAGGCGCTCGGATTCTCCGAGGAGTTCGACGACCCGTTCGATGTGCTGGCCGCGAAGGTGCCGGTCGCGTCCAACGGCCCGGCGTGATCCCGGCCGACGAGCAACTGGCACCGTGGTACGACTCCGACACGGTGTCGGTGCTCGGCGACATCCGCCGCCACTGCGAGCAGATCAGCGACCCGGTCATGCGGACCGCGGTGGGGCGCGAGGCACTCGCGACGATCTGGCCGACGCAGGCTGAGCGCATCCAGAACACCCACTGGATCGAGGTGAAGCCGTCGAAGGACCGCGGCATCAACGCGAAGCCAGGCACGAAGCTGTTCCGGTGGAACTTCGCGCAGCAGCGCCTCTACCGCGACGTGATCGAGCCGGCCAAGGCCGAGAACCGGCCCTGCCGCATCATCGTGTTGAAGGCGCGCCAGCTTGGCATCTCGACCTTCATGCAGTGTCTGAACTACGACGAGCTGGATCATGCGGCCAACCAGAAGGCGCAGACCATCTCGTATGACGTGGAGAGCACCGTCGAGATGTTCGAGAAGGCGCGCTACGTCCACAACAACCTCTGGTTCCCGCGCGAGCTGAGCCACGATCGCAACGGCGCGATCAAGTTCAAGAAGCCCCACTTCTCGAGCTTCTTCACGACAACCGCGCGCAACGTCCACGCCGGTCGCTCCTTCACGTTCGCGCACGTCCACCTGTCCGAGGTGCCAATGTGGGAGCACCCAGACGAGACCGCCAACTCGCTGCTACAGACTGTCCCGGACTCCGCCGGCACGAGCGTCGTGATGGAGTTCACGGCGCGCGGCGCGCAAGGCTACGCGTACGAGACCTGGTGCGACGCCGTTGACGGCAAGAACGACTTCGTGCCGTTCTTCGCGCCATGGTTCTGGGATCCGGAGTACTCGACGCCGTTCGAGACCGATGAGGCTCGCGCCAACTTCGCGGCCAAGCAGACCGCGGCCGATGGAGCCTTCCAGCGCGACCACGGCCTCACGCTCGAGCAGATGAACTGGTGGGCCTGGTGCCTGCGCAACAAGTGCAGCGGTTCCGAGAGCAAGCGCAAGCAGGAGTATCCGAGCAACGCCGAAGAGGCGTTCCTGATGTCAGGTAGCCCGGTGTTCGAGCGCGTAGACGAACTCGACCGCCTCCAGCGTGCCTGCAAGGCGCCGATGCGCCGCGGCCACATCCTCCTGACGAGCGCGCCATGAAGGCGTTCCAGGCCGAGTGGGTGGAGTCGAGCCAGGGACCGGTGTCGATCTGGGACGATCCGCTGGAGGGCCGGACCTACGTGATCGGCGCCGACATCGCGACGGGCAAGTTTCGTGACATGGGCCGGCAGAGCCAGGCCGCCATGTATTCGCGTGACCGCCCCGACTTCACCGCGGCCGTCGTGATGGAGCGTGACAGCACCAACCACGTTGCGACCTGGCACGGCTACGCCTCGCCCATGGAGACCGCCACCTACCTGGCGGCGCTCGGCCTGCACTACAACGTCGCCACGCTGGCGATCGAGCTGAACGGTCCGGGCGATGCGGTGGTCGACCACCTGCGCGGCGTGATCGCCTACCCGAACCTGTTCCGCAGCCGGCTGCTCACGCGCGTCGATGCGGCGGGCGTGCCGCAGCCCGGCTGGATGACCAACGAGGCGACCCGCCACATGCTCATGGGGAACCTCGAGCGAGCCCTGTCGGACGGCGTCCTGTTCACGCGCGACGAGCGCCTGATTCGCGAGATGCGCCGCATGCAGTACGACAAGGCCGGCAAGCCGCGCGCGCTCAACAAGGACAAGGACGACCTCGTGTTTGCGGCAGCGATCGCGCTCCAGGCCGTCTACGAGGGCACGTCCAACACGGCCACGCCCACCGATTCGACCCCAAGGCATCGCGACTCCTGGGTCTGGGACCACCTCAAGGATGTCCGGGACCAGGCCGCGCGATATGCTGCGCCCAAGACACGCCATGACCGACTTCCTCCTCGCCGGCCTCTTCCTGCTCGCTCTCCTGGGATGCGCGGTTCTGGTATTCGCACTCGCCCGTAGCAACCGGGATCTGGTGAGGCTCCACCTCACCAAGGACCATGCCTACCGGCAGGGGCTCGACGCGACCAACCGCTGGATCTTCGAGGCGCTCCGCGTCCACAACAAGGAGCTGTACTCGCTGGTCGGATCCGACCTTGGCCGGCAGGTGATCGAGCGACACGGTATGCTCCCGTTCACGAGCGATCCGGCGTCTCGCGTACAGAACGAGATCCGGACCGTCATGGTGAACCTCGGATGCGATCGCGCCGAAGCGATCGAGTTCATCCGGGCCAGCATCCGAAACGTGACACAGTCCGCCAACACGCCCGCGGGGCGCATGACCGAGGCATTGCATGGCGATCCTGAAGCCTGAGATTCCTGGGGCCGCGCGCCTGAACGCGCTGTCCTGGCACAAGCGTGGCGGCCGACCCCTCGACGACCAGGAGGCGCGCGCCATCCTCGGTCAGGTCGCGGGCGTCGATCGGCTGCGCCACCCGGTCCAGCAGGCCTTGGAGTACGGATGGTTCCGCCAGATCCTCGCTCTGGCCGGATACCAGGGTGCCGCCATCCCGGTCGCGACGTGGGCCACGGACTTCGATCCGTTCCGCTTCGCCGTGAAGTCGCGCGGGTACGTCGCGAACCACATCCGCCGGCAGGTCATGCAGCAGGTGAGCAGGCTCAGCACGAACCGCGGTGTGCCCGATGTCATCCCGCACAGCCCAGACTTCGAGGACCGGGCCGCCACGGAGGTGGCACGGTCGCTGATCGACCACTACCACGAGGCCTTGCAGCTCGACGCGGTGCGACGTGCCGCGAACATGTGGTCGACCGTGAACGGCACGGCATGGCTGTACGCGAACTGGGACGCCCGCAAGAAGCCCAAGCAGAAGACCTACCGTAACCCACTCGACCGCACGAAGGTGCTGGCGTCGGCGGCGTTGTCGCGCCAGGACAAGGCGTTCCTCGAGGCTCTCGGCGCGGTCGAGCAGGACTGGAGCGGCGACATCGACGTGGATGCGCTCTCGCCGTTCCAGGTGACATTCAGCCACGAGTTCTCCGATCCGAAGGATCTGCCGTGGCTGTGCATCGAGCACGTCCGGTCGATGGACTGGATCGCACAACACTACCCCGACAAGATCGACGAGATCGAGCCGGACCGTGATGACACGCTGCGCGGACTGTTCCACTGGCGGGCCCTCACGAGCCTGTCGGACAACCTCGAACTCGGCCTGTCCGGCGACTTCACGGCGCAGCCCGATAGCGTGATCGTGCGTCAGTGGTGGAAGCCCCCGAGTCCGCTGCTCGAGGAAGGCGCCTTGGTCGTCGGAACCAGCACGACGCTGCTCGAGAACTCGCCCCACCCGCTCGCCGAGCACGGCGTCATGTACCCCGTCGTGCGGCAGAGGTACTTTCCGATGACGGGACGGATGCACGGCGCCGGCATGGTCACGGATCTGATGCAGCCGGCCGACGAGTACAACCGGGCGGCCGACCAGCAGATTCGCCAACGCGACCAGTTCGGCCAGCCGCAGCTCATCGTGCCGCGGCAGTGCGAGTTGCAGTTCGAGAGCAACGAGGTCGGAGACGCCTGGTACTACAACGCGATGGGCGGCAAGCCCGAGTTCATCTCGCCGGCCGCGCTAGGCAACGCGCAGCTCGAAGGCATGAAGATGCACCTCGACGACATGCGCATCATCGGCATGCAGAGCGAGGCGTCCCAGTCGATCGTGCCGCCTGGCGTGCGTAGCGGCATCGCGCTGCGACGGCTCCAAGAAGCCGACCTGACGGCCCTTGGTCTCGTGATCGCCGACCAGGAAGGCGCCTGGAGTCAGTTCTACTCGAACCTCTTGAAGCTCGTCGCGGGCTTCATGACGGAGCCGCAGGCCATCCAGATCTACGGCGAGGGCCAACAGATCGACGTGAAGTTCTTCCAGGGTGCGGACCTTCGGAACAACACGACCGTCAAGATCCGGCGCGGGTCGATGTCGCCGACCAGTCGGGCGGAGGCTGCCGAGCACGTCATGGACCTGCTCCAGATGGGTGCGATCACGCCTGCTCAGAACCCACAGGATCGCCGGATGGTCCTGGAGGTGCTCGAGCTGGGCGATGCGTCGCGCTTCACGTCGCCCGAGGACAAGAACCGGCGGCGGGCTCGGATCGAGAACAACCTGTTCCTCCATCCCGAGATGGACCCGCAGACCGGCCAGCCGCGGCCGTTCCCGATGGCAGTCGACACGGACCTGCACGAGGTTCACGCGCTCGAACACCAGGAGTTCATCTGGTCGGACAGCTACGAGGTTCTGCCGCTCGTCCGCAAGATGGCGGTGCGGGCACACCTCCAGATGCACCAGGACTTCATCACGCAGGCTCAGGAGGCTCAGCGCCTCTTGCAGCAGCAACAGGCTATGATGCAGGCGGGCGGTGCCGGCCCCGGTGGCGGAAGCCCGCCCAAGGAACCAGGCCAAGCCAGCCAGCCGCGCAAGGCTCAACCAACCCCAGGAACCCAATGACCGAGATCGAAACGAAGATGCCGGCTATCTCGAAGGCCCCGGCGAAGCGCACCTCCAAGCTCGAGGCCTTCTACGCCGCGGCGGCCGAGCTGTCCGACGCAGAGCGCAGCGAGGCCGAGGATCGGGGCTACCTCACGCCGAACCACGGCGACGGCTCCGACAACGTCGAGAACTGGGGCTACCTGTGCAGTTGCTGCGGCGCGGTCGCGATCGTGTTCCAGGGCAGCAAGTTCCGCCAGCACGATGGCTCGGTGGGCGACACCTTGCCGCCCGGCATGTCCCTCAACAAGGTGCCGTGGATCCAGAAGACCAGCGAGAAGTTCCCGCGCTCGCTCATCTCGCGCGAGACGCCGATCTGCCCGGACTGCCGCGTCCCGCTGAACTTCGAGGGCGGGGCTGAGAAGTACCTCAAGGCAAGGCTCGTCCGGTCGCTTGTTGCGCACCGGCAGGTCGAGGCCGAGAATCGTCAGGCGATCGAAGATCACCGCAACAGCCGTCGGCGTGTGCCGGTCGGCGCCCCAACCCCCAGCCAGATCAGGATTCCATCATGAAGAAAGTCCCGCAGATCCAGTCCGGTCCCACCCCGCCGAAGGGCGGTGGCTGTGGCTCGGTGTCCGGCACGAAGAACACCGACAAGAACAGCGCTCTGCCCCCGACCGCGCAGAGCCCGAAGCCCAAGAAGGGCTGAGTTGACAGGCCGCCCCTTGCGCTGGGAGCGGCCGGCCGTCATGCTTGCAGCTCATGGTCGATCCGAAAGACCCTGTGTCAGGCAACGGCAACCCAGGAAGCGCAAGCAACGGAGGGCTCCCAGATGCGCTGGTGAGCGGCTCCGCGGCTATCGCGAGTCCTGCGGGAACCGGTGCCAGTCCACTCGCAGGCCCGGTCGGTGAAGCTGATGACGTTCCCCAGGATGAGGAGCGGGAAGTCGACTGGGGTGGCACGAAGCGCAAGATGAAGGTCAGCGAGCTTGTTGGGCTCGCTCGCCAAGCAGAGGAAGCCAAGGCCATCAAGGCCGCGGCCGACCTGCAACTGCGCGAAGTCGCCGCCCTCAAGGGGGTCGCAGACCGCCTACGCAAGGCCAGCCCGCAAGAGCGGGAAGTCTTCCGGCGTTGGGCGCAAGGTGACTCGTCGGCGCTCTCGGCTCCATCGCCGCGGAGGAATGATCTCGACCAAGACGATCTCCTGGATGACGGGGGATCTGCCGGCGCTCCTGCTCGGAGTTCTGCGGACGCGCAACGCATCGACAAGCTCGAGCGTGCCGTCATGCAGGTGCTCGATGTGATGCAGGGGCAGGTAGACGAGCGGCGTCACATCGACACGGTCGGACAAGTGGAGGCTGCCATGAAGCAGTTCCCGGTGTTCGACGGGTCGCCGACGCTGGCCAAGCAGGCGAAGGCCGCCATCCTCGACCGCGTGTCGAGGGGTGACGGTGAGAACCTGCTGGGTGTCGTCACCGACTTCGCTCGGCAGAGCCAAGCCGTTCTCGATGAGGTCGTGGGTCGCGGTCAGGCCCCCCAGGCACGAGGAATCCCGGAACTCCGGCCAGGAAGTCTGAAGCCTCGCTCGGCGAAGGAGCTTCAGGATGGCACGGTGGACAGGGACGTTATCAACCGCCTGCTGGGAAATCGCCGCTGACACACTGAGCCATGGTCATCGCATCCGCTAGCCCCGTCGACTTTCGGGGCACGTCCGGCGGTCGGTTCAATCTCGACACCGACGCCGCTTCCCGCATCCTCAAGGAGCACTACGAAGGTCCGGTCCGCGACCTCGTCGTGTCCCACACCACTGGCTGGCGGATGTTCCAGGGGAACACCCAGCGCATCGAGAGCGACGGCAAGTACGCCGTCATCCCGCTGCGCACCGGCCGCAACCACGGCCACGCGTACAGCGCGGAGGGTGGGCTGCTCGCCGACCCAGGCAGCCAGACTTGGCAGCGCGCCAAGTACGACATCCGCAGCCACTACGGCCGCATCTACCTGACCGGGCAGCGCATCCTCGGCGCCAGCGGCGGGCAGGCATCGTTCGTGTCGGGCCTGTCGGCCGAGATGAGCGGGCTCGCCGTCGACATGGCTCGCGACAACAACCGGATGCTCTACGGCAACGGTCGCGGCGCGCTCGCGATGGTCAACAACGTCGCGGGCTACGGCGCGGGCGCTGGCGTGGTTGTGGCGGTCGACAATCCGGGTGGCTTCACCAACCCCGGCCCCGGCACGCAGTACTTCGAAGTCGGGATGCGCGTCCTGTTCGTCACGCCCGGTGGCGCCTACGACGGGTCCGGCACGATCACGGCGGTGAACGCCTCGGCCAACACCATCACGATCGGCACGCTCGACTCGGCGATCCTGGACAACTCCTGGATCGTTCGCCAGACTGACACGACCACGCCCTCGGCGGGACTCGGCTCGTACGCCGAGGAGCCCTACGGCCTGCGCGCGCTCGTGGCCGACGACAACCCTGGTCTGCCAGCGCCCTACGCCAACGTCGGCAACATCGACCGGACCACCGAACCGGCCTGGAACAGCATCATCGTCGACAACAACGGGGTGATCTTCCCGTTCTACTCGATGTTCCTCCAGCAGCTCGTCTACGCCATCGCCACGCAGGGCGGCGGCAAGCCGGGTGCGTTCCTGACCACGTACGGGATTCAGCTCCAGTACATGGCCGAGATGCAGGGCAGCCTGACGCATCTCAAGCGCACCAACAACGACAACGGCATGTCGGACGAGAGCCTCTCGTTCAACGGCATCCCGATCGTCCCGGACCGCGACTGCACGCGAGGCTACGTCTACGCGCTCGACATGGAGTCGCTCTACCGCTACGTCCTGGCGGACTACCACTGGATCAGCGCGGGTGGCGCAGTCCTGCGGCAGGTCGTCAACCGCGACGCCTACGAGGCCACCTTGTGCGCCTACCAGGCGCTCGTGACCGACGCTCCCAACCGCAACGGCGTCGGCCGCAACATCCTGGACTCCTGATCGGAGGAGGTCGAAGTCATGGCCAACAGCCCTACCAGCCTCTTCCCCCTTGGCTCCGGCCAAGGGGTCGACGAACGACAACTCGGCCAGAACAGCGCGCTGCGGAACGGCTTCCTGTATGGGAAGACAAATGCCGGCACGTTCAACGCGGTCGTGACGGATGCGGCCGGCGGGGCGCTTGGCGTCGCGGCCGACTGGACCGACATGGTGGTGAACCGTCAGCGCATGCCGTGTGCGATGACACCGTGCATCACGCTGCTGTCGCCCGGCCTCGCCGTGACCGAGACGATCCAGTTTCGGTTCTGGGGCGAGAACCTGTTCGGTGAACAACTGTTTGAGGAGAGCCCGCCCCTCACGTTCACGTCGACTGCGGTGCTGACCACGGCGCTCGTCTTCATGTCGAAGCCGTTCGCCGTCATCACGAGGATTCAGTACAAGCTCACGGGCTTGCAGTGGTCCTTCCTGTCGGTCGGGGCGGTCGGGATGTGGGATCGCGAGACGGTCGACACGACCTTCACGGCCTACATCGCGATCGTTGGCCGGTCCCACATCGGGATCGAGCTGCCCGTCAAGGTGGAGATGCCGCAGTCGGCATCGCTCTACAGTCAGCCGCAGGTTCTGTCGTTCCGAACGTCGAACCACACCGATCCGGCTGGGTTCGACCAGGACAACCTCGCTGAGCTTCAGCCAACGACCGATGAGGCCGGCTCGCTTGGCGGGTTCGTCGTGGGTGACAAGCTTCTCAACACCGAGACCGTCAGAGGGTGGTCCGGATACCCCAACAAGGTCCGGATCGTCCGGGTGCCGGGCACCAAGACGGTCAGGGCCGACTCTGGCGTCACGACCTTCCGATACCACACGGTGGCCCCGACGTTGGCCTTCGACAACATCCAGTACTTCCTGGAGGCGCGAACCAGTCTCGGGACGGCTCGGACGTTCGCGGTGCCGGCATGAGCCTGCGCACCCGCGTGATGGAAGACGACGGCGCACTCCATTCCGGGGTGCGCACCAAGTCGCTCACCAACATCCTTGGCCGTGATCTCACCAAGATCTCGGCCGCGACCCTGATGGTCGAGACGGGAGCGTGGTTGGCCCTGCCGGTCACGAGCGCAAGGTTCTTCGCACAGACGCCGATCTTCCACATCGACCAGAGCGGCGGAGCGCCTGTGACCGGGCAAGTCCGGTTCCGTGTGCTCGGCTACAACCGCTTCGGCGAGCAGGTCCGCGAGACGACCCCGTGGGGCTCGATCACGGCCGTCAACAGCAACTTCTTCTACCTCGCGACCGCGTTCCACATCGTGTTGAGCGTGGAGTACCAGTGCGTGGCGCCCGGCCTGGACTTCCTCACGACCCTGTCGTGCGGGGTCTTCCCGAACTTCGCCCGCGTCGAGGACGCATCCAACCACTACGTCTGGGGTGAGAACCAGGGCATCGGGTTGCCGATGCGTCCCGGCCTGATCCCTCGCGCCAAGCTGACGCCGAGCACATCGACCTACACATCGGAAGCCCCATTCGACGTGCTCGCGTTCAACGTGTTCAACCACACGACCGGCGTGATCTGGCGAACCCAGGACAACGTCATCGTCGGGCGGGTTGCGTCAGGGTTCGCGCCTGAGCCCAACAAGGTCACGATCGAGACGTTCGGGTCGGTCACGAACGAAGTGGGTGGTGGCGCCGTGACACAGGCCGCCACGGATGCGCTCCAGGTGAGCATCGTGATGCACACCTCCAAGACCAAGATCGCGGGCAGCCGCCTGAACGACCTGCCGGCCTGACCATGCAGGGGCTGCGAGGCCGGATCATCGCGCTCCAGACCCTCTGGATGGTCGGGAGCGAATCCGACCCGTGGTTCTCGGTCAATTACGCCGAGGTCGCGGCCCTGCCCACCTCGGCGCAGATCCGGCAGCTCTGCTACATCCTGCGAGCCACGCCGGTGGCGCCTCCAAGCGATCCTGGCGACTTCACGCAGGACCGACTCGACCAGGCCACCAAGCTCTACTTGAGCCTGGACAAGCGCACGCTCGCCTCGGAGAGACGTGCACGAGAGATCGGGCTGTCCAAGTTCACCCAGATCGGGCGGTGCTTCGATCTTGGCGGCCACGACCCCACGCTCCAGAAGCTTGGCATCGCACCGCTCGAGGGTCCGGGCGGCTCGATCGGCGAGCGCGTGATCGACGGCAAGGTGCAGCGCCTTGCACGCGAAACGATCGGAGGGTGCCTGCCGCTCCACATGCTCGGGCCGGAGAACACGATTTGGGGTGACGAGGCTTTGCCGATCAACCCAGCGCCCACGGGAGACCTGGTGCTCTCGCCGCTGGTTGGCAACTGGTGCGGCCACATCATCACGGGCATGCGCGCGGTTCGTCCGTCGCTTGGCTGGGACTTCGAGACGGTCAACACGGCCGCGTACGGAAGGCAGATGCAGGCCGCGCTCTTCACGACCGAGGACGAGGTCGGCAAGCAGTTCATCATGAACCCAACCCAGGGCGGGACGGAGTTCACTGGGGAAGGCTACGACCGGATCTTCTGGCAGGGACCGCCGCGACCGATCGAGAAGAAGGTCTACACTGACGAACACGGCAGCACCGTCCACGAGGTCTTGACCATCCCGGTCGAGTTCCAGCCGTTCTCGGTTCCGGCCGACTGGCCGTACGACACGACCCGCATCACGCCAGCGATCGAGGAGGGCGTGGTCGCGGCCTGGACTGGTCTGCGCTTCCGTTGTCGCCACACGTTCCACTACCGCGGTATCCCCGGCGTCATCCGGGCCGACACGTTCATCGAGAACGACTTCGACCTGGCGCCCGCGGGTGTAGCCCCAGGAACTGGCGCGTTCGACCCGGTGCTCAGTGTCTCGTGGCACGGGCCGCGCGACATCGTCAACATCAACACGGAAGGCTACTGCTTCGACGCGGCCTCACAGGTCCGGACGGCTCTGCACGGGCTCGGCCCGGTGTTTTGGCCGGTCAACCCGCCACCGGCTACGGGCCGCGACTGGACCTTGACCAACAAGACGTTCGTGAGCGATGACGCTCCGACCGGCTCGATGGCATCGCCGGTCCCGAGTGGCCGCGGCGGGATCTACGGAAGGAGCACCGGAGGAGCACATGCCGATCTGTGCATGGCGGTCTACCAGAACTTCGAGTCCGGGCGCCATGGTGCCTACGCCTCCAGCCTTGCGATGCAGCAGATCATCGTGGTGCCGGACAACCCCGAACCGCCGCGAGATGCTTCCGAGACATTCCATCTGTCAGGCCACTTCAAAGGCCACCCGGTGAACGGGTTCCGAGCCGGGGCGCTCAACACTGGCCTCGGGATTCGAGCCGGTGTGAGCCAGTACACGACGTTCTTCCTGCTCGGCACGCAAGCCGAGGTCGAAGCCAACATGCGGACCCTCTACCTCCTCGGATACTGACCATGGCCATCTCGATCCTCGACCGCATGAAACAGTTCGGCCGCCAGCGCCCGCCGGGCCGGTCGATCCCCAAGATCATCGCGGAGCGACTGGCGCGCTACTTCCCCAAGAACCTGATCGGGTGGGACGGAGCCCGCAAGCTCTGGTGCCTTGCAGAGCAGGGTCGCCATGGCGTGGAACTCCTGTGCTACATCGAGCGGGACGGCAAGTACGCACCTCTCACGTTGCGCAACACGGTCGACTGGCTGCGGGCCGGCGAGTTCGCCAGAGTTGCCAGGACCAAGTACGAGATGGACCGCTACCGCCACGCGCTGGAGTCGTTCCGGACGGCGCAGAAGGCCGCCATCCAGAAGCGCGCCCTGGATCGAATGCGCATCGGCGACAAGGAGATGTATCATCTCGGCATCCACCGCAAGGTAGTCCCGATCCATGGCCGACGTTCGCAGCGCAAGAACCGCAGTTGAGCGCATCCGCAAGGTAGTCGCGGCCGGCACCGGCCAGTGGACTGACACGGAGCTGCTCGCGACCCTCGACGAGGTACTGTCCAGCGTCTGGACCCAGACCAACATGGCTGGGCGCGACCACACGCTCGATAGCATCGAAGTCACGACCCCGGATCTCGTGGCGGTGTCCGGTGTCACGGGTGCCTACGAGTGGGATCCGCCGGCGTACGTCGGGCCGGTCCGGGCGCTCGAGTGGCTGCGAGCTCAGTCGCCCGAGAGCGCCGTCCCGATCCCGACCGGGGCGCTGCTCATGGCGCGCGGCTACCTGAGCAACTACCCGCAGCAGCTCGCCTGGCACCGTACCGGCGCCGACGTGGTCCGGATCTCGGGGCTGACCGCGACCCCGCAGGTGCGGGTGTGGTTCCTGCGGCGTTGGCCGGCCATGCACTTCGGCACGACCGGCGCGATCGGCACGACCACCCAGATGACGTTGGCCCCGACCGCCGGGGTCGCGCCCGCGCGTCCTGGCTGGTACGTCGCATCGCGGATCGTCTGGAACAGCGGGACCAACCTGGACGCTCTGGTCCGTGTCACAAGTAACACGGCGAGTCCGCTCGTCCTGAACTTCACGCCAACCCTCGCCAATGCCGTAGCTGCCGGCGAGCAGTACAGCCTGCTCTTGCCGTGCGATCCCGAACACGCCGACTACGTCATCCAGGAGGCCGCGCTGCGCCTGCTCTCGACGCGAGACGGCAACAGCCAGCAGGCGCGTGAGCAACGCATCCTGGTGGCGAAGCTCGAGCAGGCCTTCGTGGCGGATCTCGCCGAACGCGACATGGCGCGACAGCGCCGACCCAGCAACTCCAGGACTTACCGATGAGAAAGACCCTCTCCGCGTCGTATCCCGTCACGGCGGCCGTGGCATCGCTCAGCTTCTTCCCCGGCGGCAACGTCAACGCGGGCGGCGCGGCCGTGTGGTTGGCCTCTGGCCGGATCGAAAAGATCACGGTGCCGTACGACATCGCCGCGAGCATCGAGATGTTCGTCCACGTCTTCGATGGGCGAAAGTCGGACGGCAGTCCGATGGACTCGGGCGGGCAGCGCCACCTCGTGACGGTCGGGACGCTCGCGGCGCTCAACGGCGACTTCGAGGCCTACGGCCGCGCGATCACCGGGACGCTGGACGGAACCAATCGCTTGTTCACGGCTGGCGTCCCCAGCGTGGCAGTCGGCTTCGCTGGCGCCACGATTCCGCAGGTCGAGGTCGATGTGGGCGTGGATTGTCCAACTGGCATGATCGTGCAGTTCGTCACGCCGGCAGGAATCGGTGCGGGCCGTTTCCTGACCGTCACGTACACGCCGAACGTGCTGGGCGGGACGCGCCGGCAGTGGGCCGCCAAGAACTACCAGTACGTCGTCTGACCGCATGAACCACCCCGACTCGGCGGCCGACTACGGCAGCGGCGCGATTCGCCCGATCGGGCGGTCGGGGCTGGTGACAGCGGTGCCGCCGCATCTCGTGCCGCCCGATGGGAGCCCGGATGCCCTGAACGTTCTGTACAGCCGCTCTGCCGTTGAGAAGCGCGGAGGTTTCTCGCAGGCCCTGCACCAGCGCCCGCGCTCCACGGCCGTGCGGAATCGTGGCCAGCACGGCCGATCACGCGCACAGGTCACGGCCGGGTCGTCCGACACGGACTACCTGATCGTCCCGGGATACCTGTGGGCGGCCCACCACGACGCCTACGACGACGCGGACGCACGCGACGGCCTGACGGTCTCGTGCATGGTCACGATCGACGACCTGACGACTGCACACGGCGGCAACGCCGACACGAGCGGGACGTTCGGGGCTCCGCCCTACACGGTCGAGATCCGGCCGATCCTGAGCAAGGGTCCGGTGAAGCGCACCAAGGATCCCACGACGGTCGGGCCGGGCTCGACCATCACGTGGTCGACGACCTCGAGGTGGGGACCGCACGGAGCTGGCGAGCACGCCATGCCGTTCTGCCTGTACCTCGACAACGTGGCAGGCACGTGGGAGTTCGCGTTCGCGTTCCACCACAAGGACAGCATCGGTGACTGGCAGCTCTCCCGGATCAACCTGAATGGCATGCCGGTGCGGACCGGCCTGCTCTACCACGTCCAGGCCTTCTACAGCGTCTCGGGCGACGCCATCGCAATCCGGGTCGGCTACCACACCCATGAAGGGTTCGTCTACCTCGAGACCAGCGCGGCGCTCACAGGCGTCGGGCCGCACACAGCGATGCCTCGCTGCACGAGTGGTCCCGTCCAGGTCTTCGACTGCCCGCAGGAGTTCATCGACGCGCCCGCCGTGGCATCGGCGACGCGCCCGCCAGGACTCGGGTTCTCGACGCCGTCCTACTTCTTCGCGGCCAAGCGGTTCGAGGGCACGATCGAGGACGTTGCGATCTTTCGTGGCTCGGAGTTCTCTCCGGAGCTGGCGCAGCCCACCAAGATCGACCCGCAGAATCCGCACATCCCGCTCATCAACTATTGGCCCGGTGACGGCGAGCACGACCTTGCGCTGAGTGAGCGCCTTGGGCGTGGCAACCATCTCTGGAAGGCTCCGGCCGGGCCGATCACGCATGCGCGGCCGGCCGATCCGGATGCGCCCGGCTGGGTGTTCAACGGCACGACGAGCTACGCGCTCGCCGAGATGACCAACGAGAACCCCGCGGCTGGAACACGCGGCGGCAACCCGAACTGGCGCTACTCCCCCAAGGATCCGATCGGGGCTCCGGCCGATCCACTCATCAACGGTGCGTGGCAAGCGTGCGTCGTCGAGAACCACGCGCACGGCCTCGAAGTCGCGTTCACGCCGTTCGCGATTGAGTCGAACTTCGAGCAGGTCATCGTGGAGGCGCACGCAGCGCTGCGGCTCGCGATCGGAACGGACGGCTTCCTGCGCGGCTACTGCCGTGGTAGCGCGGCCTTCGGGGCGGTTCCGGCCTACCAAGCCGCCGTCGTCTCGACGACCCGAGTGGTGCCGGGACGGCGCTACCACGTCATCCTGTTTCGGGATGTCGGCGGCATCGCGCTCAAGATGATCGTGAACGGCACGACCGAAGCCACTGCTGCGGTGCTGGCCTCGTCCTCGACGGGCTGGCCGGTGTCCGGTCTGACGGTCGGGTTCGGGTCGCTCCAGTTCACGAGCCAGGTCACGGCGAGCCAGTTCGCGGTAGACGGTGTCACGGCCAACGCCGACCAGATCAACACGGACCATCGCTCTGGATTCTGCGGACTCATCGAGAGCTTCCGCGCCCTGATCGGCTCGGTCCCGCAGAACTACCCCGTCACGATCCACAAGCGGTTCGATGCCGCCGACTACGAGTACCGGCAGACCGGACTCTTCCGGTATCCGCGGCCTGGAGTGCCAACCGTCATCGAGCCATCGTCGTTCCCGGCGGCTGGTGGCGCATCGGTCGAGCCAGTCGCGAACATCGCTGCCGGGCACGGCTTCGCGACTGCGCAAGTCCAGATTGACGGCCGCGGCATCGTGAAGGTCCAGAGTCAGGTTCCGGACGGCCAGGCCTACAACCTTGCGTCGGCCGTGACGCCGTACGCGGCCGGCGGCGGCGGCGTCGAGTTGCTGAATCAGGCGTACGTTCGGACGCTCCGAGCTGTGGGGGCCTGGGATCTTCGCTTCGACGACGAGATCGACTACGCGGGTGCGTACGACCCTGGCGTGGAAATGCGCACCTTGGCGGGCTTCCTCCTGTCCGACAACCGCTCACGCATGGTTCATGTCCAGCGCAGCCAGACCATCGACCAGATGGGCTACCTGAACCGGCTGCAACGCCGATGCGTCGAATCCGATGCGATGGTGGAGGTGTACGACGGTCCGAGCGGCATGGACGGCCAGATCTACAGCCACCGGCTGCGCCCGTACTTCTCGCGGTCCCCGCGCGAGCTGGCGCCGTTCTGGGTGGAGGGGCTCGCGCAGGCGCCGGCCGAATCGACGCCCATCACGCTGCTGGCCGACTGGACCCACCAGCTCACAGGAGAGCGACTCCTGATTGCGGCGGCCAAGCGCGCGGTCTACTGGGCGAAGGGTGCGTGGCGTCGCGACTCGCCATTCCAAGACGAACTCACGAGCCTGTCACTCTGGTTCCACGGCCGGCAGCGCGACTACTGCCGCGCCACGACGGCCTCGTTGTCCGGGTCGCTCTACCAAGTGGACCTGTGGTGCCGGCCGCTGCGCCTCGACGGATTCCGCGCGTTGGTGATCGCGGGCGGCAACACCTACACGGTCGGCAGCCAGATCCAGACCGAGGTCCGGTACGGCATCGGCACGAGTCAGGGCCAGCTCTACGTGTTCGGCGTAAACCGGTCTGGTGGCGGACTGCGCTACTTGTGGGCCTACCAGGAGGAGGGCGTGTCGCTGCGCCTAGACGAGTGGAACCACGTCCACGTCGAGATCAGCACGGTCAGTGTCGTGGCGCGCATCAACGGCGTGGCCGTCACGATGACGGCGTTGCCCGGCACCGATTCGATCGCGACCGAAACGCACGTCCCCTCTACGATGCTTTGGATCGGCGGAGTGGATGCGTGGCGAAGTTCGATGCGCCTGGAGGTGAACGGCGGTGGCGCGGCCGATGTCGTCTACAGCCTGCGCAACTGGCACGGCTTCATCGCAGAGGTACGCGAGAAGAGTGCGTTGTCGGACTTCACGGCGGGTGTGACGGGGTTTCCCCCATCGAGCCGATACGTCGTCGACGGTTCCACGGTGTGGTTGTACCACGCTAACGATGGGACTTGGCGGCTTGAGGACTCAGGAGCGGGTCTGTACCACGCGGAGGTCAGGATCGACGAACTCGTCCCGATCCGTGAAGACCTGTCGGACAGCGAAGGTTCGCCGTACGACTCAGCGGTCTACCGGGACAAGCTCTACATCACGAACGGTGTGGCGCGGCCCCAGCAAGTCACGTTCACGGAACTCTCGCTGGACGCCCCCTTCACGGTTTTCCAGGTCGGGATCGACGCGCCTGGCTACGGCAACGGCAATCCAGAGGTCGGCCTCACGAACGGGGCCTCGGGCCGCTGGCCAGGCGCTCCTACGACGTACTACGCATACGTCCAGTTCGGCAACGACGAGGACGTGGTGTCGGAGGCATCGTTGTTCCTGGCCTTCACGCTGACGACAGGAGCTGACTACGTTCGATTGATCCAGTTGCCTCGCAGCCCGGATCCCCAGGTGACGAACCGGCGGATCTACCTGTCGATCGGAGGAGCGCAGAAGCGGTATCTGTTCTGGCTGCCCGACAACGAGAGTCGCGACATGGAGCTTGCCAGCTCACTGCTCTCGTCGATCACGCCGATCGACGGCAACTACTTGCCGGCGCCGCGGGCCAAGTTCTGCGCGGTCGCGAACGGGGCGCTCTACCTCGGGAACCTCGAGGGCAACGACAACCTGTTCGCGGTGTCAGGAGACGAGCCAGACTACTTCCCGACCTACCAGCAGCTCCCGCTCGACTCCGAGGACGGTAAGCCGATCATCGGGATGGCCCACACGCTCGGCGCCGTGTTCCTGTTCAAGCGTGACGCCACCTACAAGGTCGACTTCCGATCGGCTGGAGTCGCTGGACTCGATCTGTACGTGTCGATCGTCGTGCAGGGCAGTGGCGCGGGAGGTGGGGCCGTCGTCCACGAGAACGCCATCTACGGGGGCGGCAACCGCGGTGTCTACCTGTTCAACGGCGCGGCCAACCAGTTGCTCTCTGAGGCGATCGACGACACCTATCAGGGCCTCGACGCTAGCGATGATGGTCTGCGCTACCAGCGCGGCGCGTTCCTCTGGACCGAAGGCCAGCTCTGGTTGTCGGTGCGTCGTCAGGGCGCGAGCCACAACGACCGCGTCCTGGTGTTCCAGGACGGGCGTTGGGACATGCTCGCGGTCCCGCCGCACTCGACCATGGTGGTGGTCGTGGACGAGTCGACGCAGCGAGGCCGGCTGCTGCTCGGCACGTCGTCCGGCCAGGTGCTCGAGCTGGACCAGGACAACGTGATCGACGGGGTCCGCGACGTGTCACACCATCTTGGCGCCCCGACCCTGACGGGTACCGCGACCGGCGGCAGCACCCGCAGCCTCACGATGGCTGGCGCCAACTTCGACGTGGCGTACGACGGCCTGGCCGGCGTGACCGTCAGGATCTTCACGGCAGCCGGCGCGTTGTTGGGTGAACGCACCGTGGACTCGAATACCGGCACGGTCCTGACCTGGCTGGATCCGCTGGCCGGCGTGGTGGCTGGCTGCACGTTCGTGTTGGGTGCGATCGACGCCTACTGGACGACGCCCTGGATGGCCCCGCAGAAGTTCGGGGCGTTCCACCGGATCGACCACATCGACCTGGAGACCGTCCCATCCGCCACGGCCTTGCGGCTCGACAACGTCATGGCCGACACGAGCCCGACCACCCCGGCGTTCCCGACGGCCTACGAGTCGCGCCTTGTGACACTGACGAATGGCTACTTCGAGCAGCCCTTCCGGCTCGACGAGGCCCAGAACCAGAACCGTGGGCGCTACCACCGCATCCGGATCGGCACCTACGGGATCCGGGACGGGTTTGCCGTGACGGGCGTGGGGGTGAGGTTCTCGCAGACCGGCAACCGCGGACGTCCGTCATGACCGCCCCCGCCCCGATCCTGCCGTCCGGGCCGCCCACCGTCACGTCGACCACGGGGGTGCCTCCGGCGGATGGCACTGGCCGGTTCGAGCCGCACCCGTTGCGGCTGGTGCGCGTGCCGCTGGACTCGTGGGAGGCGGCCGTCGTAGTGATCCAGCGCAACTTCGAGGCGATCGAGTCCTACCTGCGGACGCTCGGTGGCGGGTCGCGCGGCATGGCCACGATGGCCCAGGCGATGGGGTGGGCACACTTCAAGGGGGCGGTCAGTGATGCGGCTGACACGAAGTTCACGCACAACCTCGGCCGCATCCCCGAGAAGATCGTCCATGTCGTGGACACGGACGGACAGGGTAGAATGGTGCTCGGCTCCCCTGGCGGAACCGGACCCAATACGACGCCGTGGACGGCGAACGAGATCTGGGTGCGGGCCAGTGTCACAGGCAACTTCGAGTTCATGGTGATCTGATGGCATACCGAGGCGACTTCCCGCGTGGCGATGCTTCGATCGACGACGTGGAGCAGCGGGGCAACCGCTGGTACAACAACTTCAACCCGGTGATGCAGGGTGGCGTGGGAAGCCCAGCCGGGAATCCTTCCGGGCCTGGTGGTGGGCGCAAGAGGCTGACGGGCGACTCCGGTCCGCGCTACATGCCCCAGTGGCAGACGCCCGGCGACGAGAGCATGTACCAGCAGCAGGGCGCTCCATCGGGACGATTTGCCCGCTCCGATCAGGGCACACCTGGCGGAGCCTCGCCACGAATGAGTGGCGGAGGGCGGTTCGAGTCGGGCGGCGGCGGCACACCTGGCGCAGCCCGTCATGGCGGCTACCCCGATCCGGTGGGTCCGGGCAAGGTGAACTCCAAGTTCAAGCCCGGTGACAGCTTGGCGGGGTTCTATGACGACTCGTACGGGCAGCTTCTCGGTTCGCTGGCCCAGGGCGACCAGAGCGGCGACATCTTCGGGAACGTGCTGCGCAACTTCCGGGGCGGCATCGGCGACCTCAAGGACTTCCTCGAGAGCCCGGCCGCGCGCATGTCGCTCGTCTACGGGATCCAGAACTCTCCCGAGTTCCAGGAGTCTCGCGACT
>Ga0138256_10002077_pt1 | contig 21571 bp, 18 predicted proteins | sample KNB2016incub_MG_FD_105486 | JGI IMG/M metagenome (GOLD analysis project Ga0138256, IMG submission 105486) | Active sludge microbial communities from wastewater in Klosterneuburg, Austria - KNB2014incub_MG | ecosystem: Engineered > WWTP > Activated sludge > Unclassified | place: Austria... | reverse complement strand
GTAATTGGATTGATCAATTTATTAGGATCGAAATATTTCAATAATTGTTCTTTACTTATGTCAGATTCACAGAATTTGATAAAATAGTCTTGAACAGAACATCTAATGTAAAATTCTTTTTGATTTTTATCTATATCTAATGAATTGGTTAATGCTTTTTCTACGATTTCACCAGAAATAATGTCGATTCCTTTAGAAGTTTTATTAGTTGCAGGAACTTCCATTTTTTCATTATTTGTTAATTCGGATTTCTTTTGCATATTACATGATATTAGAGTAATGAATGTTAAAGTATATAGATACAGTATTGCAGGATTAATTTTATTACTAAAATTTAGATTCACTGAATTTGGTGTTGAATTTTTATATTTATTAATCACTTCAGGGTTGTAATTTCGTAAACACAATAATCGTGAATAATAGATATATTTCCAAATTGTAAGAATGAATTATTGTAAAATTGAGTAAACTTAATTGTTTATTGCAAATTCTTCATAGAAGCTTACTTCCCCAGTCTCTACATCATATAGACCACCAACTATTTTGATTTGACCCAATTCTTCCATTTCAGCAATTATTGGACTTTCTCTTCTCACACGTTCTATCGTTAAATGGACATTAAGTTCAGTGACATTATTGACAAAATCAGAATTTGATCCATTTCTGTTTTCTTTCGTTTTTTTTTCACTAAAAATTGCAGGTTGGATCTTATTTAATAATGTGGTAAGATTGCCCATTTCGACATGATTACAGGCTCCAACTATAGCTCCACATTTGGTATGTCCCAATACCAGAAGCACTTTTGTTCCAACCACTTTTGTTGCAAATTCCATACTGCCTAAAATATCCTCGTTCAAAATATTTCCTGCAATTCTAATACTAAAAATATCACCCAATCCTTGGTCAAAAATAAGTTCTGCTGAAGTACGACTATCGATACAGCTAAGGATGGTTGCAAAAGGAAATTGACCAGAGGAAGTTTCATTTACTTGTTGGAGTAAGTTGCGATTGGCTTTAAGATTATTTATAAATCGCTGGTTGCCTTCTTTTAAGATTTGAAGTGCTGTTTCTGGAGTTAGGCTGCTTTGAGTTTCTTTTGAATGAGTACGCATATTTTAATATTTTATAATGATTAATTTTATTCTTTTGATTTAGGCTCAGCGTTAGTATAAATTTGAATTAGATTTACTATAAAGGAGAATGCCATAGAGAAGTAAATGTATCCTTTTGGAATATCGAATTTTAATCCCTCTCCAATTAAAGCAACACCAATCAACATTAGGAAGGATAATGCTAAAATTTTAAAAGAAGGATGATGCTGAATAAATTCACTAATAGGTTTTGAAGCCCAAAGCATTAATATGACACTTATAATTACCGCGGTGTACATAATCCAAAGTTCATTAACCATCCCCACAGCAGTGATGATACTGTCTATAGAGAAAACTAGATCAAGGATAATGATTTCGAAGAGTAATGATTTGAAACTGGCTTTAGGTAAAGTTGATAATGTTTCATTTTTAGCATGTTCAGTTTTATAGTAGATCTCCTTAGTACTTTTCCACAAGAGAAATACTCCCCCAAGGATGAGTATGATTCCTTTTCCAGAGAACTCAATATTGCCCAAGGTAAATAATGTATTGTCAAGTTTAATCACCCAAGAAATCAAGGCGAGTAATCCTAATCGCAAGATAACGGCCATACTTAAACCCCAATACCTCAATTTATTTCGTTGCTCTTTGGGCAATTTATCTGCAAGAATTGAGATGAAGATAATATTATCAATACCTAAAATGAGCTCAAGGATAATTAAAGTGAATAATGGAATTAATGCTTCAGTCATATTATGTTTTTATAGCACAAAATCAGTTTGATGGCTTTTCAAAAAAATAATTTATTAGTTTAACCCCACAAAGATAATATAACTATATTATATAATAGTATTACTATCTTAAATAATTGTTAAATTTTGTTTGTAATATTTTTACTATTACAGATTAGATATTTGCTACCTTTGCATAAATATTCTCAATAGCATGAACTTTCAAGTAAAATTTGATATTAATGAACGCATTTATTTGCGCAATCCCGAGAACAGTGAAGTGGGGAAATTAATGGTTAAGAAATCTATAGATTTGATTTATCAACTTGGTTTTGAGCAATTTACAATAAAAAAATTGGCGACAGAGATCAACAGTACTGAAGCTACAGTCTATCGATACTTTGAAAATAAGCATAGTATTTTACTTTATATCTTGAATTGGTATTGGTGTTATATGGAATTTTTAGTGGCCTATAAATTGGAAAATATTACAGACAAAAAGGAAAGCTTGAGAATCATCGTTCATTTATTGACACATGAATTGGCGGGAAGTGAAAGTCATTTTGATTATAATAAGAAATACCTCAACCAAATCGTCATCTCTGAGAGTAGCAAAACCTATTTAGTCAAAGATATTACAGAAATAAATAAGAATGAAGTATTTAAACCATACAAAGATCTCTGTACGCGGATAGCAAAGGTAATTTCAGAATATAATCCAAATTATAAATATCCTAGATCATTGAGCACTACCATTATTGAGACATCTCATCATCAGCAATTTTTTAGTGTTAATTTGCCTAAACTGACAGATGTTAATTCAATAAAGAATTCTGAATTTACAAATCAATTTATAGAAGATTTTTTATTTAAGATAGTCGATTAAAAGGGGAAAGCTGATAATGGTGATTATCATTAAGATTTGGCTCACAAAATGGTTAAGTTTTAACAATGATTTTCTAAATAAGGATATTTGGTTTTAACTAGAAATTAATTAAAATTTCTTTGACATATAAACCTTATCTTTACAAAGCAAATATGCTAATACATAATCAGGATTAATATGACTATCAAATTATTTCAAATTATATTTACTGTTATAATTTTTAATTCTTGTCAGAATGATTCAAAATTGTCTCCAATTGAAGTGGATATTCAAGGCAAGGCATTACTCCAAGAATCAAATCCAGTTCAAGCAATCTATAGATCAAATGATAATGGTTTGACATGGCTTGATGTCAGTTCTGGCCTTCCCACTAAGACAGAGATCAATAGTGTTGTCCCCATTAATAAAGAGCTTGTATTAGCTTCTTCCAGTGGCTTGATGCATGGAAGCCTGTCAAATTCAGATTTAGCTTGGAAAAAAGATTTTTCATTCTTTGAGAATGTAATTAATATTTTTCCTGGTAACAACGGCATGTATGCTTTGACATCGAATAATGATATCTATTATAAACTTCATGGGACAGCGCTCTGGCTGCCCGTATTTTCGAATTTAAAACAACATTTGTTTTTCAGTCTTCTAGAAACTGAAGATGGGTCAATCTTGCTTGGTACAGGGAAGGAATTATTGAAGTCAACAGACCAAGGTAAAACATGGAAGGAGATTTATAAGAATGGTTGGGTCATGGAAATAATAGAATCTGAAGGCACTATTCTTTGCACAAATGAACATGGTATTATAAGATCCGAAGATGGTGGTGATCACTGGGAGACTGTAATTTCAGAAGGGGGCGTGGGGGTCTCTATTGGGTTAATTGATGGCGGATTTTCAGCTATTACTTACAATACAGCATCAAAGATACGAAGAGTGCGTATCTCTTTAGATAAAGGGAAAACATGGCAAGAAATAGATTCTAAGCTTCCTCCATCAGATGGAATAAGTAGTGTCATTCAGAGTGGTGACAGCTTTTTGTGTGGTCACCCCAATGGTATTTTTCGATCAACGGATCAAGGTAAAACATGGAAGCTCACTTTTCCCTCAATAGAGAAAAAGGTATTTAATTTAACTCAAATCGGGTCAATCATTTATGCAGTGCCTAGAAATCAAGGTTGTTAAATATGAAAATTGATTATTATCAAAAATAATTTGATTAAAACATTTGCAAGAATGGTGCAACTCTAAATTCACAGTGTGAAAGGTGGATTAAGATAATTTAAGCATCAGATTAATTCCAATTTATAATTTAAAACAAAAAAAAATTCACTATGAAAATAGTGAATTTTTTATTTATATGTTTTTTCCAATTAAATTCTATGGCCAAACACTCCAAGGTATTCTAGATAGAATAAAAATCAAAGCAACTCCATAATAAATTAATACTGCTCTGTGTCGTGAATTATCTACGATCAATCGTTTTGCTTTTGAATACCCTATCGTAACTAATACTGCAGCTAAAATCATCATCAATGGATGTTCCAATATCATCAAACGCATTGGTGCAGACTTCATTGATTCGCCAGAAAAATTAGCAAGGCCTAGTGGTGAAATAAAATACAAAATCAAGCCTAATAAAATTTGTAGATGTGTGATGATCAAGCCAACTAAAGCAAATTTTTTATGCCTATCGGTAAAAGCTTGCTTGGTGAAATAAGAGTATGCTGCAAATAATACTATGAAAATTAAAGGTAAAATAAGGATATAAGCTATCCCAGAATGTGCTTCTTTGATAAATGTGTACATCGTCTTGATTTGAAATGGTTAAAAAAAATATTGAGCTCTTGAAAAATTAATATTCAATAAACTCGATAATGGCCAAAAGTAGTGAATTTATTCATTGACATTTAAAAATGTCTGATCTTTTTAACTTTTAGCCAAAATATAACAGTTAATAGCTTATTTTTTACCAATCAGCATCCAGTTGGTTGCCAATTTTAAGATTTGATGATTTTGAAAAACTTTGGTAAAAATCGAATCTATATATTGGTTATTTTTTTTATTATCTGTTTCTTTTTCAGCCAATCGATTGTAAATTAAAATCCCTCTATTGGAAAGCAATTTATAGAGCTGCTCAGAAAATTGAGATGACTCAAATTTTCCAGGTATGCTGTCATCGACAAAGATATCCATACAAATAAGATCAAAGAGGTTATTACACTGCGATATATATTCATAAGCATCATCATTCAAGATAATGACTTGTGAAGTTATGGTGGGAGCAATATATTTTCTGTACCATTGGATGATTGTAGCATCATTTTCTATACAAGTATAATGTGATTTGATAAAATATTTCTGTTCTAAAAGTTGAAGAATACTTCCCGTCCCTAAACCTAAAATCAATACATTTTTTGGTGCAAATTTGGCTATATTAAGTTGTTCGAATGTCTCGACAAAATTATGGTAACGCATTCCAAAAGAGTAAATCGCTTTGTCTGCACATAGTTTGTATTCACCTTTGGACAAATAAAGTTCAAGAACAGGATTTTGTTCAGTGCTAGATGATTCGATAAGGACATCTTTGAAATATGATTTCCATTGTGTCCAAAAGTTTAGTTTTTTCAATTCATTGATTTTTCCCAACTGCGATTCACTGCACTTGTGTCATAAATATGTTTTAAAATATCGCGATCAAATTCATTTAATTCTTGATTGCGTCTCAACATTACTGTTTTGGCTGTCTCATAGAATTTATCCAATTTAAAAGTCGTAAAACCAGAGTTCCCTCCCCAGGCAAAATCAGGAATAAACTGACGTGGAAATCCATCACCAAAAACATTTGCACCAACACCTACGACAGTACCAGTATTGAACATGGTATTTATACCGCATTTAGCATGATCACCCATCATTAATCCACAAAATATACTGCCAGTTGGGATAAATCGCTGGGTAGGATAATTCCATATTTTGACAATATCATAGTTGTTTTTTAGATTTGAGTTATTGCTGTCTGCACCTATGTTGCACCACTCTCCAATCACAGCATTGCCAATAAATCCATCATGAGCTTTATTACTATTGGCATAAAAGACACTATTATTGATTTCGCCTCCAACGCGACATCCTGGTCCAATTGTGGTGGCGCCATATATTTTAGCGCCCATTTTCACTTGTGCATTCTCCCCCAAGTAAAACGGACCTCGAATCATTGCGCCTTCCATGATTTCAGCATTTTTACTTATATAAATGGGTCCAGTTTCTGAATTCAAGATAGAGGCTTTTATTTTAGCGCCATCTTCAATGAATAACTGAGTTCCAAAATGCTGATTTGAAGCATGTAATGCGATTGAATTTTTATCTTTAGTTAGAATCTCATAGTCATTTTTCAGTTCTAAATCATTAAAGCCAAATATTTCCCATAAATGTTGGATTCGTTTACAATTGATCAACTCTAAAGCATTATCTGTGATCGTCCCACCTACTTGGAAGAATGATTCAACCTGTCTGCGATTTAGTCGCGCTGCAACAAATCGGCTTTCATGGGAGATAAATTGATTTGTATTGAGACAAGTCAATAAATAATTTAATTCTTCATTGGGTAAAATACTTGCGTCTATAAGAAAATTATCCTCCTCAATAGTTAGAGGAAATTTTTTTTGCAAATAGTCAGCTGTTTTATAAGAAACTTTAGCATTCCACCTTTTTTCCCATTTTTCTCTTATGGTAAGTATACCTATCCTCAATTCACCGACTGGTCTTGTAGCTGTCAATGGCCACAAATCTTGAGTATGAGCGCTGTCGTGAAGAATGATATTTTGCATTAATGCGTATTGATTCTCAAAGGTAAACTTTTCGGGTAAATGCTATTATTCCTTTGGATATAAAATACAAAAGCCCCAGTTTTTGGGGCTTTTAATTTATGCTTTTGTAAATTTTTGAAACTTTTTGTTGAATTTATCAATACGACCAGCTGTATCGATAAATTTCATCTTTCCAGTAAAGAAAGGATGTGATTTATTAGATATTTCTAAACGAACCAAAGGATATTCGTTTCCGTCCTCCCAAGTGATCGTTTCTTTAGATGCTGTACATGATCTCGTCAAAAAAGCCTCATTGCAAGAGAAATCTTTGAAAACTACCATTCTGTAATTAGCTGGATGAAGATCTTTTTTCATGATAAATTCAATTTTGGAGTGCAAAAATAGTAATTATTTTAAAATTCAACTAAATTATTTTAAAATTTTGTAATTCCAACTAAATTTCTCAATTTCGGGCTTGATGAACTTCATTAATCGATATATTCGAGGCATTATTTTCTCTTTTGGGCTTATTTTACTCACTTTTTGCGCTTTTAGAATGTCCCAATTGCCACTTTGGGGCCATCTTCCACTTGGATTTTTTATTGGCGCTTGGCTAGTCATTGTTGCCTCACTTCGTTTCTTTTGGACAGATCCAGAAAGGAAGAGGTGGTTTTTACTGTCTACTATTTCTGGATTACTACTTTCTATTGGTTTTCCGCCGTTGCCATTTCCAGTTATTTTATTTATAGCATTCATACCGGCACTAATAGTTCAGCAGCAGATTGAAGCTTCAGATAGTCCAAATAAATTAAAACTTCAGTTTTTTTATATATACCATAGCTTTATGCTGTGGAATCTTTTGGTGACTTATTGGGTATCCAATTCTGCACTAGTTCCATCTATTGCCGCTTTTGGTCTTAATTCTTTATTCATGGCTGTGCCATGGATAGGGATGATAAGAATCGGTCGCAAATTTCCAAAAATACAACTTTTATCTTTCATTGCCTTTTGGCTTTGTTGGGAATGGATTCATCTGAACTGGGAGATCTCATGGCCATGGCTTACTCTTGGTAATGCGTTTGCAAGTCAAATTTCCTTGATTCAATGGTACGAATATACAGGGGTTTTCGGCGGTGGATTGTGGATTTTGGTGATTAATTGTTTAATTTTTCATACATGGAAAACAAGGTCTTTTATTTCAAAAAAAGAATTACAGCATAAACTCACCACTATTTGTACTATTATTTCTGTACCAATATTGATTTCACTAATAATTTACTTTAGCTATGAAGAAAAAGGAGAGCCTGTAGAAATTGCAATAATTCAACCTAATTATGAACCACACTATGAGAAATTTGAAGTACCAGAAGAAGTACAACTTTATCGCTTCATTAGATTGACATTAAATGCTATTACAGATAAAACAAAATATATATTGTGGCCTGAAACCAGTTTGGCGAATTTTAATCCACTTGATGTAGCCAATCTTCAATCAGAACCCTTGGTTCAAGTACTTAGAGATTCACTTCCGCTCAATCAAAATCTAGTATTGGTTTCAGGGATGACGTCAATAAAATATTATAAAAAGGATGAGCCATTAGGCCCTGCTGCAAGACATTCCAAATATAACGAAAACAAGATTTATGAAATTCATAATTGCGCAATTCAACTAAGCGATACCGGCGACATACCCATTTATTATAAATCTAAGTTAGTACCTGGACCAGAGATTTTTCCATATAAAAAATTACTCCCATTTCTAAAACCCATAATTGACAAAATGGGAGGTACAGCTGCAGGTCTGGCTACTCAAAAGAATAGGGAAGCTTTCCAATCTGGTAAGCACAAAATTGCACCTGTGATTTGTTATGAATCTATCTATGGCGATTATATGCGAGGATATTTTGACGATGGCGCACAAGCTATTTTCATTATGACTAATGATGGATGGTGGGACAATACTTTGGGTTATATTCAACATTGCTATATTGGAGCATTGCGTGCCATTGAATTTCGGAAGTCTATAGCCCGATCTGCAAACTCTGGAATTTCTTGCACGATAGATCAAATGGGCCGAATTCATTACCCCACAAAATATGGTGTGGAAGCTAGTTTGACCAGCTCGATTTTATTTAACGATTTTGTTAGCTTTTACCAACGCTTTGGAGACATGATCGCCTATCTCGCTATTTTGTCTACGATTTTGATCATAGTATTTTCTTTTTTACCCAAAAAGCAAAATTAACATGAGCATTTAGCTTATCTGAAACTTTCAAATAATTCATTGAAAGCGATTATCTCATAGGATTAACAAACAATCTAAGCTTACATTTCATACTTTTGCGCATTTTATGGACATAGCAGAATTAAATAAACGGCGTACATTTGGAATAGTATCACATCCAGATGCTGGAAAGACCACACTTACCGAGAAACTTTTGCTTTTTGGAGGGGCTATACAAATAGCAGGAGCAGTAAAATCTAATAAAATTAAAAAGCATGCCACCTCAGATTTCATGGAGATCGAGAGGCAAAGAGGGATCTCTGTTGCTACGAGTGTCATGGCATTTCCTTATAAAGATCTTCAAATAAATATTTTGGATACACCTGGTCACAAGGATTTTGCTGAAGATACCTTTCGCACACTAACAGCCGTAGACAGTGCCATTGTCGTGATCGATGTGGCTAAAGGCGTTGAAGAACAAACTGAGAAATTGGTTGAAGTATGCCGTCGAAGGAATACACCAATTATCGTCTTTATCAACAAATTGGATAGAGAGGGCAAAGATGCTTTTGATTTGCTAGATGAAGTGGAGACTAAGTTAAAGTTAAAAGTGACACCACTTTCTTGGCCTATAGGAATGGGTCAGAGTTTTCAAGGTGTTTACAGCATTTATGAGAAAAAATTTATTCATTTCAAACCGCATAGCAAGCAAGACACTGACGATAGCATTATTATTGAAGATACCAAAGATGAAGCATTTAGAAAGGTCATTGGTGATAGACCATTTGAGGATTTTCAATCTGAGATAGAGACATTGCATGGGGTCTATCCTGAATTCAATAGAGCTGATTATTTGTCTGGAAAAATATGTCCAGTATTTTATGGAAGTGCAGTGAATAATTTTGGAGTAAGAGAATTGCTAGATTGTTTTGTCGAAATTGCGCCAACCCCATTATTCCGAGAAGCAGAAGAGAGGATCATAAGACCTGACGAGGACAAGTTAACAGGATTCGTCTTTAAGATCCATGCCAATATGGATCCAAAGCATAGAGATAGGATTGCATTCTTCAGGATCGTCTCTGGAGTGTTTCAAAGAAATACAAATTATTACCATGTACGACTCAATAGGCAATTAAAATTCTCTAATCCAACTTCATTCATGGCTGCTCGTAAAGAGGTGATCGATGAAGCTTATCCTGGCGATGTTGTAGGATTATATGATAGTGGCAATTTTAAAATAGGTGATGCATTAACCGAAGGAGAAAAATTGACCTTCAAGGGCATTCCACGCTTTTCACCTGAGATATTTCGATTTGTCAATATTACAGATCCATCCAAGTTTAAACAATTTGCGAAAGGACTAGATCAACTTATGGATGAGGGAGTCGCACAGATGTTTACAAAGGAGGATTCCAATCGCAAAATAATTGGAGTCGTAGGAGCACTCCAATTTGATGTTATTGCTTATAGGCTAGAGCATGAATATTCTGCCCCTTGTAATTTTGAACCAATAAATCTATATAAAGCCTGCTGGGTAAAAGCTGACGATCCAAAAAAATTGGAAGAATTTATTTCTCGTCGAAAAAGAGACTTGGCAAGAGATAAAGATGGCAAACTCGTCTTTTTATCTGAGTCGGCGTGGACTTTAAAACTCGTACAAGAGAACTTTCCAGATGTTAAATTTTCATTTAGTTCCGAAGATTGAAATTATTTTAAAAATATATTTATAATTAAATAATTGATATTTAATTTATTATATATTTAAAATAATTAATTCTTTAAGTTTAAAGTGACATAAAGCAAAAAATCTGTCCTAACTTATGAAAACGCCTTTCATTTTTGCCTTTTTTAAGCTTATTGTTATATCTTAGTGTCTTGCTTATAACAAGTTATTAAAATATACTATTATTTAAAAATTTAAACCTGACACTTCTTTAACTAATAGGTAGTTTTTGATAACTCCAATAAATGATTAAATGGATATAAAAGAGATTTTCAAGAATGAAGTTGTATTTTATAACTTTTTAGAAACGAGCCAAGTTGCTATGGGGCTGATCGACCATTTTGGAAATTGGCTTTATATGAATAATGCACATTTTAAATTACTCAATTATCCTTCCAATGAAATTATAGGAAAACATTTTTTAAAATATTCACATCCTGAATGTCAAGATCATTATGAAAATCTAATTGAAGAAATCAATTCTATTGAAAATAAATCCATCACAGTTGAGAAGCGATTTCTACCTAAAGAAGGCGTGATAAATTGGGTAAAATTTACCTTGACTAAATTAAAGTTTCTCTATAAAAATTCCCCTGTTTATTTATGTCAATCAATAGAAATCAGCGAATATAAATTAATTCAAGAGGTAAGTTTATTGAACACATCAAATACAGCTGATAATAATTTAAATAAGTATGAAAAAATAAGCAGCGACTTTGATCGTATTTCAAAAATATTGGATACCCTTATCAATGCAGATATTAATACAATAATAATTGCAGCTGATATAGAGGAAAATGTTATTTTGTTTAATAAAGGTGCAGAAAAGAAACTCGGATATAAAGCAGAAGAAGTGGTTGGAAAAGTTAAGCCTGAAATATTTCATGATCGTGAAGAAGTGATGAACAGGATGGAAGAACTACATACATTGCATGGAAAGTATTTTATAGGTGCAAATATGGTTATCGAGTATAATAAAATCAATAAAAAGGGAAATAACGAATGGACATATCTAAAGAAGGATGGAACAAAATTACCTGTGCATTTAGTTATAACTCCTGTTCAAAATAACTCAAAAGAAATAATCGGTCATGTTGGGGTAATCACAGACTTGACTGAATCAAAAAAGTATCAAACTGAATTAGAAGAAAAAAATAAAGAACTCGCATTTTACAATTCGTTTTTTGTTAAAATGGGAACCCTTACACCTAGTACAGTATATGTGTATGATATTAAAGAAGGAAAAAATGTTTATAATAATGAAGCGATAACACCTATTTCTGGCTACACTCCTTCAGAGATTCAAGAAATGGGGGACCAATTTATTCCCAATATTATGGTCAGTGATAGCTTAGAAGAAACTCAAAGTAGATTCCAAAAACTTCAAAATATTTCGGATGAAGAAGTAGTTTATCACGAATATAAGATCAAGCATAAGAATGGTAATTTAGTAAATATATATTCATCCGAGAAGGCCTTTTCACGAGATGCAGATGGGAAAGTGGTTGAAATAATTGGTGTCGGAACTGATATCACAGAAATTAAAAAATATCAATCTGAGCTTGAAGAAAAAAATAATGAGCTTGAACAATTTGCTTATATAGCTTCGCATGATTTACAAGAGCCTCTTCGTACTATAACAAGTTATACACAACTGCTTTTAGAACAAGATAAATCCAAGTTCACAGAGCTTGAACTTCAATATGGAAACTTCATTGAACAGTCTGTCAAAAGAATGAAATTTCAAATAGAACATTTATTGAACTATTCAAGACTTGGGACAAACATACTAAAGGAAAAAGTTGATTTAAAAATTTTAGTGCAAGAAATTTTATTAGATTTAGGTGTTTTAATTAGTGAAAAAGCAGCAGAAATTAATTATTCTCATTTGCCATCAATTTTTGTATATAAAATTGAAATGAGAATATTGCTACAAAATTTAATTCAAAACGCCATTAAATTTAGTTATAAAAACAGAACTCCTGTAATCAATATTGAAGCTAAGGACATTGACACTCACTTTCTTTTTTCCATTATGGACAATGGTATAGGTATAGACACTAAATATTTTGACCGGATCTTTCATATTTTCCAACAGCTTGACACAGAAGAAGTCTCTAACGGATATGGCATTGGACTTGCTTACTGCAAAAAAATTGTCAATATTCATGGCGGAAAAATATGGGTTGAGTCTAAGTTAAATGAAGGTTCTACTTTTTATTTTACTATAATAAAATAATGCCAATTATAATACAATTATAAATGAAAAAACTGAATTCTATTTTACTCATTGATGATGATCATGCATCAAATTTTTTGCATAAGATGATCATCCAAAGGACCAACTGTGTAGAACATATAAAAGTTTGTATTTCAGCACAAAAAGGTTTGGACTATTTGATCAATAAAGATGATCCCGATTATCAAATTCCAGATATCATATTTCTTGATATCAATATGCCAGGTATGAATGGATGGGAGTTTTTGGAAGAGTATAAATTATTATCTGATGACTTGAAAGCTAAAATAATTATAGTGATGCTATCTAGTACAATTAATCCAGATGATGTATTAAAAGCTAATGAGAGTGAACTTGTAAATGAGTTTGTGAATAAACCACTGACAAGGGAAACTTTATTACATTTAATAAAAGTATTTTATAATCTTGAGTTTGAATAAAATCATGGGGAAATATAATTTAAAATTTATAAAAGAATTGACATCGGACAATGAATCTGAAATCCAAGAATTCCTCTTGATTTTCTGTAGAGATGTTTTAGAAGCTATAAATAGAATTAAAGCAGGTTTTGATCAGCATAACTTGGATGAAATGAAATTTTATGCTCATAAGATGAAGACATCATTAAAATACCTTGATCTTCAAGATGAATTAATTAGTGTTATTGATATAGAAAAAACCACAGATTTCTCTAATTATTCAGACCTTCAAAATAAAGTTGATTTTGTTTATACTAGTCTGCAAGAAGTAATAAAGGAGCTTAAAATTAATGAATTAAAAATGGAGATAGTTCAGGAATAACGCCTCTTGATAAGTCACATAATAAACTTTTAGCCTTTAAAATTGTATCCATTACAAATATAAATTTATGGAAACTACAGTAAAACAAGCCATATTATTGTACACAGAGCAAACACCTAATCCAGAAACATTAAAATTCGTTTCAAACAAATTATTATATAGAGGTATCGCTGATCTTAAGACAAAAGAGTTAGCAGCAGAATATTCTCCACTAGCTCTAGCTCTTTATGAATTACCTTATGTATTATCTGTGTACATTTCCAATAATTTCGTTACCATTACTAAAAAAGCAGAATATGATTGGCATGAGATCATGATCCCAGCAAAAGATTATATCAAAGATTACATACAGTCTGAAAAACCAATAATTTTAGATTCCTATGAGTTGTATATCAATGATTTGGAAAAAAAATCATATGAAGGTCAATATGATGAAAAAAATCTTGAAATCGTTAAGAGAATCAAAGAAATGATTACAAATTATGTAAAACCAGCTGTAGAAATGGATGGTGGCAATATTGAATTTAAGTCATTTAAAGATGGAATCGTTACCGTAATGATGCAAGGTTCATGCAGTGGATGCCCTTCTTCGACAGTCACATTGAAATCTGGAATAGAAGGACTTTTAAAAAGAATGGTTCCTGAAGTGACAGAAGTCGTTGCTGAAGCTTGCTAGAGTAAGCTTCATTAGATTCTAGCATTTAATTAAAAAATTATATATACTGGTGTATATTTGAGGCATGAAAGTAACGGATTACTTCCTAAAAAATAAAGGGAACACAGCAGTTTCATTTGAAGTATTACCTCCTTTAAAAGGAGGAAGTATTAATTTGTTATTTGAAGCTTTGGACCCAATCATGGAGTTCAAACCACCATTTATTGATGTCACTTATCATCGAGAAGAATTCATATACAATCAGCATCCAGGTGGTTATTATCAAAAAGTGGCGATTCGGAAAAGACCTGGTACGGTGGGGATATGCGCCGCAATAAAAAATCATTATGGGGTAGAAGCCGTCCCACATTTGATTTGTGGTGGATTCACTAAGGAAGATACAGAAAACGCACTTATAGAATTACATTTTTTAAATATCACCAATGTACTGGCTTTAAGAGGTGATGCTAGAAAATTTGATGAGAAATTTTTACCTGAACCAGGTGGAAATGAATTTGCTTTAGATTTGGTGAAGCAAATTGCACAAATGAATCATGGAATTTATTTAGATGCAAATATAGAAAAAGGGGAGCCAATGGATTTTTGTATTGGTGTGGCTGGATATCCTGAAAAACATTTTGAAGCACCAAGTCTAAAAACAGATCTCAAGCATTTAAAGAGAAAGATTGATGCTGGTGGCGATTACATAGTAACTCAGATGTTTTTTGATAATCAAAAATACTTTGATTTTATTAATTCTTGTAAGAATATAGGGATAGAGGTGCCCATCGTTCCTGGATTAAAACCGATCACTAAAAAATATCAACTTAATGCTATTCCAAGAAATTTTTATCTCGAAATTCCCGATGACCTGATCAAAGAAATTCAAAGGGCAAAAACGGATGAGGCTGTAAAAGAAGTGGGAATTGAATGGTGTACGCAGCAAGCAAAGGAACTGAAAAAAGCTGGTGTCCCATGCATCCATTTTTATATGATGAGTGACAAAGAAGTGGTAAAAAAGATTTGTGAAAATATCATGTAGTACTTTTATTTTTATATCTTTATATATTCTATCTTTTTATTATAATATATAGTTCTATTTTAGTTTAATATAAAAAATATATTTTTTAAAATATTTAATTAATTTTGTTTTAAGTTATTTCGATGAATAATTTTTCCAAAGTTCATTAAAAAATTCACTTAAACTTAATGTATCATAATTTACTAAACGAACAGATAACCAATTTTTTTCCTCGAAAAGGAAATGAACTTATAGAGTTTGAGGAATTTTTAAATTCAATTAATAAATCTTATTTTGATTTATTTCAAGAGATAACTAACAAGACTCAACTAAATCAAGGAGATAACACACATTCACCCGAGTTGAAGGACTTACTCATAAAAATTGCTTTTACTTATATCAATATTGAAACCGAACAAATAAATGTTCAAGTAAACACCTCACTAGAAGAAATTGGCAAGCTAGTGAATGCTGATAGGGCTTATGTTTTTGAATATGATTTTATCAATGATGAGTGTAGTAATACATATGAATGGTGCGCCGAAGGGATTTCAAAAGAGATTGACAATCTTCAAAAGTTTCCATTGTCGAATGTACCCTTTTGGGTTAGTCAGCATAAAAAGGCACAGCCCTTCTATATTCCTGACACGAGCTTATTACCTGATGATGGACCTAATGGTTTAAAAGAAATATTGGTTAGCCAATTCATACAAAGTCTCATCACGGTGCCGATGATTTACCAAGGTGAGTTGCTTGGATTTGTAGGATTCGATTCTGTTAAGCAAAAAAAATCTTATAGTGAAAGTGATGTGAAATTATTATTTCTTTTTGCTCAAATATTGATTAATGTATTTGAAAGAAAAAAGAAAGATCAATTATTATTCAACCAAGAAGAAAAATATAGAAATATCATCGCCAACATGAATCTAGGTCTAATTGAAGTAGATAAAAATGATGTCATTCAATATATTAATCACACATTCTGCGATATAACTGGATTCACCCAAGATGAGTTAATAGGACAAAAGGCTTATACTGTTTTAAATATGGGTATAAGCGAAGATATCATCAGTAATAAAATGAAACTGCGAGAAGCAGGACAGTCAGATATTTATGAAATGAAGGGAGTTCATAAGAATGGAGAGCCAAGATGGTTTCTGATCAGCGGTGCTCCAAATTATAATGATAAAAAAGAATTAATCGGCTCTATTGGAATTCAACTTGATATAACCAATCAGAAAAAACTTGAGCTTGAACTTGAAATGGCAAAAATAAAAGCCGAAGAGGCAGTAAAAGCTAAAGATACATTCTTAGCTAATATGTCTCATGAGATCCGTACACCACTCAATGCAATCATTGGAATTATTAGAGAATTGGGAAGAGAAAAACTTTCTGAGCAACAATTAAGTTATGTACAACAAGGAAATACTGCCGCTAAACATCTATTGACTATTGTAAATAATATTTTAGATATTTCGAAAATAGAAGCAAATGAATTTTTACTCGAACAAAAGGAGTTTAGTTTATCTTCTGTAATAAGCAATATCAAAAGTATTCTCTATTCAAAAGCCGTAGATAAAAATTTAAAATTAAATATTTTTATATCTCCAGATCTAGCACCTGCTCATATAGGTGATGCTGGTCGAATCAGGCAAATCTTATTAAATCTTGTAGATAATGCAATAAAATTTACTAATGAAGGAAAAGTGACAATGATTATTGATGTTCTTGAAAGTAAGAAACAAGTTCAAAAACTTGAAATTACGATCACGGACACTGGCATTGGAATGAGCGAAGAATTTCTTTCAAAAGTATTTAGTAAATTCTCGCAAGAAGACAATACAATCAATAGAAAGAATGAAGGTACTGGATTAGGATTAGTCATTACCCGAGAGTTGATTCACCTAATGGGGGGGTATTGTAATATAGAGAGTAAAAGAAATGATGGTACGAAAATTTCAATTTTTATAGATCTCAAACTTGGCACTACTGCAGGTCTTACAGAAGGACGGGAGATTGAGATTAAGAATACAATGCAAGGACTTCGTATACTTATAGTTGAGGATAATGATATGAATCGATTTATTGCAGTCCAGAGTCTAAAACATTTTGGTTGCATTGTGGAAGAAGCTCACAATGGGCTTGAAGCAATATCAAAACTGGGGATCCTTCAATTTGATTTGGTCTTGATGGATATTCAGATGCCAGTGATGGATGGGATAGAGTGTACTCAAAAAATTAGAAATGAACTGAAATTGGATATTCCAATTATTGCATTGACAGCAAACGCATTTAAGAAAGATGTTGAAACATACCTAAGACTTGGAATGAATAATTATGTAGCCAAGCCATTTGAAGAAAAAATACTTTACGATATCATCAAAGAAACTTTGTCAAGAAAACAATCCAACAATAATTCCATAGGAAGTCAAGCAGAATCCTCAGAATATTATAATCTATCATACCTCAATTCGATAAGCAGAAATGATAATGAGTTTGTCAAAAAGATGGTTGAAATATTTTTGGAGCAAACCCCAGGCCAAGTTTCAGAAATAAATGAATTATACCAATCAGGAAATTATCTTGACATCGGTAAGATCACTCATAAACTTATTCCTATTGCAGATAATTTATGTATTAATTTAATAAGAGATGATTTGCGCACTTTTGAGCACATTTTAAAAAATGGAAATATTGATTCTGGAGAATTAGGAAAACTGGTCCTTAAAATATCAAATGTATTGATGAAGGTCGTAGAATTGCTTGAAATAAAATTAAAATCCCTTTAAACGAAGGCTGCTCACAAGATTTTTTAACCCATTTTATCTTGCCATTTCTTTTTCATGGTAAAATTGATTCTGTGCATTATTATATACATAATGATCTCTGTATTTTTTAAAATTCAAACGTACGTCATGTATTGCTTCAATTATATAATCCATTTCAGCATCTGTCATCGTTGGGTGAACAGATAATCTGATCCAACCTGGCTTTTCACTATTGTCCCCTCTATCAATAAGTTCACAAATAGAATGAGACTTTTCATAAGGGATATCAAAGAGAAAATGACCATATGTCCCAGCACAGCTGCATCCACCTCGCACTTGAATTCCAAAAATATCATTCAACATCCGTACGCCCAAATTATAATGCAAATCCTTTATATAAAATGAAAATGCGGCTACTCTCTCTTGAATATTATTGGCAAGAATATGGACATCATCTAGATTAGAAAAAGCAGTAAAAAGTTTTTCAAATAATTGATGTTCTCTAATGGCCATTAAATTAGGATTCAATTCTTTTTTTAGATCCATAGCCAATGAAGCTTTGATCGTCTGATAAAATGGCGGTGTCCCTCCGTCTTCACGATCTTCCACTGAATCTATATAAGAATGCTCACCCCAAGGATTAGTCCATTTTACAGTTCCTCCACCTGGTTGATCAGGGATTTTATTTGCATAAAGTTTCGAATCGAAAATTAAGATTCCAGGAGTTCCAGGTCCTCCCAAAAATTTGTGTGGAGAAAAAGTTATCGCATCCAATTTTTGTAATTCTTCTTCTGGATGCATATTGATCTCAACATAAGGTGCACTACAAGCAAAGTCTACAAAGCAAACTCCTCCGGCAAGATGTATCATTTCTGCCATTTTATGATATGGTGTGACGACACCAGTCACATTGGAGCAAGCAGTAATACTGGCTATTTTAATTTTCCTTTCATTATATTTTTTAATCAAATCCGAAAAATGGTTCAAGTCAGGAAGTCCATCAGAATCTGGATTAATGATGACCACTTCACAAACTGATTCTAACCAAGGTGTTTGATTGGAATGATGTTCCATATGTGTCAAAAATACTATTGGTCTTTCTATATTTTCTAGATTCAAGAAAGGCCTTAGTTGCTCTGGACATCGATATCCCAAAATTCTTTGAAGTTTCGCCAAGGCGCCAGTCATTCCTGTGCCACAGGGGATAATGACATCACTATCTTTTGCCCCGACATGTGTTTTGATATTATTTTTTGAATCGTGATATGCCTTAGTCATCAAAGCCCCAGTAAAAGTCGCTTCTGTATGCGTATTAGCTATATATGGCGCATAGTTCAGTAATAGATTTTGTTCAATAGGCATATAAAGTCTTCCACTTGCCACCCAATCAGCATAAATTAATGGTTTGATACCATAAACTGTTTGAATTTCTTCATTCTGGCCAATAATTCCAGATCTAAATTTCTCAAAATGGTTTGCCAAATTAATTGAAGCCATGTGATTGAATTTGCCCTAAAATTAACATGAAATATGCAAATCCTGTCAAGAAAATTTTAACCAATCAGGGGATCGTATTTTTGGTGCAAAATAAATCCAATTTAATAGTTGTACTGAGCTACAATATTTTCATCCAAATTTCCACCAGTCTTTCTTCATAGTGGGTCTCTCGATAAGTATGTAAAAAATAAGACCAACAAGAATTACAGCGGATAGTAAATAAGGAAAATATAATTTATAAGTAATGATAAATAAATGATCGTGGTATCGATTAAAAAAATAATACCCCAAGCCACTTATTACAGGATTGTGTACCAAATATATTGAATAACACATGCCGCCCAAAATACAAATTGTTGGATTCTGAAAAAACAATGGCCAATATTTTTTTATAATTATCAAATAAAAGAATAAAATTAAAATACATAGCTGTGAAACACTTAATACAATTTTATACCAGTCAGCTATTTTTCCAAGATAGGTGATGTCGGTGATTTTTAATCCAATAAAAAAAATGAAAAATAATGGTATGCTTAACACTTGAAACCATACTGGATTTTTTTTTATATTTGTTTCTCCTCGATCAAGATAGAGTTCAGCAATAAATATACCAATCAAGAAATAGTGAAAATATTCATAAAGCGAATAAAAATTAGGTTTCCAAAATTTACTCACACTTGAAAAGAATAATATAAGCAATAAAATTATATGTTTTCTATATTTCTTAAATTTATATAATCCAAAAATTATAAATGGGGCTAGAATATAAAATTGAATCTCTACCTCTAAACTCCATATCACATTATTGATCAAAGGAAATACCTCTCTCCCGTAACAAAAATTATGAACATAAAATAATGATGCTATCAAGGATGGGAATAGTTCATCGCTAGTCTTCAAGGCTAAACCATATACCAATATGACATACATCACAAGTAATGAAATAATGTAGGGTGGTTCTAATCTCGTCAAGCGTCTTATAAAATAATTTTTTAAATTCGGAATCTTGTGCTCGACACGATTTCGCTTTGCAAATGGCAAAGCTAAAATGAACCCACTTATTGCAAAAAAAATATCTACCCCAAAATAACCGTGCTTCATCCAATCATTGAGTACTTGATATTTTTGCACACCATCATGATAATCAAAATTTCCAGCATTGAAAAGCAATTCATTAATATGACAAAAAACCACCAAAAATATTGCAATAAATCGCAAACCCTCAATTTCAGGAATATACTGATCATTACTAGTAATACGCTTGAGATATGGAGTAAGCATATCAGTTCTCTATATTTTTCATTTCAAATAAAAAATATAGGAGTTTAATTTCTAAGTGGTTTATTATTCTCAAGCATATATTGGATTCTTTCCATTGTTTTAGCTTCAGTACATAAACTCAAAAATGCTTCTCTCTCCAAATCCAATAAATAATTCTCACTTACCTGCTGGACAGAGCTAAGATCGCCGCCGCATAGTACATAAGCTATTTTTTTTGCTATTTTGATATCATGCTCAGTAGCATATCCACCCAATTGAAGACTATGCGCTGCTGTATACAAAGTCCCTAATCCGGAGCGTCCTAAAACCGTGATATCCTTGCGAGGCGATTTTTGTATATAATGCTTAGATAATTCTAGTACTTTTTGTTTGGCTTGGTAGATATTAGTCTGAGTATTCATCGTAACTTCATCTCTACCCTTCAATAAATATCCGTAATCATATGCCTCATATGCAGATGTTGCTACCTGTGCAGTAGCAATCGTTTTAAACTTATTGATCAACTGAGGTATCATGACTTCACCCTCTTTCATTTCATCCGAAAGTCTTACTGCAAATTCTTTAGTTCCAGCTCCACCAGGAATTAAACCAACTCCAACTTCTACTAATCCAATATAGGACTCTGCAGAACATACAGCGGCATCACAATGCATCGTCAATTCTGTTCCTCCACCAAATACATATCCCTGTGTCGCTATAACTACTGGAATAGCACTATATCTCAATCTCATCGAAGTCTGTTGGAATAAGCGAACTGCCATATCCAACTGATCATATTCCTGCTGGAATGCCATCATTCCTATCAACATCAGATTAGCCCCTACTGTGAAGTTGTTTGCATTATTTCCTATGACGAT
>Ga0138256_10002076_pt1 | contig 21577 bp, 18 predicted proteins | sample KNB2016incub_MG_FD_105486 | JGI IMG/M metagenome (GOLD analysis project Ga0138256, IMG submission 105486) | Active sludge microbial communities from wastewater in Klosterneuburg, Austria - KNB2014incub_MG | ecosystem: Engineered > WWTP > Activated sludge > Unclassified | place: Austria... | reverse complement strand
GCAGGCCTTCTCTTACAATCGCCTTTAGAAAAACACAATTTTTGGCGAACATGATCAAAGGAAACAGCACTGACAGCATTTGAAAGATTATAAGAACGAACAAGATCAGAAAAACACGGAAGTCTAAAAAAAGATTCTTGAGAAAAAGATTCAGTGATACTTGTTGGAAGTCCTGAAGTTTCGCTACCAAAAATATAGTAATTTCCTTTTTTGTAAGAAAGATCAAAATACAAATGCTGTCCTCGCTTAGAAAAAAAGTGAAGTTGTTCTGGGTTAGGATTTTCTTCTTCTAAAAATTTTTCAAAAGAAGAATACTCGAGAACACTTAAATGTTTCCAATAATCAAGTCCTGCTCGCCTTAGGGCCTTTTCTTCTAAAGAAAACCCTAGAGGATGAATCAGAACTAAGCGAGCATTAAGTCCGAGACAGGTTCGTCCAATTGTCCCTGTATTCCCTGGAATTTCTGGAGAAACAAGAACTATTGTGAAGTCAAAAGGGGAAGGATTCATTCTTTGTTAGTTAAATTTTGTGCAAGCTTGACTAATGTTCTAATCATAAGCCCTGAGCCCCCTTTGTTAGGGCAATAAGGTAAATGGCTTTGATTTCTCGCAATTCCCGCAATATCTAAATGGGCCCATTGAATGGATTTTCCTATAAAGTGCTCTAAAAAAACTGCCGCTTTTTGTGAGCCTGCTTGGCCTGTTTTTTTCCCTAGATTTGCGATGTCAGCAATAGGTGAAATAATGTCTTCTTTATGCTCCTGTATTAAAGGTAAACGCCAAATATACTCATCAGTTTCTTTTGCAGACTTTTCGATTTTTTCTAAAAAGGAAGAAGAATTCCCCATTAAACCGCAAACTTCTTCTCCTAAAGATAAAACGATGGCCCCTGTAAGAGTGGCACAATCAATAAGATGAGTAGGTTTTTGATCACATGTGTAGTCAAGAACATCTGCTAAAACGAGACGTCCTTCTGCATCGGTGTTGATAATTTCAACGGTTGTTCCTTTTCTTGATGTAATGATGGAATCAGGAAAAGTTGCATTAGGCCCTATGGCATTTTCTGTAATTCCTAAAACACAAGTTAACTCTAAAGGGGTTTGCAATTCAACCAAGGCCTTAAAGGCCGCATAAACAGTAGCAGAGCCACCCATGTCATATTTCATTCCATTCATATTATTATAGGGGGTTTTTACATTTAGTCCCCCCGTATCAAAAGTTAGGCCTTTACCAACAAAGGCCAAGTGAGGAGTTTTTGATGTTTTTTTCTTGGGAGAATAATGTAAATGCACTACCCTTGGTTCTTTTCCTGAGCCTGCATTTACTGCTAACAAAAGATTCATTCTTTCATTCTTAATCGCCTTTAAATCTAAAATTTTTGTTGTGACAGAGTTTTTATATTTTTTATTAAGAAGAGTCATCTCTTCTTGAATTTTTTGAGCATAAGATTCTGGGTATAAAATATTCGGAGGGGTATTGATAAGATCACGGGCCATATTGATGGCGTTGCTTATAATTTGAGTTGATTCTAAAACTTCCTTTGCTTTTTGAAGGTCTTTTTGTGCTGTTAAAAGAATTACTTCTTTACATTTGAGGGGGACTTTTTTGGTTTTATATTCTTCAAATTGATAAGAAGAAAGAAGTACCGTTTCGGTTATAATTTCTACAAAAAGCTCAAGAGAAAGATGTTTATTTTTAAGAGAATCAAGATCAAAAACAACTGTAGAAAACTCTTTAAATAAGAAAATTTCCATTTTAGAGAGAGATCTGCGAAGACGTTCTTGTATAGTTAAAGAAGAGGTAATTTCTCCTTCTTTTTTTTCTTTTTCTAATTCTAGGTATAAAGAAAAAGTATGCTTTTTTTCAAATTCTAGCTCCGTGAGCTTATATTCGCCAAATTTTTGATTTTTAGGAGCTTGTTGTGTCTTATTATTCGAAATAAAGGCACAAAGGTTTTCAGAATTAGAATCAGAACTTAGAAAAGAGGACTTAAGAGATATTTTCATAGAAAAATCCTTTGGTTAAATAGTAGAATTATAGTCATCAAGGAGATTTTACTCAAGGTATTTCAAGAGATTTTATGATTCAATTTATTTTACTTTTTCGTTACGCGCTGGCCTTTTGGGTATGCTTTTTTTCTTTTATTTTTTTTTTAATGGCCTTTCAATTATTTCGTTTTATTGATTTATTTACTAAAAAAAACATTGCTTGGAATTTGCTCTTTGAACTTTTAGGGCATATGTCTCTCTCTTTTGTACCCTTGGCCGCTCCTCTTTCGGTGTTATTTGCCTCTTTTTATACTTATTCAAAACTGAACAATGACTCAGAGTTAGTGGCCTTAAAATCTATTGGATATTCTAAACGCCAACTTTTATTTCCAGTAGCACTCTTTGCTTCTCTTATGGCCTTTTTAGTTTTTCAATTAGACTCTCATCTTTTGCCAATTTCACAGTATATGGCAAAAAATATGGCCATAAAAATTTCAACTCAAAATTTTTTTTCTAATTTAAAACCAAAACAATTTTATTTAGAAATTCCCAATGTGGCCCTTTATGCTCACGATATAGATAAAAATTCTCATGGACTGAAAGATATTTTTATTTCCTACAAGGATCCAAATAGCTTGGAAGAAAAAACAATTGTTGCCAAAGAAGGGCAATTTTTAAAAAAACACTCAGCAGATCCAACTCAAACAGTAGAAGAAGGGTTAGAGCTTGGACTTCTTAATGGAATGATTTTTTCTTTTAATAAACAAAAAAATATAATGGAAAAAATTTATTTTTATGCTCATTATATTCCTCTCGTAAGGCCTCCCTTGCCTGAATTGGTTCAAGTAAGTTCTTGGGGGCTTTCACATCTCAAGGAAAAAATCGCCAAGGAAAAACAGCTTCCACCCTCAGAACAAACAAAAGACAATATAAAAAATTGGTCTCTTGAAATGTGGACAAAATATAACACTCCTTTTCAGATTCTTTTATTTGCCTTACTCGGGGCCTTATTACAATTTAGAGGGACAAGGGCCTACAGACGTTTTTTAATGGCAAGACAATTATTTCTTTTGATTTTGTACTATGTTCTTTTTTTTGGAGGAGTTGCTCTTGTAAGGGCCTCAAAGGTAGACCCGTTTATAGGAGTTTTTTTTGCCTCTTTTCCTTTCGTTTTTTTGATCTTTATTCTTTACAGAAAAGCGGATTGGAATTTTTAGGGAGTTGTTGTCTCAACTGTTCCATTTTCAAGAGTTTTGAAGAGCGGAAGAGGATATTTTGAGGTTTTTTCTGTTGGAAAAACGAGTGATCGAGATTTCGACGATCCAATTTGTCGTGTCGTAAATTCTTTGTTTTGATGGAAAATTTTTAAAGAACTGATATCTCCAATAACAAGTCTGATCAGTTCTCCAGTAATAGTTACTTCTTTTCCTTTTTCAAGCAAGAATTGGCGTATAGGACGATCTCCAGCTTTATAAGTAATCCAAGAATCCCCTATTGTTGCGGCCAAGTGAATTGTTTGTTGATTGGCCGTAAGTGAGGGTAATTTTGGAATAATTTGTTCTTCTGTTATTTTTTTTTCCGTTGTTTCAAGAGAGGAGGTTGCAGGAGAAGCATCTATAGCTGTACTCGTGATAGAAGGAGTCAGCGCGGAAGAAGGTGAGGGGGTAATTGTGACAGTACTTTCTTTTATTGCGACCTTTTCTTGTATCGAAACAGAGGGAAGGGTATTTTCTAGAATTTTTTTAGGAACAGCAGTTTTTTTTTGTAAAAATTGAAACAAGAGAAAAAAGAAAATGGGAGAAATAAGAATGGAGCCTACTAGTAGGAGTTTTCCATTAAAAAAAGAAAACACCTTAAAGGGATTCTTTTTTTCTAAGTTAGAATCTGCTGACAAAGGCCCTGAGTACAATTCTTCCTTAGCACTGATTGAGTGAGTGTTTATTTCTTCTGATGTATTTTCTTTTTGAGGAGCAAGTAATTCTTTTTGATATTTTTCTAAAACTTCTTCATAAGAAATATTTGTTAATTTACAATAGGCCTTCAAATGTCCTTTAAGGTAAGAAAAATTTGGAAGTTTATCCCATTCTTCATTTTCTAAATGTTTTAAAAGAGTGATTGGAATTTTGGTTCTTGAGGAAATTTCTTCAAGGCCCAGATTTCTTTCTTTTCGTTTTTCTTTAAGAAAGCGTCCTAACGAAAGCGATTCTATCATCATTGTGTTTGGCCAAGTTTATATAAGTGTTCTTCTGATTGCTTCCCAAAAGAAGTATTTGGAAAGCGATCGGTAATCTCTCGATATTTTAGCAATGCTTTTTGGTTTTGTGACATTTTTTCTAAGACTTTTGCTTGGTAAAAATGTCCATCGGGGTTATTATAGCAAATTCCTTTAGTAGAATGTTTGAAAGAGTCATAAGATTTTTCCCATTCTTCTTTTTCAAAAAAAATTTTTCCTAATTCAAGATGGCTGGGGCAATAATCTTGTTTTTCTTTAACTGATTTTGCAAAAAATTGTTCGGCCTTGTCTAAATCAGATCGGCGAAGAGAAATAAGCCCTAAATTATAATAAGTTTGATAATGCAAAGGGTAGGACAAATCTTTAAGCGAGTCTTGATAAATATTTTCGGCCTTATTCATTTGATTTTTTTGCAGATAAAGAGAGGCCAAGTTTAACTTAGCACTCATATTTTTTGGGTCAAGTGCTATTGCTTCTTTCAATTTTTCTTCTGCTAACAAAAGTTCTTCTTTAAAATAGTACGCCATAGCTAAATTGTTGACTATTTTAGAGTGCTTAGGATTGAGAGAATAGGCCTTTAAGAGTAGACTAAGTGCTTGGGTATACTCGGCCTCTTGTAATTTTTGTGTACCATGAGATAAAAAAAGTTCTGCTTGTTCTTTATTTTTTTCCATGGAAGAAGTTTTTTTTTGTAAGGAACAATGAGGAAAAAAAAGAATTAGGCAAAAGAAGAGAAAAAGAGAGAGGAAATTGTGAACCATAAGATTTCCTATTATTTTTTTGGATATACTTGCCCTTAGTATACTATAGCTTCAACTCATGAAAAAATATTTACTCAAAAGGCTTCCTTTTGTTATAGAATTTCTTGTTAGTACGCCTTTTGTTTTGCTTTCATTTTTTCTTCCTTCTCATGAGGCCCTTTGGGCAATGGCCATCTTTATGCCCTTTATTCTTCTTTTAAGTGCGATTTCGGAATATCTTAATTCAGAGAGTCTTTTCGACTACGTTAGGCATAATCTTTTTTCTTTATTCTTGTTAATTCCTTCTTTTATCGTGATGGGGCGTCCTACTTTTTTAAGATATTTTGTGGCAGGGCATCTGTTTTATGGGCTTTTTTATAGTTTAAATATTCAAAATTTTTTCCATTCTTTTATAAAGTTTTTTATAGAAAAAATTCAAGGGCCTTCTCTTAGGCCTTCTCAGCTTATTTTACTCTCTTTTGTAGGAATGATTCTTCTCGGGGCATTGTTGTTGATGCTTCCAATTTCGTTACAAGAGCAAAAAACTCTTTCCTTTGTACAGGCCCTTTTTATGGCCACTTCTGCGACTTGTGTCACAGGTCTTTCACTCTTTTCTTTAACAGAGCAATTTTCTTTTTTTGGTCAGTTAGTGCTTTTGATGTTGATCCAGATTGGAGGAATTGGGGTAATGGCCCTTTCTTCTTCTCTTAGTATTTTGTTAGGAAAATCTTTAACCATCAAAGATCGTCTAATCTATCAGGATTCTATGGACATCAACAGTTTAGAAGATTTGTTTGAAATGGTTATTTCTATTATTCGTTATACGTTTCAAATTGAATTTGTCGGAGCAATTCTTTTATCTCTTGGATTTTTTTATAAGGGACTTTCTTTTGAAGACGCTGTTTATCAAGGAGTATTTCATAGTATTTCTGCCTTTTGTAATGCAGGTCTTTCTCTTTTTGATAATTCCTTAGAATCTTTTGCTTTTAACCCTTTAATTCATGGGGTTATTGCTCTTCTTATTATTTTAGGAGGAATTGGTTTTTTTGTTCAGCGAGAAGTCATTGAGGTGATTAAAGGAAGGTGTTTTTTACAACAATTATCGGCCAATACAAAAATTGTTTTATCTACAACCCTCATGCTACTGGTTTTAGGGACTCTTTTTTTATTTTTTGGAGAATTTTTGCATGGTCTTGATAAAATGAGTCTTTGGGAAAAAATGCAGATTTCTTTTTTTCAATCTGTTACGTTGAGAACGGCCGGCTTTAATACGATCCCTCTTTCTCAATTTCACGCTTTTACTCTTTATGGGATGCTTTTTTTTATGTTTGTCGGGGCCTCTCCAGGGGGAACTGGAGGAGGAATAAAAACTACAACCTTAGCTGTTTTAATTTACTCTATTAAATCTACCCTTTTAGGGAAAGAATCCATTGTCTTTGGTGGAAGGACTCTTTCCAAAGGGACTGTGATAAGGGCCATGGCCTTAACCTTTATGTCTTTTGCCATTGTGGGACTCTTTGCTTTTTTTTTGATTGTGTTTATGCCCAATTGGCCTTTATTAACTTTGATTTTTGAAATAGTAAGTGCTTTTGGCACAGTAGGACTTTCATTAGGAGTAACACCTTATTTAAGTCCTAAGGCCCAAATTTTACTTTCTCTTTTAATGTTAATAGGAAGAATTGGCCCTATGACGATGATTTTTGCAATTGGAGAAAAAAAGATCAAACAGGGCAAAGTTGACTACCCTGAAGGAAGAATTGCAATCGGTTAGCATAAACTTAAAGTATCAGAGCATAAAGTATTATTATAAGGATAAAGAGATCATGATTGTGGCAATTATTGGGCTTGGAACATTTGGCTCTAAGACTGCTATTAGCTTAGCAGAGAAGGGTGTTGAAGTTTTGGCCATTGATAAAAATGAAATTTTGGTTGAGAAGATAAAAGATAGAGTTGCTCATGCTGTAAATTTAGATGTGACAGATGAGCGATCTTTGCGTTCAGTGAATATTTCAGATGTAGATACTGCTCTTGTGGCCATAGGGGATCACATAGATATGAGTATTATGGCCACGGCCATGTTAAGAAAGCTTGGTGTTGGGCGAGTGATTTCTCGTGCAACTTCTTTGCTTCATGAGCATGTTTTAAGAGAAATTGGAGCAAGTGAAATTATTAAAGTGGAAGAAGATATGGGGGAAATTATTGCAGGAAAAATTGCGGCCCCTTATATTTTGGAAAGTTATAATTTTGCGGCCGGCTATTCTATCGTGGAAATTAAGGTGGGTAAGGAATATGATGGAAAAAGTATTTTAGAAACAAGAATCAAGCAAAACTACTCTCTGAATATCGTGGCCATTCAAAGAAAAATTCCTATTATCACGTTAGATGGAAAGTCTGGATTTAAGTTTGAAGTTAATGATGATCCTGCTCCTAGCGATATAATTTACACCGAAGATATTCTGGCATTAGTAGGCAGTGATAAAAATTTAAAAAGACTATTTAGTGTTTTAACAGAGTCATAAAATTATGAACTTATCTTTGCGATCTCGATTACAAAATTCTTTTCTTTTAGTAGTGGCCTTAATTTTAGGGTTAACATTTCTTGTGTTTAATTTTTTAGACAATTTACATACAGGAATTGAGGTAGTTTATACAGATGTTCAAAAAACGGCCGCTTTGGTTGATGAGGTGCGATTAAGTACGGTTTCTCTTGTGAAGTATCAGCGTGCTTTGATTTCTGAAAAAGTACAAAAAGAGGTTTTAGAAAAAATTTCAGAACTTGGGGCCTTAATGTTTCAGCAATTGAGTGAACTAGATGTCATGATTCATGATTTGGAAACAAAAAAAACAATTGCGAAAATGATGTCTTTCTTAGAATCAATGAAACTATTTTTATCAAGGGCCAGTTCTTCACGCGATTCTAATGCTACTTCGACGTTAATAGAGTTGTCAGATAAAATTTTAGATTCGTTTACAGAATTTCAAAATCAGCAATTTTCTCAACATGAAGATAAAAACAGAATTATGAAGCAACTACTGGAAGAAACAAAAGAGGAAATGATGCTTGTGTTGGTGCTGGGGCTTTTAACTACTGTTCTTCTGGGCCTTGTTATTCCGAGTAAAATCTCATTGCCATTTAAGAAAATTAGGGATGGTTTGAGAGAGCTACAATCCTGTAATTTTGATGTTTCGATTTATTACAATCAAAAAGATGAAATGGGAGATATTGCTGTAGAGTTAAATAAGTTAATTGAAAATCTTAAAAGGTTTGAAGAGTTAAGAACTGATCGTGTGGCCTTTGAAAATAGAAAATTTAATACTTTGGCCAATTTAGTTAAAAAGCCGGTTCTTGTGGCCAATGCTGAAGGGAAACTTTTGTACTTAAATAACATGAGTTATTCTCTCTTGGAAGTACAGTCAGAGGATGTTTTAGGGAAGGATATCACAGATAATTTTTTTCCTAGTTCTGTTTTGCATGCCTTTGATTTAGCAATCAAGAGGCGAGCAAAGATCGAAAATGAAGAAGTAATTGTCATGCAAGAAGAAAAAGAAGTTTTTAAAGGGTTTGCTAACGTTATTCCTGTAAGAGGAAAAGATAATTCTCTTGATTGTTATTTGATGGTGATGTCACAAGAAGTCATTATATGAAATGATTGATCGCTTAGAGAGCTATTTTTTAAAGGGAAGGGAACAAGAAAAAAGAAAGGCCTTTTAAAAGAATTTTATCTGATGTCTTATCTCCTATCATGAAGGAAGACTCAAGTTTTATAGGAATTTTTTTTAAAACATTGAGGATCATTCCTGGGTTAGGTTTTCTTTCATAGTGAGAATTGTCATAAGAAGGACAACTTTCTATAAAATCAAAAGAAAGGTTAAATTTAAAAAATGCTTTTTGAAGATTTTGATGAAAAAAAATTAGTTGCTCATGAGTAAAAAATTTTCGATCAATACCTGATTGATTTGTAATAATTCCTATAAACAAATAAGGGCAATATTTTTTTAAATACTGTAAAAAAGAAATAAAAGAATAATTTAAATTTGCTTCATTCCAATCGCATAAATAATTTTTATCTTCAATCAAGATACCGTCGCGATCCAAAAATAAACAGGGAAGAAATTGACCAAAACTATCCAATGAATTCCATGAGCATCCACTGTAATCAATCCAAGTAAGAAGATTATTTTTCAAAAGAGAAAGATTGAATTCTGTATGAAAAATTCCCTCAGGGTATTTTTCTCTCCTATCTCCTAAAATAAAGGAAGTTTGTAGCTGTGACGTGAGAAAGTTCAAATAGCTTGGAGAGCAAATTCTAGAATCATGAGTATTTAAAAACCAAACAGGTTTTGAAAATCTAAGTTTTTGTGCTTCTGCTAAAGAAATAACAATGATGGGAGATTGAGGATAAAAATTCGTTAAAAAGGATTTATAGGTGTCGATATAGTTAGGAAGGTTCTTTCCTTCCTTTTCAAAATTAACGAGAAAAAAATTCATGTTCTAATTCAAGGCAAAAGGCGTGGTAAATAGGAAGATGAAATTCTTGAATTTCAAAAACTTCAGAACCAGGGGCCATAATAGTGACATCGGCCCATTTTTTTCCTTCCCCTCCCTTTCTTCCTGAAAGTAAAATACTTGGAATTTTTTTTGCTTTTGCTACTTTAAGAGCATTGACAATATTTTTGGAATTTCCAGAGGTCGAGATGGCAAAAAGAACATCTTGAGGGGTGCAAAGTGTCCATATGAGTTGTGCAAAATTGTATTCTGGGTTGCAATCATTATTGAAAGCGGAGAGTGTCGAGTGGAAAGAAACAAGAGGAATGGCCTTTATTCCATAATGAAGATTTTCTTTTAAAGAGGGGTCAACTGAATCTAATAACTGACAATCATTTTTTTCAAGACTCCTTGGGAGAGTAAAGTTTTTTAGAAGTTCCCCTGCAAAATGTTCACTGTCAGCACTGGAGCCTCCGTTTCCGCAAAGATAGAGTGTTCCTGATTTTTTTAATTGGTTAAAGAGAATGTTTAGGGCCATTAAAAGATCAGAGCGGCAAATTTCTAACTGTGGGTAACGTGAAAAAAGTTTAGAATAAGTAAACATAAAAAATTTTCCGATAGTAGGATGATGATTTTATTGTATACTATATTTTGTAAGTAGAATCCCAAAAATTACAAGGAGAGATTTTTATGCAACAGGGACGTTTTAAATCTATCGCAGGTTTTACACTTGTGGAATTGATGGTGGTTGTCGGTATTATTGGTGTTTTAGCTGCTGTAGCGATTCCTCAATTTAGAAGTTATCAAGCAAAGGCAAAGCAATCTGAAGCCAAAATTCTTCTTTCTAGTATTTTTATGGCCGAAGAGGCCTATAAAGTTGAGTATAATTATGCAACATGCCTTAAAACGATGGGAATAAATGGAAGTACAAAAACGTATAGAGTTGGATTTGCTGCAGATCAATCAGGTACAGTAACTAATATTCCATCAAGTTGTTCTACTGATAATGCTACTTTTGCTTTTCAAGGAGATTCAGGAATTGCTGCATTTACTGCATTGGCCGTAACAGGCCCTATTGATGCTAGTTATTATAGACAAGATGATACAACGGCCACTGCTCCTAGTGCTGCAGTTACAAATACAGGATTTATTGCACAAGCAGAAGGAAATGTAGGAGGGGCCACTACAGATATTTGGGTAATTAACCATAAAAAAGCACTTGTAAATTTTCAAGCTGGCATTTAATTTTTTTTGCCTACATTTGTGCTCCCGCACTTAAAAAGACTGGAAGATACATTCCAATAAGAACAAACGCCACAGAAACCCCTAAAACAAAAATAATGGCGGGTTCTAACATTTTAGTGGTGTTACCAATCAGTTCTTCCAGTTCTTCTTCAAAAGTTTGTCCAACTCTTTCAAGCATAGTATCTAGGGTTCCAGATTTTTCTCCTACTTTAATCATTTGAATTACCATGTCTGGAAAATAATCAAACTGGAGCAGGGGGTCTCCAAAAGTTTTACCACCAATGACTTGTTTTCTCACAAATTCTAAATCTTTTTGAATAGTGGAATTTCCAAGAGTTTCTATTCCTATCTCTAGTCCTTCAATCAAAGGAACTCCTGCATTTAAAAGGGCCGAAAGAGTTTTGGTAAAAGAGGCCATTTCTGATTTAACTACAATAGGGCCTATTAAAGGAAATTTTATTAAAAAATAATCTAATTTTTTTTTATTTTCAGGTTGTTTTTTCCAAAAAAAGAAAAAAAGTCCAATTGAAAAAAAAGAAATAAATAAATATAAGGAATTTGTTTTTAAAAAATTAGAAATATTGACAATAAATTGAGTCACCCAAGGAATTTCTTGCTTACTATCTTTGAGAATATCTAAAAACATTGGAACAACAAAAACCATAAGCCCCCAGATAATAAGAATTCCAATAACAAGAATAAAAATAGGATATGTTAAAGCACTTTTGACTTTCTTTTTAAGTTTTTCTTGATTTTCTAGATGATTTGCAAGCCTTAATAAAATTTTATCTAAAATTCCTGCAAGTTCTCCTGCTCGAACGAGATTACAAAATAATTTACTAAACCCTGCTTGCTTTGTAAGAGATTCCCAAAGAGTTTTTCCATTTCGTACTTCTTCTGTAATTTCTTTTAGAGTTTTTTTTAGGCGGGGATTTTTTTGAGATTTTGTTAAAATTTCTAGTGAGCTAATAATAGGAATGGCCGATTCAATCATTGTTGAAAATTGCCGTGTAAATAAACAGAGTTCTGTTGTCAAAAAAGGCCTTGCTAATCCTTGGTCTATGAGCCATTGAGAAAGATCTGTTTCAAAAACAGAAGCTCCTGTAATTGTTTTGGCCCTAATGCCTTGTACTTTTAGTTTTTTTTCTGCCTCTATTGCAGAGGCCGCTTCTATTTCTCCTTTAAGAGTTTCACCTTGTCTATTTCTCCCAGACCATTTCCATTGTGGCATTTTTTACCTCTTTAAAATACTGTCGTTTTGCAAAAGTATATCATGACATGAATTTCTCCGATAAAAAGAAAGATTATGTTCAGAAAAGAATTTTTGGAAATTATTAAACAAACAGGGATGATTCCTCTTAAGGATCTAAAGGTCTTATCAGAGGATATTTCTCCTAATACAATTTCTGAATTGGAGTTATTGCAATTTTCTTTTTTTGATGATGTGAAATTTGCAAAACAGCTTTCACTTAATCATTCCTTGCCTTTCATTGACTTATCTCAAGCTAAAATTCAAGAGGCCTCGTTGAAATTGATTAAGAGAAGTGATGCTATAAAGTTTAGATCTATCCCAATTCAAAAAAATTCTAAAGGTATCATGCTTGCAATTTTTGACCCTTCTATCAAAAGGATGTTTTCTTCAGAGTTACAGGTTCTTTTTCAGACACCTGTAGATTTTATTTTAACAAATTTGTCTTCTTGGAAAAAAATATTTTTACGACTACAGGATTCTGTAGAAGATTTAGTAACACAAATAAAAGAAATAAAACAAGATCTTGTTGGCCAATCTTCTTCAGATAAGGTGATGGAAAAAGATATTGGCGAAGATGTCATAAAATATGTTAATAAAATTTTGGCCTCTTCTTTTTTGCAAAAAGCAAGTGATATTCATGTAGAGCCTTATGAAAAAAATTTTCGAGTGAGATTTCGCTTAGATGGAAATTTAATAACGGTTCTTAACCCTCCGAGAAATTTGATGTTACCTGTTTTATCTCGACTTAAAATTATGTCTCAGATGGATATTTCTGAAAGAAGAAGGCCACAAGATGGTAGAATCAAATTACAAATTGGAGGCTCTGCTATTGATTATCGCGTTTCGTGCTTACCAACACTCTTTGGAGAAAAAATTGTTTTGCGATTATTAGATTCTCAAAACTTACAACTGGATATGACAAAATTAGGCCTTGAAGAAAAGCAATTAGAGGTATGGAAAAGAGCAATCAATAAACCTTTTGGAATGTGTTTAGTGACAGGGCCTACAGGATCAGGAAAAACAACAACGCTTTATTCTAGTATTCACGAACTTAATACAGGGGATGTTAATATTTCTACAGTAGAAGACCCTGTAGAATTCAACTTAGAGGGAATCAATCAAGTAAATGTGAATAAAGATGTGGACTTAACATTTGCCAATGCTTTACGTTCTTTTTTACGACAAGATCCAGATATTATTTTGGTTGGAGAAATTCGCGACAAAGAAACAGCTGCGATTGCCATAGAGGCCTCTTTAACAGGGCATCTTGTTCTCTCTACCTTACACACTAATGATGCCGCCGCTACAATTACAAGGCTTATCAATATGGGGATTGAGCCATTTTTAGTTTCCGGGGCCCTTAATGTCGTTGTGGCACAACGACTTTGTCGAAAAATTTGTGAACATTGTAAAGAAGAGGCCACTGAAATTTCCTCGCTGGCCCTTATCGAGTGTGGAATTTCTGCTGCTGCTGCTTCTAAAGTTAGGCCTAAAAAGGGCAAGGGATGCTCCTTGTGTTTAGAAACAGGGTATAAGGGCCGAGTGGCGATCTATGAAGTATTAGAAGTCTCTGGGGCCATCAAGCAGGCCATTACAAAAAGATCTTCTGCTGAAGAAATAAAATATTTAGCAATTCAAGAGGGAATGAAAACTCTTAGAATGTCGGCCCTGACAAAAGTCGCACAGGGAATTATTACATTGGAAGAAGCCGTTGGAAATTCTGCGAGTGATAAAGATGTGTTTTTTAAATCCCCCTCTTCTTCGTCTTCGTCTTCGTCTTCCTCTTCGGAGGCCGCATGAATCAAGCTCTTGGTCAATTATTGAAGGCCTTAATAGAAAACAAGGGAAGTGACTTGCATTTAACTGAAAATGCTAGGCCTGCTCTTCGTTTAGGGGGAGAAATTACGTTTTTAAAAACACAAGTTCTTAAGGGAAATGATATCAAGGGAATTATTTTTAGTGTTCTTTCTTCCCAACAACAAGAAAAATTTTTAGAAAACAAAGAACTAGATTTTTCTTTTGGAGTAAACGGTTTAGGTAGATTTAGAGGAAATGTCTTTTTTTCCAAAGGAAATGTCGGAGTGGTTTTAAGGGCCATTCCTCAAAATATTCCTTCAGCTGAAGATCTAGGGCTTCCTCCTATTATGTTAGAGATGACTGCTCGATCTAATGGACTCATCTTAGTCACAGGCCCTACAGGATCTGGAAAATCTACAACGTTGGCCGCGATGATTGACTATCTCAATACTCATGAGGCCGGACATATTGTGACACTTGAGGACCCTATTGAATTTGTTCATCAACATAAATCTTGTATTGTGAATCAAAGAGAAGTGGGGAGTGATACAGAAAATTTTTCAAGGGCCTTAAAGTCTCTTTTGCGACAAGACCCTGATATTGTCTTGATTGGAGAATTACGTGATCTTGAAACAATAGAGTCGGCCTTAACAATTGCAGAAACAGGACATTTAGTTTTTGGTACGCTTCATACGAATTCGTGTGTTCAAACTATTGCACGGGTAGTAAATTCTGTCCCTGCTGAAAAAAAAGATCAAATACGCACACTTCTTTCCTTTGTGTTGCAAGGGATTATGGCACAGCAGCTAATCCCCTCAAAAGTAAATCCAAAGGGCCGTGAATTAGCGCTGGAGATTTTAAATCCGACAGGGGCCATTAGAAATTTAATTCGAGAAGATAAAATGCATCAAGTTTATTCAGCGATGCAAATGGGGCAAGATCAGACAGGGATGATTACGATGAATCAATCGCTATATCGTCTATTTGCTGCAGGAAAAATAGAAAAGTCAGTGGCCTTTACTTATTCTCCTTATCCAGAAGAATTGGAGAAGATGATTTCTCAAAAAAAGTCATAGTTTGTTTAATATCCTCAGAAATTTGCCAAATAAGATCTTCTTTTTGAGAAAATTTTTTTTCTTCTCTTAAAAAAGAACAGAAAAAAATTGTAAGATTTTTCCCATAAAGATCACCCTCAAAATTTAGAAGATGAGACTCGAGACTAAGAATGGGGTTGGGGTTATTTTCTTCTACTGTCGGCCGAAACCCCAGATGAGTGACACTTGGGTAAAGAGAAAGGCCCTTTTCTTTCCCCTCTTCTATTTGGACTTGAGTAATATAGGTGCCAATTTTAGGAAGTAATTTCAAGGGATGAGGAGTGATGTTTGCTGTGGGTGTTTTGAGGGTTCGCCCTATTTTTTTCCCATGAATAACTGGAGAAGTAATAAAATAGGAATAGTTTAAAAGAGCATTGGCAGCAAGAAGGTTTCCTTCTTGTAAAAGATTTCTAATTAAAGAAGAAGAAATAGTTTGTCCTTGTGTATTTTTCAAAGGAGAAAGTTGTTGGCAAGTTATGTTTGTCTTTTTAAGAGTGGCCTCTAGTAAAGAAAAATCTCCTTTGCGATTTTTACCAAAACAAAAATCATGCCCTACAACGATGTGTTTTAATCCATTATGGCACAAGAGATATTCTTTCAAAAAGAGATCTGCTGGTGTTTGTGAAAAATTATGGGAAAAGGGAAGTTCTATTAAAAAATCTACTCCCTGCTTTTTGAGTAATCTTCTTTTTTCTTCTTGCAGAGTTAGAAGAAAAAAAGAAGGATTTTGAGAAGTATTTAAAATAAGAAGAGGATGAGGAGTAAAAGTAATAAGGGCCTTTTTATGGTGTTGAGGAAGAGAAGAGAGGAGTTGTTGATGTCCTTGATGGACGCCATCAAAATTGCCAAGAGTTAAGGAAAAAGTTTCGTGAGGGGCAATATCTTTAAGATGCCCAAAAATTTGCATGTTACATGAAACTATTGAACAGAGATGTTTGTAAAGAGGATTTGTGATCTTTGTGATCTTTGCGATTTTTGTGACTCAGGTGAAAATAGGACAGAGCTTTCTAGGACAATTTTTGTAGGAAAGGGAAGTTTATTTATATTTTCATAGAAAGGCGTTAGAGTGGTAATAGAAACTTCGCTTCCTCTTTTTTTTATATGAGAGTAGCGAGAGATGGCGTAGCGCCCTTGAAAAGAACTAGGACTTCTTTCAATTTTTATATCATCTTGATTTTCAAGAAAGGTATAGGACAGTTGAGAAATAAGTTGTGTTTGAGGGTCAACTGTTGCCAATACTTTTTGATTTCCTTCAAAAAAATAAATTCCATCCTTAACTTCTTTTAGGGTTAGTCCTTGGAAGAGTTTGTTAGGCCCTTGAAAAAAAACCATCTCTAGGCATTTTTCGACTAAGAGACGAAAAAAATCTTTTTTTAAAGGAGGGAGAGGAAAGTTGTGCTGCGTGTATTCAAGAGAAACTCCTTTCTCTTGTGTGTAGAGGACATCTACTTTAACCTCTTCTGGCAAAAGAATAGAAAAGGAGGCTTGGCGTATATTGGTTTTTGCTAAGTCATAGGCCAAAGGATTGTCTTCTGGGAAAACTTCTAGGGTTACGGTATTAGGGGCCCTATAATTTGCTTTGGCAGAAGGCGTCCAGCAAGGGCAGAAAAAACTAAAAAAGTAATTTAATACAAAACCAAACAAGATCCATTTGTTAGTCATAATTCTTTTATACCACTTTTATCTTTTTTTGGGGAAGAAACTTTAAAAGTTTGTTTTTTGAGCACTCGAACTTTTCCGACATGCCCTTTAATGGCCCTTAAATCTTTGACAAAGGCCCCTTGTAAAAGACAATTTTCATGCCAAGGGGCGGAAGAAGATTCTAATAGCAGGAAGGCCAAAGATTTTAATAAAGAGGGAGTAAGATCTTCAAAGGAGGTAAGAGAAATGACGATATGGCCACTAGGGTATTCTTCTAAATGAAACCAAAGCTCCTCATTAAATGCCCCTTGTGACAAAAGTTTTTGATTTTGGTGTTCATTTTGTCCAATTTTGATTTTAACCCCGTCACAAGAATATTCTTTCCAATATTTTTTGTCTTTTTTGGGGAGAAAAATTTCTATAGGGAGTGGTTTTAAATTATATTCCATGGCCTGTGAAGAGGAAGAAAGATTGGCATGAAGAGAAGAAGAATGAGTAAGGCACTCCTCTAGTCGTTTTTGGGCAAAAATTAAGGCCTCAGGGTATCGTTTTATTTTATTAAGCCAATAGGAACGATTTTTATAATGCCCCCAAGAAGGGTTCATTTTGTAGGAAATTGTTTCAAATGTGAAAGAAGAACATTTCTCAAGAGAGCAACTATTTTCAATCAGTATTTCTTTGAACTTGAGTCCTGTTTCTAATTTTTGAATATCTTGTTTTATTTTTTCTTGTTTTCGCTGGAGTCCTTTGGTTAACCTAGATTTTTGTTTAGAAGAAAAAAAATCTTCTGGTTTTTTTTTCAAATACTCTTCTAAGGGAAAAGAGGGAGAAAAAGGAATAAAATTTCCGATCCATGAAGGAGAAAGGTGACAAAGGGAATTCGAGGAATATTCTATAAAGACCCCTCGAGAGCTAAAGGCCCAGAAAAGGCAATCTTTTTCCTGTGTGTTTTCTGAGGGGCCTAAGACAATTTGTATGAGTCCTTCTTGGGGAGATAAAATTTGAGAACAAAATCGTCCTTCTAGTTTGGCCCTTAAATATTCCAAGGCCCTATCTCTAAAAAGGCGTAAAGCAGAGGGAAGAGGGGTTAAAGAAGAAAAAACACTATGATAGGGTTTTCCTCTTCCAAGATAATAAAAGTAGGTTTGTCCTTTGCCTCGAATTTTTAAGCAAATAAAATGAGGAGAGGAGTAAATTTTTTGAATAAATCCTTGAGATGAAGGAAAATTGCTCATGAATTTTTTAACTATATCATTAAAAAATTTAGATTGGGATAAAGTGGCCGATCTTTTCTCTCAGACAACACATTTTGATTTTCAAAAAAACTGGGCCTTTAGGGAAGAAAGAGAAGAAAGAGAAGGGAGGGAAGGAGAAGAATGTGGCCCTTTTTTTAAAACTCAAGAACAAGCAGAAAAAAAACTTTCTCAAGTTACAACATATTTAAATTTTTATGACTCTTGGGAAGAAACTATTACAAAAAAATTTCTTTTATTTTCCTCCTCTCTTAATTTATCCTCTTATGCTCAAGCAATAGAGAAAGGGGCACTTTTAAGTTTTTCAGAGTATTGTGATATTTTTTATCTTCTTACTTCCTGTGAAGATCTAAAACCAATTTTTCATTCTTTGTTTTCAGATTTTTTTTGGCAGGAGTCTACTTGGAAAATTCTCAAAAAAGAATTTTTACTTCCCTTTGGACAAATGGCCAATTTTAAGACAAAAACTTTTTTTTTTGAAAAAGTACCGGAACTTTTTGTTATTTGGAAAAACATACAAAAAATTGAACATTCCATTGTTTCTCAAACACAAGGCCTTATTCGTCAATGGAAAGAAAAATTACAATATGAATCCTATGACGTAATTTCAGAAGTAATTGTCTTACCTGTTAAGGCCGAAAAATATCATCCTTCTTTGGGAAAAATTTGGGGAAGATCAAGTACAGGGCATACATTTTATGTCGCACCTTCTATTTTTACTCTTTTGAATCAGCAACTTATCCAAGAACAGGCCTTGTTGCAAAAAGAAATTGAAAAAAAATTGTCTCATTTTGCCAAAATATTGCGAGAAAACAATTCCTTTTTAGAGATCTGTTTTTCTTTGCTACAGGAAGTAGATTTAATACGATCTCGAGCTCTTTTTTCCTTAAAAATAAACGGTATTTGTCCTATTTGGAGCAAAAATCAAAAAAAAATAGAATTTCAAGGCCTCTTTCATCCGTTACTTGAAAACCCCATTAGCTATGATTTGACACTAGAGTCACCTCAACAAGGTCTTTGTGTTTCAGGGCCAAATACAGGAGGAAAAACTGTTTTTTTAAAATCCTTGTCTCTTTCTTTTTTATTGGCACAAATGGGCTCTTTTGTTCCTGCACAAAAAGCAGAGATTCCATTTTTTTCTTTTTTTGTTTATTTTGGAAATGATCATCAAGATTTAAAAAATTCTCTAAGCTCCTTTTCTTCAGAAGTCTTTTTATATTTATCGGCCTTGAAAGAAGTACGTACTCATTTTTCCAGTTTATTGGTTATTGATGAAATTTTTAATTCAACTGATTCTGTTCAGGCCTCTTTTCTTACTATTTCCTTCTTGCAATCTCTTCCTGAGTCTTGCTGGGCCTTTTTTTCAACTCATCATAAAAATTTAAAAGATTGGTGTTTTAGATCTTTTTCTCAGAAAATTGTTTCTTCTCGTATGGGGTTTTGCCCTGAAACATTTAGGCCCACTTATAAACTTTTAGTTGGAATGCCAGGCCCTTCTTTGGCCTTTGAAATTTTTCAAGAATGGGAAAAAAAAATTTTAGGAAATATTCATCTTACGTCTAAGGCCAAAGATTTTTTTTCCCAACAAACCCAAGATCTTGAGGCCTTTGAATCTCTCTTAGTGCAAAAAGAGCAAAGTTTAGAGGCCATGGCCGAAAAATTGGCACAAGAAAAAGAGCAATTTAAATCTCAGGAAAAATCTTTTAAATCGACGCTAGAGTTAAAAAAACAAGAAATTTTGCAGCAAACAAAAAAACAGGCCGAAAAAGTGTTTCAAGAAGCGAGAGAGTTAGTAAAAAAAATAAAAAAACAGGAATTTTCTTCTCTTTCGTCAGTAGAAAAAACAATACAGGAAATAAAAAAAGAATTGCCTCAAGAGCAAGAAGAGATTGAATTTTCCAAAGAAAATGCTCCACTAGAAGAAAAAGATCTTGTTGTGGGAAAAGAGGTTTATTCTTGCTCTCTCAAAACGAAAATAAAAATTTCTTCTCTAGAAAAGGGGAAAAAAATAGTTATTGCTTATACGTCTAATGGCGCAAAAGTGATGCTTCCTTTTTCAGATCTTTCTTCTTTTTCAAAAAAAGAAAAGGGCCTTTTTAAAAAGTCATTTGCCACTGGTGGAGTTAGTTGGAATGAAGAAAGTTTTTCACCCTATTTGGATTTGCGAGGAGTTCGTTTTGATGAGGGAATGAGTCGCTTAGAACGCTCGTTGACATTTTTAAAGCTAAATAAAATTCCCTTTTTAGAGGTAGTTCATGGGCATGGAGAAGGAATTTTAAAAAAAATGGTACGCGAATATTTAAGAGATCATCAAGAAGAATACAAGTGGTCAATTCAAGACGGAAATGATGGAGCAGTGACTATTTATTCTCGTGAATGAGATTTCCTATTCTCCAGTAACGAAATTTAAAATCATGATCTCCAAAAGGAAAAATAAGAGAAATCCAAATAAGAACGGCCTTTCCTCGAATATTTTCAAAAGGAACAAGGCCCCAGCGCCTAGAATCATCAGAATGATTGCGATTATACCCCATTACAAAAAAGTGTCCCTTAGGAACGACCATTCCTTGATCATAATCCTGAGAGGGAGGGCCGAGATCATTCATAATATAATGGGTGTAGTTTCCTGTTTGTGTTTTATAAGGCCTTAGACCAGTGTATCGCTTGAACTCTTCATCCATATCTTCCATAATAGTTTTTCCTTCAGAAGAAGTAAGGATGTCTTGCTGCTTTACGGAAGTACCATTGAGATAAACGATATTATCAATCACTTGAATTTGGTCGCCCGGAATTCCCACAACACGCTTAATGAAATTGAGAGAAGAATCCTCTGGATAACGAAAAACAATGACATCACCTCTCTTGGGTTCTTTTTTCCCAAAAAGATAAATAGGGTTATTTTTTAAATAATCAGAAAAAGGAAGTTTAAAACCATATTCAAATTTATCTACTAAAATAAAATCCCCTATTAAAAGAGTAGGAATCATAGAACCTGAGGGAATGCGAAAGGGTTCATAAAAAACTGAACGCAATCCAAAAATAATGAGTCCAATAATAAAAAGAGAGAAAATTTCCTTTTTTAATTTTTGAAAAAAAGGTTTTGAGGGTTGTGTCGATTTTGGTTCTGATTGCTCTGAGGTCATAGTTAAAAATACTGTCCAATAAGCTCTAATGCAAGAGCACTGGATTTTTGATGCCAGAATTTTCCATGTATTTGTAAAACGGCAAGAGAGATACTTTTTGAGGGGTCTGTTTTAGAACGGGCATAGGCCATAAACCAATCTCGTTTTCCTTGAGGTGCTGTATCCGACAAGGAACCGGTTTTCCCCCCAATTTCAAGATCCTGTGCTTTTAAAGAGAAGCGTCTTTTAAATTTTCTAAAAGTACTTTTTGCAGTGCCTTCTAAAAGAGTGGCCTGCATCAGCTGTTGTAATTCTAAGGCCACTTCTTTTTTTAATCGCTGATGAGTTGAGTGAGAAGGAAATAATGTTTCTAAAGAATAAATCTTATCTTGATGAGTAATTTTTTTTATAAAGAAAGGGCGAAAAAAAGTACCCTTATTGGCAACAATCATGGCCATAACGGCCGCATGTAAAACGGTGATTTTTGTTTCTCTATTGAATCCAGAGGCCAATTCTCCTACAGTAAGCCCCTCAAAAAGTTCTTTTTCCTTGTTGTCATGAAAATCAGGTGTTGCCACAGGAATTTCTAGAAGCAAGGAGCGTTCTATTCCTAAATGTTTTGCGACTGATTTTAGTTTTTCTGAGGAGAGATAAGTCATGGCCGCTTTAGCAAAAATAGGGTTATTAGAGGTCGCAAAGGCCTTTTCAAGGGAATGGGCCTTCGTTG
>Ga0138256_10002075_pt1 | contig 21578 bp, 18 predicted proteins | sample KNB2016incub_MG_FD_105486 | JGI IMG/M metagenome (GOLD analysis project Ga0138256, IMG submission 105486) | Active sludge microbial communities from wastewater in Klosterneuburg, Austria - KNB2014incub_MG | ecosystem: Engineered > WWTP > Activated sludge > Unclassified | place: Austria... | reverse complement strand
GATCGACCGGCTGCGCGACGTAAACCCGCACGTGGTCGTGGAGCCGCACGAAATCCGGCTGACGTCGGAGAACGCCCTCGCACTGATCGCACGCTACGACCTCGTGGTGGACGGGACGGACAACTTCCAGACGCGCTATCTCGTCAACGACGCGTGTGTGTTGACCGGACGTCCGAACGTCTATGGGTCGATCTTCCGATTCGACGGGCAGGTCTCGGTCTTCTGTACCGCCGACGGACCGTGCTATCGGTGTCTCTATCGCGAACCGCCGCCGCCCGGGATGGTGCCAAGCTGCGCAGAAGGTGGGGTGCTCGGCATCCTTCCGGGCCTCGTGGGAACGCTGCAGGCCACCGAGGCGATCAAGCTGATTCTTGGTATCGGCGAGCCCTTGGTCGGCCGTTTTGCGCTGATCGACGCGTTGGGGGCCCGACAGCGCACCGTGGCGATCGGACGCGATCCGACTTGTCCCGCATGCGGCACGCGCGAGCTGCAGTCGCTGATAGATTACGACGCATTCTGCGGTGTTCCAGCCGGGCCCGAGGCCGAGGCGGCCGTCCCCGAGATCACGCCGGTGGAGCTGGCCGAGTGGATCGCGCGAGGCGACGACTTCGACCTGGTCGACGTGCGGGAGCCGCACGAGTCCGCGATCGCCCGCCTTCCGGGCGCACGACTCGTTCCGCTCGGCGGATTTGCCGACGCCATCCCCACGCTCGACCGCGCACGCGACATCGTCGTCCACTGTCGCAGCGGTGCGCGCAGCGCCCGGGCGGTTCGCCAGCTGCAATTGGCCGGGTTCACCCGTGCCTGGAACCTGGCCGGCGGAATCCTGCGCTGGTCCGACGACGTCGATGCAAGTGTCGCCAAGTACTGAGAGACGCGGCGGTGGACCGCGCCGTACCGATCGGGCACGCGCACGGCGTGAGGCTGGAGGGCGGGCGCGAGGGGCCACAGGAGCGCCCGGTGTGCAGATGAATTGCAGGCGCGAGGGGTAACAGCGCGCACCTCCCCGTTCGCCCTCGTGCCACTCGTGCCACTCGTGCCACTCGGTGTGTCGCGCCCATCGGCGTGGCCGGCGCTCGCGGGGCGGAGTACCTTGGGGCACGATGCCGAGCCTCGTCCGCTTCGCGCGCCGACTCGCGCGCCGTTTCTCCCCATCTGGCCCCCGGCGTCTGACCAGCGTTTCGTCTAGCCGATGAAGGGAGCGGCGAAGCCCGCCAAAGCGGCGAAGCTCGCCAAGGCGGCGAAGCCCGCTGGAGCGTCACCGCGCTCCCGCCGCGCCACACGTCGGATGGTACGACTTCCGGAGCCCGACGTGGCGCGTGACTTCTCGCGACGGCTCCGTCGGTGGTTCCGCCAGCACGGGCGCGACCTGCCATGGCGCCGTACGCGCGATCCGTACCATGTCCTCGTCTCCGAGCTCATGCTGCAGCAGACGCAGGTATCTCGGGTCATCGACTACTATCATCGGTTCCTCGCCCGTTTCCCTTCCCTCACTCGGCTGGCCGAGTCGCCGGAGGGTCACGTGCTCGAAGCCTGGTCCGGGCTCGGCTACTACGCCCGGGCCCGTAACCTGCACGCGCTGGCGCGCACGGTCACGCGTGACGGAGGCAGCGCCCTGCCGGCTGACCCGGTTGCCCTGCGAGCGCTGCCTGGGGTCGGAGCCTACACTGCGGGAGCAGTCGCGTCGTTCGCCTTCGAAACCCGGGCGGAGTTGGTCGACACCAACGTGGCGCGCGTCCTCGCGCGCGTCTTCGCCCCACGCCTTGCCCCCAAGCGACCGCGCGACCTTTCGCAGCTGTGGCGCATCGCCGAGGCGGTGCTGCCGCCGCGCGGCAGCACCGCGTGGACGCACAACCAGGCGCTGATGGAGTTGGGCGCGCTGGTGTGCACGGCGCGCATCCGCCACTGTACGCGCTGCCCGGTCCGCCGGCTGTGCCGCACCCGAATCGCGGAGCTCGCGTCCATGGACGTCACGCGCTGAGACAACGCGAGAGGGGAGGCGAATGAATCGCCTCCCCTCTGCGCCGCGCACCGCGTGCTGCTGTGACGCGCGAGCGCGTCCTAGAACTTGACCAGCTTCTTCCGATAGTCGAGCGCAGGCGTGAACGGCCGCTCGTCGTACCCGGTGTAGATCTGCCTGGGACGAGCGATCTTCTGCTCCTTGTCCAGCAGCATCTCCTCCCACTGCGACAGCCAGCCGGCCACGCGCGGGATTGCGAAGAGCACGGTGAAGTAATCCGTGGGGAACTTCATGGCCCGGTAGATCAAGCCGGTATAAAAGTCGACGTTGGGGTACAGCTTGCGCGAGATGAAGTAGTCGTCGGACAGGGCGATGCGCTCGAGCTCCATGGCGATCTCGAGATCCTTGTCCATGCCGACCGACGCGAAGACCTCGTCGGCGAGCTTCTTCACGATCTTGGCGCGCGGATCGTAGCTCTTGTAGACGCGGTGGCCGAACCCCATGAGCCGTCCCTTGCCCTGCTTCACGCTTTCCACGAAGGCGGGGACGTTCTTCATGTCACCGATTTCGCTGATCATGCGCAGCACCTGCTCGTTGGCTCCGCCATGCAGCGGGCCATACAGCGCCGAGATCCCGGCGGCGACGGCGCTGAACGGATCCACATGCGACGATCCGACCGCGCGCACCGCATTGGTGGAGCAGTTCTGCTCGTGATCGGCGTGCAGGATGAAGAGGATCTCGATCGCCTTGGTGAAGACCGGATTCGCCTCGTACTTGGACTCCGACATCCGCGCGATCATCGACAGGAAGTTCTCGCTGTACGAGAGATCGTTGTCGGGATAGATGCACGGCAGCCCCTTCACGTGCCGGTACGCGTAGGCCGCGATGGTCGGGACCTTGGCGAGCAGGCGAATGATCGAGATGTCGCGCTGCCGCTTGTCGAAGATGTCCTTCGCCTCTGGATAGAACGACGACAGCGCGGCGACCCCCGCGACCATCATCGACATCGGGTGCGCGTCGTACCGGAATCCCTCGAGAAACCGCTTGATGTTCTCGTGGACGTAGGTGTGGAAGGTGATGTCATGCACCCACCGGTCATACTCCTTCTGGTCCGGCAGTTCACCGTTGCGCAACAGGTAGGCGACCTCGAGAAAGCTCGCCTTACCCGCCAGCTGCTCGATGGGATACCCGCGGTACCGGAGGATCCCGGCGTCCCCGTCGATGTACGTGATTGCGCTTCGGCAGGACGCGGTGTTCATGAAGGCCGGATCGTACCCCATCAACCCGAAGTCGCTCTCGTTGACCCGGATCTGCCTGAGGTCACTCGTGCGGATGGTCCCGTCCGCGATCGGAACCGTATAGGTTGTCCCGGTCCGCGAGTCGCGGATCTCGAGGGAGTCGGTGGTGGCTTGTGGCGTTTGAGACGTCGCCGTCGTGCTCATGTCCCGGTCTCTCCGCTGATGTCGCTGCGAGGGAATCGATCGTCCTTGCAAGGTACTCAACTGCATCGTGGCTCGACATTGTCGACCATCGACTCCCGTGTTCGACGCCCCCTCCTCCCCCCAGTCGCGGTGACCCGCGGAGACGCCCATCGCCCCCCAGGCCGCTGAACTGACCCGTCTCGCCCTGATCGTCGTTGCGGCCGCCGCCGGCGGAGCGGTGAACTCGATCGCCGGCGGTGGCACCCTGCTCACCTTCCCGGCGCTGATCGGCCTGGGAATCCCGGCGTTGACTGCCAACGCCACGAGTACCGTCGCCCTGTGGCCCGGGGCAGCCGGCAGCATGCTCGGCTACCTCGGCGAACTGCGGGGCGCGCGCGCGTGGGCCCTGCGATTCGCCATGCCATCGCTCGCCGGTGGGCTGTTGGGCGCACTGCTGCTGCTGGTCACCCCGGCCGACCGGTTCGACGCTCTCGTCCCGTGGCTCGTGGTCGGTGCGACCACGCTCTTTCTGGTCCAGCGTCCGGCGATGCAATGGGTACGCGCCCATCGGCCGCACCCGCCGAGCGAGGGCGCCGAGGATGGCCCCCCTGACCCGGCCCGACGCCCCCCGCCAGCGAACGCGATCGCCTACCAGTTCCTCGTCGCGGTGTACGGCGGCTATTTCGGCGCCGGCATCGGGATCCTCATGCTCGCTGCGCTCGGCTTCATGGGATTCACCAACATTCACCGGATGAACGGCCTGAAGAACTGGGGGGGACTCTGCATCAACTTCATGGCGGCCGTGACGTTCGCGTTCAGTGGATTGGTGGACTGGCCGGTCGCCCTTGCCATGGCGATCGGGGCGGCCGTCGGCGGGTACGGTGGTTCCCGGCTGGCGCAGCGCGTCCGGCAGGAGCGGGTGCGGCAAGCCATCATCCTGATCGGGTTCGGCAGTGGTATCTGGCTCTTCTTCGGTCGCGGCGGGTGACCGGCATCACGGGCGGGCGGTGCGTCACCGCCTGCCGCGCGACCGTCTCAATTCGAGACTGTGGATGTCGCACCAATGAGCCGATACTGATGCACAGGACCCGTCGTGTTCCGCGAATACCGCGCGAGCACGGGTGATCCCGTCTTGCAGCTGCGCCGCCTACCCATCGCGATAGACCCGGCATATGAGCGTGTTGTCCTTCTTCGGCGGCAAGTCCGCCAAAAACGGGAACGGAGCCGCCCCGGCGCCCGCTCCGGCGCCTGCCATGGATCCCGAGGAGAAGGAATCCATTTCCCGTGAAATGGGCATCGTGCTCGACGCGCTCGGCACGCTCCTTCAGTACTACGGGCAGCACGCCTTCGACACCGATCGACGCAGCGGCGACGAGACGCGCCGGCTCGTCCACGGCTGGATGCTGCACGCCACCATGGGCGCCCCACGCCCGGGGTCGCCCGACGACCGCCCGTCGGCGGGCATCTTCTATCGCGACTGGAAGGCGTTGGCGAACTTTCTCGGAGAGAGTCGGCGGGACGAGAGCAAGTACGTCGTGCGCGCCCTCGACGACATGCGCTCCGTCGTCTGGTCATTTGTCGCCGCCATCCACCAGGTCGTGGTGGAGGAGCAAGAGGAAACGCGCGTCACCGGCGATCACCTGGGCCGGATGCGGGCCGCCGTCGAGAGCAACTCGACCGACCTGATCAAGCGCGAGGCGCTGAACGTCGTGGGGGTCATGGAGCAGCTCATGGCGCACCGGAAGGAGCGCCAGCAGGAGCAGTTCGCCGTCCTCGCCGACAAGTTGAAGAACTTGGGGCGCGAACTGGAGGACGCCCGCCGCGAGAGCGCGCTGGACCCGCTGACCACGCTCGCCAACCGCAAGGCGTTCGACGAGTACATCACGCGCAGCATCGAGCTGCACTCCCTGCTTGGCCAGCCGGCCTCACTGATGATGATCGACGTGGACAACTTCAAGTCGATCAACGATACGTATGGCCACACGGCGGGCGACACAGCACTGCGCGAGATCTCGAATGTCCTGGCCAAGACGTTCCTGCGTCGCGTGGACTTCGTGTGCCGCTACGGCGGTGACGAATTCGCCGTCATCCTGCAGGAGACCAAGGTCGGCAACGCGCAGCTCCTGGCCGAGCGGCTGCGCCGACAGGTGCAAGACCTCCGGCCCATCGACACGCTGCCGGTGGAGGCCGCCACGACCACGACCGAGGACGGCGAGGAGACGCCACCGCCGCAGGTAACGCTGTCGATCGGGGTGGCGGAACTCACGGTCGGCGACAACGCCACCGCGTGGATCAAGCGCGCCGATGCGGCGTTGTACCAGTCGAAGCGCGCTGGTCGCGACACGGTGTCTGCCGCGTCGGACGACAGTCTCGAACCCGAAATCTCGGCGCTCTGATCGGCGCAGGCGCCCCGCGATGACCGGCGCGGCCGCGGGCAGGCCCGCGGGCTAGCCCGCGCGCGGGCCAGCGCCGCCCAGCCGCGTGACGATCGCCCATTCCGCGGGGGTGACCGGAGTAATCGACAGTCGGCTCCCGCGCTGGAGCAACTCCATCGACTCGAGCCCCGGCGTGTCGCGCATCTCCCCGAGTGAGACGGCACGCAGGGCACGTACCGCCTGCACGTCGACCATCATCCAGGTTGGAGCGGCGGGATCGCTCTTCGGATCGAAGTGATCATCGGACGCGTCGAAGGCGGAATGGTCGGCATACGCCTCGCGGGCCACGCGAGCGATCCCCGCCACTGCCGGCGGTTCCGCGTTGGAGTGATAGATCAGGACGAGGTCCCCCACGCGCATGTGGTCACGCATGAAGTTTCGCGCCTGGAAATTTCGTACGCCGTCCCAGCACGTCGTGCGATCCGTGGCCCGGACAAGGTCGTCGAAGGAGAACGACTCGGGTTCCGTCTTGAGCAGCCAGTGCCGCACGCCGGAGCCAGTGCGCGGAAGTGCGTAGCGGTGGAACCGCGGGGCGAGCGGGGCCGGGATCGGTGCCCCGCCCCGCTTCGACCCAGCGGTGCGTCCGCCAGACTGTCCCTGCTTTCGTGCTGCCATCATCCCTCCGTCTTGGCGCGTCCACTGGCCGACGCAACCTGCGCCCTCCATCGTCGAGAATCGACGACAGAGAGCGCAGGATTCTCCCGCATCTCGCCGCTAGACGGCAATCCCCGACCGCGACGCCTTGATCATCTGCTCGGCGAACAGGTCCACCTCGTCGAGCGTGGTGTAGACGCTCGGTGTCACCCGCAACCCGTGGAACTCCGGATGCATGATCGCCACCGTCATGATCTTGTGCTTGCCCCACAGCCACTGTTGCAGCTTGGGGGTGTCGATCCCCTCGATGTTCACCAGCGCGATCGCGCACGACTGGCGGTCGTCGAGCGGCGTCAGCACGTTGAAGCGCGGATCCTCGGCAAGGAGTCGTTTGGCCCACCGATCGCGCAGGTAGCGGAGTCGCGCCGCCTTGCGTTCCAGCCCGATCCCGCGGTTGAACGCCACGGCCAACGAGATCGCATTGTGGTTCGCGGCAGGGTGCGTGCCGATCTCCTCGTACTTGCGGATGTTGCTGTCCTGCGCCGCGGCCGCGCCCATCATCGGCCAGAGCGACTTGATCTTGTCGCGCCGGACATAGAGGAAGCCGGTGCCGATCGGCGCGTGCAGCCACTTGTGGAGCGACGTGCCGTAGTAGTCCACGTCCAGTTCGTCGCGCGTGAACGGGAAGTGCGCGAAGGCGTGCGCGCCATCCACGAACACCTCGATCCCCTGCTCCCGCGCCAGCTGCACGATGCGGCGCACGGGGAGGATCTGCCCCGTGAGGTTGGTGATGTGCGTGACCTCGATGACGCGCGTGCGTGGCGTGATCGCCGCGCGGAACTGCTCCACGATGTAGTCGTCCGACGGGGGCGGGACCTTGAAGGAGATCTGCTTCAGCACGATCCCCTCGCGGCGCACACGCTGCTCCCACGTGGTGATCATCCGACCGTAGTTCTGGTTGGTGACGATCACTTCGTCGCCACGCTTGAGGTCGAGTCCCAGGATCATGGTCTCGTTCGCCTCTGACGCGTTGCGGACGATGGCCATCTCCTCGGGGTCGCAGCCGAACATGCGCGCCAGGTCGCGACGCACGGACTCGACGCGCGGTTCGAGCACCTGCCACATGTGATCCACCGGGATCTGATTCGAGAACTTCAGGTCGCGGATCATCATGTCGAGCACGTGCGTCGGCGCGGGACTCACACCGCCGTTGTTCAAGTTCACCAGCGTGCGATCGTCGTCGAACGCCATCTGGATCTGCGACCAGTACGCCTCGTCTTCTGCCGCCGCCAGCGGCGCCTTGTCCCGCACCAGATCCTCGGCGCGGAACAGGGTGGCAAACGCCGATCCCCTCAGGGCGGGCAGCGCGACCCCCGCGCGCATCATGGAAGACATGAACGTTCGGCGATCCGTCATGCGTGCCTCGCGGCGAAAGGAGTGTGGAAACCCGATCGTGCAAGTTGCCGCCGAAGCGCGATCTCGTCCAGAGCACCCGTTCGGTTGGGGTCCGCGGAGCGCGGAGCGGACGCTACACGCGGGAGGGTTGCGGCAGGTCCAGTACGAAGTGGAATCGCGTCCCCTTCTCCAGTTCGGTCTCCACCCCGAGCTCGGCGCCCATGGCGCCGACCAGGGTCTGGCAGATCGAGAGGCCGAGGCCTGCGCTCGAGAAGGCATAGTCGCCGGGCGCGTGCCGCTGGCGGAACGCCTCGAACAGGTTGGCCATGACGTGCGACGGGATTCCGCGTCCGGTGTCGCGCACGGAGAACTCCACGCGCGTGCGGTCCAGTTCGCGGCACGACACCTCGACCGAGCCGGTGTTGGTGAACTTGATGGCGTTGGTCGCGAGGTTCAGCAGCACACGGTTCAGCGCAGCGGGATGTCCGACGCGCGCGTCGGCCGTGGGCCCGGTGCAGCGCATGGTCAGGCGCTTTTCCTCGGCCATCGGACGCAGGATATCGAGCAGCGACTGCAGCACGTCCGAGACAGAGAACGCCATCGGCTGCTGATCCATGAGTGTGGTGCCGCCGCGAGCCAACTCGATGACATCACCGGCCAGTGTGCTCAGCCCGAACGCTGCGCTGTAGATCAGCCCGAGTTGTCGCTGCTGAATCGGCGCCACTTCCCCTCCCGCGCCCGCACGCAGTCGTTCGGCGAGAATCAGGATCGACCCGAGCGGCGAGCGCATGTCGTGCGCCATCTCGACGACGAGTTGCTGCGCATCGCTCCCGGTCAACCGCGAGGCGAATCGATGTGCGGCGTCGAGGTCGAGGGCATCCTGCACCCGCTCGAATCCGCGCAGCACGTCGACGACATCGGGCGACTCGGCACGCACATCCGGGGCTTCGCACTGATCGAGAAAGGCGCGGCGCAGCCGTTCCAGCAGTCGGCGAGCCGGGACAAAGGCGGGGAGGCGCGCCATCTCGGCACGCCCACCGGACGTGGCGCGGCAGATCCCGTCGGTCATGGCGCCCAGCGCGGCGCGCACATCAGTCGCCGACGGCGAACCCTGCTCCGTCGCGTCCCACGTGGCGGCGACATCGGCGGCGGCGGCGGTCAGGGCGCGCCAGGTCGCCGACCCGGCGGCGGGTACCTGCACTGCCGACCGACGCGACGAGCCCTCGCCGCCTGGTCCGGCGCCGGTCGTCCGAGAGGTGTCGCGTCCCGCCGCGTGGATATTCACCGACTTGCGTACGAGGGTGGCCCGCTGTGTCATTCGTCGTTCGAGGCGTTCACTTCATCGCGTCGGAACCCGTGCTTCTCCATGAGCCGGTACAGCGTCGTGCGGTCGATGTTGGCCAGCCGAGCCGCCTTGGACATGTTCGATCCCGCACGGCCGATCAGCTGCTGCAGGTACTCCTGCTCGAAGTGCGCGATGAGCTTGTCCTTCGCCACGTGGAAGGGTTCGTTCATCACGTTCGGCAGGAAGCCCCCCTGCACGGGCTCCGTCCCGATGTCATCGTAGATCGGCACATCCTCCGGGAGCACGACGTGCCCCGGTTCCGTCAGCACGGCCAGCTGCTCGATCACGTTCTGCAGTTCGCGAACGTTACCGCGCCACGGACGCGAACGCAGGAACTCGATCGACGATTCGGACAGGCGAGGCTGCGCCTCTCCGGTCCCGCGGTGGCGTTCCCAATAGTGCGTCAGGAAGTGATTCGCGAGGAGCGCGACGTCCTCCGGTCGTTTGCGCAGCGGCGGCAGGTGAATCGGCACCACGCGCAGGCGGTAGAGCAGGTCTTCGCGAAGCGTGCCCTTCGTGACGCATTCCTGCGGCACTCGGTTGGTGGCCGACAGAAAGCGAACGTCGACGACCGCATCTTCTTTTTCGCTGCCCACGCGCCGCACCACGCCATCCTGAATGACGCGCAGGAGCTTGGCCTGGAGCGGGAGCGACATTTCAGTCAATTCATCCAGGAACAGTGTGCCACCATTCGCGATTTCCAGCAATCCGGGTTTGTCGCGATCTGCACCCGTGAACGCCCCCTTTCGATGCCCGAACAACTCGGACTCGAGGAGCCCTTCGGGGAGCGCCGCGCAGTTGATCGGGACGACCGCCCTGGAGGCGCGGCGGCTATGGGCATGGATGAACTGTGCGATGACTTCCTTGCCGGTGCCGCTTTCGCCGGTGATCATGACCGACGCATCGGTGCTGGCTACGCGTCGCGCCAGGTCGACCGCCTTGCGAAAGGCCGGAGAGACGCCCAGTAGCGTGATCTTGTCGGAATTGCCGCTCGTCTTGGACAGCTGGACGCGCAGGTCGCGGGTTTCGCGAGCCACCATGACCGCGTGCGACGCCCGGCCCACGAGCACCTGCAGGTGCGTCGCCGAGAACGGTTTGGGGAGGTAGTCCCACGCGCCGGCGCGAAGTGCCTCGATGCTTGTGGTCACGCTCGGGTTGCCGGTCATGACCACCACGATCGTGTCCTTGCTGGACTCGAGCGTCGCCTTGAGGATCTCCATGCCCGATACCGGCGTCATATAGAGGTCCACGAGCACGATGTCGAATCGACGCCGCTTCACCAGGTCGATCGCCTCGTCGCCACGCCCCAGGGTCGTCACGTTGAACCCGTCCATCTGGAGCACGCTGGCGCACCCCTCGCGAAGCGTTCGATCGTCGTCGACGATGAGCAGGCTCAGGTTTGCCTTGACTTCGGGAGAAATAGAGAGCGGATCGCGCGACTCTCCTTCGGACGCGGCGGTGTCGTGCTCGGCGTCTCGAACCGCAGAACCTGTGGCCATCGTAGCAATTCCTTCCGGCTCAAGTGCGAGAAATCATGATGGACGCGTTCAGAAGCAGCGGACTGCCGTGCTTCGCCGTTCTCCATCGGTGCGTGACCTGTAGTAGCGGCACCGCAGCGCAGTTGCTGCACTATCCCGTGGCATTAAATACGACCCAGAAGTGCAGAGGTCAAGCTACACCGGCGCGCAGCGACAACACTGAAGTTCACTGAAACGGCTCACATGTGTCGCATTACCTCGACAATGTGCCGACTCCCCGCTTCGACTTGTGTCGCGCATCACCAATTGCGCGCAATTTTGCCGGTTTACATCGATCTACCTTCATTTACGCCCGCTGGGCCCTGTTTTGCATTCTCGGACCTCAGGCCGCCGACACTGGTATCTGTCGGGCGCGGTGTGCGCCCTTTTTGCGGTATAATCGTCTGAACTCTGCCGCAGCCAAACGAAGAACCCGCCCACATGTCCGCCAATCTGGTCCCATCCTCCCCGAACAACGCCGCCGCCGCACGCGCGGACGGCTACTCACCGATGGCCCAGTGGGGCGGCGCACCGTCGTCGCCACCACCGTCTTCGGGTGGGGGCATGGGCGAACAAGTCGCTCGGACACTCGCGGCGCTCAAGCGATACAAGTGGCTGGTCATTGCCGTGATCGCGGTGGGGAGCACGGCGGGATTCATCCTCACGCGCTTCGTCTCGCCGAAGTACGACGTCTCGGCCTCCATCTGGATTGCCGCGACCTCGGGAAAAGCGGGGACCATCGGTCCCGTTTCCGCACCTGGCCTCGTCAACAGCGACGTGGCATGGATGGAGCTCGCGCGGTCCTTCTCCGTCCTCGACAAGGTCGTGGGAAAGCTGGCGCTCTATGTCTATCCCGACATCCCGAGTGACACCGTCATCGTACGCGACCTCTTCCCGTCCGATTCGCTCCAACCCGGCCTCTACCGGGTCGACCTGACCGGTGACAGCTACACACTCATTCGCCCCGCGCAGCAGCGCGGCGAGCAGGATGTGGTCATCGAGAAGGGGACGGTCGGTGATTCCATCGGCCGTTCCGTCGGCTTCCAGTGGCAGCCCTCGGCGCAGGCGCTCGCCGGCCGCAAGGCCGTGGGCTTCTACGTGGTCACGCCGCGCGAGGCAGCCTTCGAACTGGGGAGCCAGCTCACCGTGTCGGTGGCGCAGAACTCCAACCTGATGCGCTTCCAGCTCTCCGGGAGCAAGCCGGGCATGCTGGCCACGACGCTGAACACGCTGTCCCGCGAGTTTGTCAGCGAGGCGGTGCGTCTCAAGCGCGAGAACCTCACCGTCTCGGCTGAGGCGACAGAGGAACAGCTGCAACAGGCGTCGCAGCAGCTGGCGGAAGCCCAGTCATCGCTGGAGCGCTTCAAGATCAACACGATCACGCTCCCGAACGAACAGATGGCCCTGACCCCCGGGGTCTCCACGACGATGAACCCGGTGTTCACCGCCTACTTCAACGATCGCGTGGCCTACGAACAGGTCCGGCGCGATCGTGAGGCCCTGGACCGCATCGTGGCCGAGTCGAGGGACCGCGGCGGGAAGATCTCGCTGGAGGCGCTGCGTTCGGTCAGCTCGGCGGTCGCGTCCAACACCAGCCTGCAGAGCGAGATCTCCAACCTCAACCTCGCCAAGGGACAGCTGGTCAACCTGCAGAAGACCTACACCGACGAATATCGGATGGTGAAGGATCTCAAGCAGCAGATCGAGCTGATGGAGGCGCAGTCCATTCCGACGTTGGTCTCGTCATCGCTCACGGAGTTGCTGGCGCGCGAGTCCGAGATGAAGCGGCGGATCGACGGGGCGTCACAGGAGCTCAAGCAGATTCCCGCACGCACGGTCGAGGAGATGCGCCTCAACCGCGAGCTCGCCATTGCGCAGACGATGTATGTCGACCTGCAGCAGCGCTCGATGTCGGCCCGCCTGTCGGAGCGCAACGCGCTGCCCGAGGTGTCGATCCTCGACACGGCCGTCGCGCCGCGCATTCCGTCGAGCGACACCACGCTGGGAATCCTCCTGGTGGCGATCGCCGCCAGCGTCGGACTTGGACTGGCGCTCGCCCTGCTGCTGGATCGGCTGGACAAGCGCTTCCGCTATCCCGACCAGGCCACGGTCGAGTTGGGACTCGACATCGTTGGGGCGATCCCATCGTACAAGAACCCGAGTAACGCCGCGGCCCGCCTGGAAGAAGCCTCGCAACTCATCGAGTCGTTCCGGACGATCGCGCTCTCGGTACGCAGCGCGTTCGACGGGCTGGGACCGGTGCAGCTGGCGATCTCGAGCCCGGGGCCGGGCGACGGCAAGTCGTTCGTCTCGGCCAACCTCGCGTCGGCGCTCGCCGATTCGGGATATCGCACGGTGATCGTCGACGGCGACATTCGACGCGGTGCGCTGCACGAAATCTTTGGGCCCTGCGACCAGACGCCTGGACTCGTGGACTACCTGGCGGGCGACGCGACGCTCTCCGATGTGGTGCGCCCCACCCAGCAGCACGTGAACCTCTCCATCATCCCCGGCGGGACGCGTCGCCGGCATGGACCCGAGTTGCTGGCGTCGGAGCGCATGACCACGCTGATCCGGGACCTGCGCAACCAGTTCGACGCCATCGTGGTCGACACCGCGCCGCTCGGGGCCGGAATCGATCCGTTCGCCGTCGGCACCGCCACCGGGAACATGGTGATCGTGTTGCGCGCCGGCGAAACCGATCGCAAGCTCGCCCAGGCCAAGCTGACCGTGCTCGACCGGATGCCGATTCGCCTGATCGGCGCCATCCTGAATGACATCGGCGACCTGCCGCAGTTCAAGTACTACTACTACCTCGAGGGATATCGCGCCCTCGACTCGGCCGAGGACGCCAACGCGGCACTCATCGGCTCTGGCGCCGGTAACGGGAAGTAGGGCCGCCCACGGTCAGAGGTTCGAGGTGCGACCTCCGGGGTTGCGCACGATCGCCTTGAGAAGCTCGCGTCGACCAGCAATACAGAACCGCCGCACGGCATCCGTGCGGCGGTTTTCTACCTTGTGCCTACGCGCGGCGGCCAGACACCACGGCCAGTCACCACGTGGCGCTCGCGCCTACCGAACTGTCGGCTGCTCGATCGATTCGTAGCTGGTCGCGGCCTCGATCGCCTCCGCCCCTCGCGCCCCGCGCAGCGCGCTCGCGGCGCGCAGGAGCAACTCGACGGCATCGACCGACGACTGGGCGAAGTTGGCCACTGCGCAGTAGCCCGCCCGGAATCGGACCTGCCGTGGCACACCGTCGATCACCAGGGGGATCGCCTCGACTTGCTCCTTGAGGCGCTGCACGAGCCGGAGTGCACCGTCGTGGTCGGTCGACGGGGCGATGATCGCAAACTCGGAGCGCCCAAGTCGTCCCACCGCGTCGGACGATCGGGCCGTGCGTCGACAGACCTCGCTCACGTGCTCGGCGAGCACGGCGTCGAGATCCGTTGCGCCGGTCGATTCCTCATCTGCCACGGGACTGACGGCCACGCACGCGAGCGGCGCGCCGCGCCGGGTCGATTCGGCGCCGATTTCGCGAGCCCGACGCGCCAATCCTCGCACGTTGTAGAGCCCAGTCGGAGAATCCAGCAGGCTCTCCTCGCGCGACCGATCGATCTCACGACGTGCCTCCACGAACAGCGCCAGCTTGAGCAGCAGAGCCTCGGCGTCGATCGGCTGGCTGAGGAACTCCCACGCCCCTGCTCGAAACGCCTCGATGCGTTGCGCCCGGGAGGCCGGGCCGGCCGTCGTCACGACGATCGGTGTCGAGCGCGGGAACTCAAGATCTTCGCGCAGGCGCTGGCAGATCTCGATGCCCGAGATGTCCGGCATCCCCGCGTCCACGATGATGACGTCGGGATGGATGCGCCGAGCCAGTTCGAGCGCCTGCAGACCGGTATACGCCCGAACCGATGCAAAGCCCTGCGGCCCCAGCACGCTTTCGAGCGAACGGGTCGACCATTCCTGATCGTTCGCGATCAGGACCAGCGGGGGGGGCGAAGCGTTGGGGCGCGGGTGTACCATTGACTCCACGGTCGTGCGTTCAACACCGGCGGCAAAAGATTCCCTATCACATTCCCGCAGCGACGTCCTGCAAGCATCTTGGGTGCAGATGCAGGAGTCGTGCGGGGACGGAAATCCCCGCTGTACCCCTTCCGAGGCGGCCTGCCCCCCCGATTTCTTCGCGCCAGTGGCCTGCAGCTGTGGCACCGGCGCTACAGTCGGTGCCGATGGCTGACGCACCGACGCGATGGCGTCCGTCAGGGTCACACGGTGCGCCTCGCTTGTTTCGGCCTGCTACCGGGGAGGAGCGAGCTTCGGCTCGCGTCATGCTATCTCGTGTGGGCGGGGGGACGGTGGAACGGTTTAATCGTCTCGGTCGTCTTCCGCAGAGCCGACGGCGCGCATCGGTGTACGACGCCCTCGCCGGGGCAGCTCGTGGAGCGGTGGCGGGGTGTCGTCGCGCAGCAGGGCCGAATCGCCGAGCGCGTTATTGCGTCGATCAGCTGTCGGGTCACTGTGCGCGTCATCAGGTGCATGCTCGACAGGTGCGGCTTGGGAGCGCCAATCCGATCGAGCGACGCGATGCGGGTGGTGCGCCACAGCCATCTCAAGTATGGAACGTTGTGATCCACCTCGCAGTACCGCAGCGCGAAGTTCGCTAACTGCATGGCGCCTGCTGCGCAGCGCGCCTTCATAGCACGAAGGGTGCATAGACCGATGGGGTTATGAGCGCTCGTTTCTCCGACATCGTCCGCAGCTTTGCCTTCATCTCGTCGCTCGCCGGCGCCTTGCTGGCCGTTCCCTCCAACGCCGAGGCTCAGGCTTCCTTGGGCGAGGGGAGGCGGCAGGCGACTCGAGCGGAGCTCGAACAGGCCGCCAAGGCGACCGAACAGGCCGCGACGGTCGCGCCTGACACCAAGACGCGGGATAAGCTGCTCGCCGACGCGACTGCCCTGCGTCAGCGATTGCGCAACGGGGACTTTCTCCCCGGCGATCGTATCTATATCGTTGTGCTGGGCGACTCCGCCCTGACAGACACGTTCACGGTGCGCGGCGACCGTCGGCTGCAGCTGCCGAACATCCCCGACGTGACGCTGTCGGGCGTGCTCGATTCCGAGCTGAACACGTTCCTGACCACGGAACTGAGTCGCTACCTCAAGAACCCCACGGTGACCGCCACCGGCATGGTGCGCCTGACGCTCACGGGCGGGATTGCGCGCAACGGGTTCCTCACCTTTCCGGTCGACCAGGCCATCACCGACGTGTTGATGACGGCGGGGGGAATTGGCCCAGGCTCGAAGCTCGACGAGGCGGAGGTCAAGCGCGCCGGGAAGACGTTCATCGACAAGAAGGCGTTCCAGGAGGCGATCCGTCTTGCGCGTACGGTGGGCGACCTCGCCCTGCGCGACGGTGACGAGGTGTACGTGCCGGCGGCAACCGCGACCTCGGGGATACAGGGGTGGGTCAAGGTGCTCGGCGTGCTCGGTCCGCTCTTCCTCCTGATCCGCCTCGTGACCAACAACACTGGGCGGAACCGCAACCTACCCTAGATCATTCATTACGCTCTGATGCTCTTCGACCTTACGAAAAACCGCTCGTCCACACTGAGAGCTTCTTGATGGAGTCCACTGTGTCGCAGTACGCTGGAGACTACCCTCCGCGCATCCCTACACCCACAGGTCGGCGACAGCGCCGTCTGGAGGGGAGTGACGGCGCACGGGGCATCGAGCGCCCTCGCTCGGTCGACGCGGCGGCACTCGGTACCGACCGCATGAACGTTCCAGAGGTATTCCCGCGCGAGCGGTCCGAGGTGGCCAACCGAGCGCTGAACGTGTCGCTCTCGGTGGCGAGCTTGATGCTCCTCTCGCCGGTCTTCGTGCTCATCGCCATCGCGATCCGCATGTCGTCGCGCGGGCCGATCATCTATGCGCAGACGCGCGTGGGACTCGACCGGCGCTGGCGTGAGACGCTCGCGCTGCGCGAGCGTCGGCACGAGGACCTTGGCGGTCAGGTGTTCACGATCTTCAAGTTCCGCACGATGCGCGTGGACGCCGAGCGCCTGTCGGGCGCGGTGTGGGCGCAAGAGAATGACCCGCGGGTGACGTCGCTCGGGCGCATGTTGCGCAAGTTTCGACTGGACGAGCTGCCGCAGCTCTGGAACATCGTGCGCGGCGACATGAACCTCGTCGGCCCGCGTCCCGAGCGACCGAGCATCGTCGCTCGCCTGCGCGAGGACATCGACGAGTATCGCTTCCGTCACCGCGTGAAGCCGGGACTCACCGGACTGGCACAGATTAACCAGCACTACGATTCCTGCCTCGACGACGTGCGGGCGAAGGTGCGCTGGGACCTGGCGTACATCGAGCGCCAGGACGCCTGGTTCGACATCCGCATCATGCTTCGCACCATTCCGGCCGTACTGCTCAAGTTCCGCGGCCAGTAGCGCGCGACAACCTGCGCCACGCACAGCGCCAAGTCGAGCAACGGCGCGCTCCCTCCATGGAGCGCGCCGTTGTTGCTGTCGGAACCTCGCACGTCGGGCGACGCGCGGGAGCTACGGTGAGATTGCCGAGGGATTCTGGCCGGCAGCGCGAACCGGCGCGCGGGCGACTACCCGCGAGCGGGCGTGCCGTGCTCGAACTGGTAGCTCGCGACCACTGCCTCATCGGTGGCGACCCGTCGCCCGTCGCGCGCCGAGAGATAGGCCGCGGCGAGGACCTTGAGGACGTCGCGTCCCTCCTCGCCCGACGCTGGAGCCGGCGTGCCGTCGATGAACGCGCGCAGCGTACGATCGATCAGGTTGCGCGTGGCGATCATCGGGGCGTTGCCGGGATTCCCGGCGAGTGTCTCGCGATCGTGGCCGCGTTCACGCCACGCCATCCCTGCCCCCCCCATCTCGAGGCGGACGTGCGGTTTGCGGCTACGCAGCAGTCCCAGTGAGACGCGCGCGCGCCCGCCATACGAGACCCGATGCGAGGCCGACGCGGTATCGACGCGCACCTCGAAGTACTGGGTCTCGCCCTTGCACAGCCGATTCTGGATCACTTGCGCCAGGCGCCCCCGCGAAAACTCCAGGGTGACGAGGGCGACCGCGTCGGTCTGTTCGTCTCGTGTGCCGCACGAGGACATGGTCGCGGATACCGCGCGGGGCGTCTCGGCAAACGCGGCGACGACAAAATCGACGAGGTGGATCCCCGCCTCGTAGAGGACGCCGTTGAGCAGCTGGCCGCGCCATCCCGGCTCGGCCCACGGGGGCAGATCCATGTTCTGCCACGCCTGGGCGAAGACGACCCCGCCCGCGTCGTCGCGGGCCGCATCGAGCAGCGCGCGGAAGGCCGGCATCTCCCGGAACTCATGGTTGAGCGCCAACCGCTTCCCGGCACGAGCGGCGGCGGCGAGGATCTCCTCCGCCTCGGCGACGCTTGTGGCCAGCGGCTTCTCGCAGAGCACGTGCGTCCCCGCTGCCAGCGCCTCGAGGCAGATCGCCTTGTGTGCGGTGGGAGGCGCGCAGACGATGACCACGTCGGGACTGGTGGAGCGCAGGAGCTCGGCGAGGGTGGCAAAGACGGGGAAGGCGAACTGCCGGCCGGCCGCCAGCCGCGTGGCCTCGGTCGGGTCGCAGCCACCGACGAGCCGCGCGTGAGGGATCGAGGCGAGGGCCGGCAGGTGCAAGTTCACCGCCGCGTTGCCGAGGCCGGCGACGGCGACACGAAGTGCGGTCATGGAGTGGTGTGGCGGTGGGTCGAATCGGGGCCGCGTCGCGGCGCCGCGTTCAGCGCAAGGCGAGGCGGTTGTAGACCTCGCCGATGATGCGTCCGAGGGCGTAGCCCATGACGAATGCGTAGACGAAACCGACGAGACTCCCCAGCACGCTGACGCGGTAGCCGGGGAAGAAGGCGCCCAGCAGCTGCAGGTGCTGGCCGGGCGTCGGGCCACCCTTCACGACGAGAAAGAGGGTCGCCAGGAAGAGCCCACCGCCCAGCACAAGGCCAAACGCGATGCCCCACGCGCGCGCATTGAGCGAGAGCAGGGTGCTCTGCAGCTTGACGTCTTGTGGCGAAGTCATGTCGACTGGAGCGGAGGGGGAGGTCAGATGTGGTCGAGAAACTCGCGCGTTTGCGCGATCTCGGCACGCGTGCGATAGGTGAACACGACGATTGCGAGCGCGAGGTTTCGGCAGAAGGCCACGAACCATCCCGCCACAAACGCCACGGTGAAGCCCCAGACGGCCCCCACCAATACGCCGCCCCACGTGGCCGAATAGCCGGCGAAATACTGTGCGAGCAGCCCGAGCGGGAAGTCCTGCGCGCGCGGGCTCAGGATCTTGACGACCGTTAGGGCCGCCAGCAGCAACGCGCCCGCGACTCCGGTCGCCGTGCCGAACGCCGCCTTGTGCAGCGGGGCGAACGCCAGCTCGAGCGCCGGCAGGAGACGTTCTTCCGTGTCGCCCTGCGCCACACTGGCGCCGGCACCGCGCACGCGCTCCCGCTCGGCACCTGAGTCATGAGCCATGATCTCTCCCTGGGTCTTGACGACTACTCTGGGTCGCTGGTCCACGAGCTGCGCCGGTGTTTCGAGGGAATGGGTGGCCACCGTTGGACTCCCACTTCAGCATACGCTTCCATGGTCGGATTCGGGAGCGGAGCTCCGATGGTCTGCTGCAGGAGCACGCCCACCCCGAAGGAGATCCCATTCAGAAAGTAGTACATGAGATGCACTGGAACGACGCGCAGCGCGAAGATCGGGCCGCGAATCCGGAGGAAGAAGCGCAGCATTGGAAGATTGAACGACAGCACGACCAGCGGGCACAGCAGGGCCACGCCTGCCAGGATCCACGACCCGAACCACGCGGCAGCGCACAGCAGCACCAGCGACGCCCAGACCAGCACCGTGTTGAGCTTCTCGCTCCACCGCAGGTTGAGTGTCGCGGTGGACAGGACAGCGCTGCGATGCGCCAGGAGTCGCGCCCAGGGTATGCCCCGGTCGCGCAGGTCGGTGCGCACCACGTTGACGAAGGTCCACCGCTTGAGATGGGTGACCTGGATGTCGGGACAGAGCAGGATCTTCTGATCCAGCCCACGCACGCGCGAGCCAAACTCGATATCCTCGATCTGCGGACGGGCAAAGTGCCACTCGTCGTACATGCCCGCCTCGTCAAACACCTGTCGGCGCACCGCTCCCGCCCCCGCCCAGAACGTTTCGACTTCGCCGCCATTGCGCTGGTGCACGTAGTGGTGCATCAGGTTGCGATACTGCGACATGAACCCGGGGTCGGGCGGCGCGGTGTCGTACGATCCGAAGACCGCTCCCGCCTCGGGGTTCGCCTCCATCACCTCGCCGAATCGCCGCACCGTGTCCGGGTGGACCACAACATCGGCATCGAAGAACATCACCACGTCGCCACGCGATACCTCGAAGCCGCGGTTCCGCGCGTAGGCCGGTCCGTGTGGCTTGCCGGGGAGGCGGATGACGGTGTCGGCGTATCGGGCCGCGATCGATGCGGTGTCATCGCTGCTGGAATCGTCGACGACGATGAGTTCCCATCGATCGCGCGGCAGGTCGCTCGCGACGATCGCACCCAACGTGCGCGGCAGCATGCCCGAGGCCTGGTGCGCGGGCATGATGATCGAGTAGAACGGGAGGCGCCCGGTCATGCGGCGTGCCCCCCCGCAACGCGCCCGGTCACGCGCGGTCCGCGACCCTGCACGAGCCGTCGGACGCGGCGTCCTTGCGCGCGCAGCCAGAGCCGACTGCGAAACGCGGCGCTTCCCCACGCTTCGAGCTGTCCGCGCTCGCGAAAGTAGAACATGTCCAGGCGCGGCAGCAACGCGCGGTCGTCGTCGCGCCGGACGGCGCGCAACTCGGTCGTGCAGGCGAGGGCGAAGACATCGCGCACCACCGTCGCCGAGAGGGCGTCGACCGCGCCATACGGATACGCGAACGTTGTCGGGCGGTGCCCGAGTTCGGCCGCCATGCGCTCGACACACCCCGCGACCTCGTCCTCCAACGCCGCGCCACGCACCTGCGACAGGTCGCGGTGCCGCCGAGTGTGCGCCCCGAGCGACACCCCCGCTTTGGCCAGCTCGCCCAAGCGCGTCCAGTCCATCAGCGACAGCGTCGGGATACCCGGAACCGACTGTCCTCCCCAGTCGTTCGATCCACCGACATGTTCCGGCACGACAAAGACGGTAGCCGGGAGCGACGCCTCCAACAATGCGGGCGCGGCGTCGTGGAAGAAGTTCAGGAAGCCGTCGTCGAACGTGATGGCCACCGCGTCGTGCGCGTCATCGGCGGTGATGAGGTCAGCGAGCGGAAGGACGCGGACGGCGCCGGACGCCAGCCACCGCACATGGGCGCGAAATGCCTCTCGGCTCACCGAAATCGGGGAGCCGGACTCGTCAATGGAGTGATAGGTCAGGATCGCGCGCATGCCGATCACGTTCGGGCGGAGGCCAGGTGCGTACTGCCCGCAGCCGCGGCCAGCCGGGTGCGCTGGTCTTCCACGACGTCGCGGATGATTACCTCGAGAGACGTCTGCGGTCGGAACCCGGTCACACGTTGCAGCTTCGAGACGTCGGGGACTCGGCGCATCATGTCCTCGAATCCTGCGGCGTAGACCTCGCCATATGGCAGGAGGACGATGTCCGACCGGCTGTCCGCGGCGGTGCGCACCTGTTCGGCGAGCGCCCGGATCGAGATCTCATGGGTGGCGCCGATGTTGAACACCTCGCCGACCGCTGCATCGATCGCCATGAGTCGCAGCAGTCCCTCCACGGCGTCGCAGACGTGGCCGAAGCAGCGCGACTGCTCGCCCGATCCGTACACCGTGATCGGCTCGTGCCGCACTGCCTGCGCCGCGAAGTTTGGGAGTACCATGCCGTACTGCCCGGTCTGGCGCGGTCCGACGGT
>Ga0138256_10002074_pt1 | contig 21582 bp, 10 predicted proteins | sample KNB2016incub_MG_FD_105486 | JGI IMG/M metagenome (GOLD analysis project Ga0138256, IMG submission 105486) | Active sludge microbial communities from wastewater in Klosterneuburg, Austria - KNB2014incub_MG | ecosystem: Engineered > WWTP > Activated sludge > Unclassified | place: Austria... | reverse complement strand
GAATTTTTAATCCACGAAAAGCTAATATACTCAGTTTTCTTTTCAAACCCTAAATCTTTAAGATATTCGCCAGAACCATATCTTAAATCTATAAAAGTTTGAATAAAGTTCGGATTAAGTGTTTTTTCAACATATTTTATTAATTTTGAAAATCCACCAATAACATTTGTTTTTAATTTATGACAAAATCTTGAAACGTCTAGTCCATCTTTAAGTTTACAAACTCTAATCGCTGTTACTAATTTGTTTTCATAATAAAGGCCAAATGTTTTCCCCTTACCCTTATTCATTAAATGATTTTCGTCAAAGAATTTATTAGACTCTTTAGTGGTTACACATTTAATAATACACTTTCTAGCAAATATTCTGTTTGATTTATTTAATTTATTAAGAATTATAGATTCAACTTTTTCTTTTTGTTCTTTAATTTCATCTTCTGTAAAGAATAGTGGTTTTAAACCATTTGAGATATAAAGTTCTCTTTTTTCTTTATGATAATTTTTTTCTTTGTATATATCAGAATGCCAATATAAACCATCACACTCTATTATTATATCATTAACTTTAAAATCAGCAAATCTGTTTGATACTCTAAATTGTTTCTCATATTGTAGATTGTTTGATTTTAAAATTTCGTTTTCAAAAAATAGTTCTAATCCGCTTTCGCTCTTTTCCATAAGCATAGCTATATCGTAACCATATTTATCTATTCTATTTTTTATAGCAAATCTAGTAATATCTTTTTCTTCTGCTAATTCTGTAAGAAATTTACCATTATATAACTTATGAGTATTGTTATTTTTAAGAATATTTCTTGTTTTAGTTTTATATTCCTTGGTTTTAGTATAATGTTCCACGCCATATTTATCTAAACAAGTCTTTTTTACACTATCTCTATATTCCTCTGTTTGCATATAATATTCTTTCCCAAACTTTTTAATATTAGTAGCAACACATTTATTTCTAATTTCTTGAGATTGTGTTGGATATTCAACACCTAAATTATTTAAATTTGTTTCTTTTATTTTTTCTTTTACTTTTTCGTTCTTAAAAACACAATTTACACCATATTTTTTAAGATTTGTGTTTTCAAGTTTTTCCTTAATACTTTTTAATTTACTAGTATTAGTAACCCCATATCTTTCTAAACAAGTATTTCTATATTTTTCTTTAGATTCTTCCGAAACTTTTCTTTTTGGAAGCTTTTTATATTCATCGCTTTGACAAAAACTTTTAACACCATGTTTTTGAAATATTGTATTTTGTCTTTTTTCATTAATATCGTGAATATTTTGTAGTTCTAATCTAGAAACAAATTTACATGTTTCTGGAGAATAGTAAAAATTTTCATCTAATGAAGTAAGTTGGCAACCTTCTTTAAAATTATCTATCGCCCATTTTTCAAAAATTAAAAAATCGGACCACTCTTCACAAAAAGATGCACCTTTATACATTTTGTTAGAAGGTGTTGAATATTTCCTTATTGTTCTCCAGGTTGAATAAAATTTACTATCTTCAACTCTTCTGTCTTTTTTAATTGTCATAATTTACTCCGGCTAGTTAATTTCTTCACACTATTATATTATAGCATTAAAGATATTCTGTGCTGAAGTATCCTGCCGAAGTCTTGTTTCCTGTTGAGCTAGCGCTTTGGCTTAAATTTAAATACCAATCATGTTGAGTAGAACTAGTATTACTACCATTAGGTCTTAAACCAGAAACACCAGGAGAATCAATTAATGATAAAACGCTACCAGAACCATAAATATTTGTCCAGTTTGCTAATCCAGAACCAACACTTCCAGTTTGAACCGTGCTTGGATGTCTTACTTCATAAGCCATACAGACAACACCACTAGGATTATTGTTAATGTTATTTCTATCATAACATACAAATTTAGCATTTTGGGTCTTAACCGCACTTGTATGATTAAAACTTATTTTTAAAGTTGATAGATGATTTGGCATATCTAAAACGTTCTTTGCAGATAGTCCATTAATAGAACCAGAGGCAGGATGAAGATATTTTACGTTATTTAACTGTGGTCCTTGAAATAATCCGTTACTATCTGTAATCCACGTAGAATCTTGATAGCTTGCCACATTTACGGACGACCCAAAGCTTGTTCCAAAAAACCCTAGACCGCTGCCGTTAAGACCAACGTTAGTGATCGCTAGATTATTTGATGAAAAAATTATTGTTGCCATTTTGTTACCTTTTTTAAGTGTCTATTAATAAATACTCTTTTATGTCGTTTTGTATTTTACCCATTTAGCTTGACCGCAATCCCAAATCTTATTAAAACCATGTTTATATCCAGTATTAGAAGGAAAATTCATTCTATGAAATGATTTATTATCTTTAGTCCATCTAAAACTTAAATACTCTGTTTTTTTAATAAAACCTAGATTCGCTAAATAATCTCCAGATCCATACCTTAAATCTATAAACGTTTGTATAAACTCTGGATCTAATTCTCTCTCAATATTCTTAATAAGTTTAGAAAAACCACCAATAACAGAATTATTATTCAAACAGCAAAATCTAGATATATCTAATCCATCACCCTTCTTTTTAACAATCATAAGAGATACTAGATTATCTTTATAAAACAATCCATATGGCTTACCACAAATATGTCCCATTAAATGATTATTCTCACAAAATTCTTTAGCTTCTTTATTAGATACCTTGCTAAAAGTACATTTTCTTGCATATATTTTATTGTTTAACCCTATTCGATTATTTATAATAGATTTAATAATATCTTGTTTATTTAATATCTCATCTTCTCTAAAAAAGAATGGTTTATAACCACTATCTAAATAAAAATCCCTCTTTTTTTTATGATAATATTTATCTCTTCTTAATTCCGAATGCCAGTATAAGCCATCGCATTCTATAATTGTTTTATCAAAACGAAAATCTGGAAAATATTTATCTAATTTTTTATTGTGTAGAAAATCAATATTAATACTTTCCAAATGGTTTTTAATAAAAGATTCTATAGATGTTGATTTTTTATCCATAAGTAATACATCACTACCAATAGATCTAAAAGCCACATGAACAGAAGAGGGTGTTAATTTTTTATCTTTAGCTATTTGTGTTAATGTTTTACCGTTAATAGTAATGGCTATACCACGTTTAATAGAAGATATTCTTAATCTTTCTCTACCAATATCGCTTTGATTATAAGATTTTACTCCATATTTTTTTAAACATGTTTCTTCTGATTTTTTAATAAACTCTTTTGTTTGCGTATATGAATTGCTCCCATATTTATTTAAACAAGTTTCTTTAATCTTTGATTTAATAGTTTTAGATTCCGATGGAGATCTTACACCATATCTTTTTATACAAGTATTTTTTACTTTTTCTTTAACAGAATCCATTCTTTGTGGATATTTATTACCATATTTTAATAAATTTGTTTCTTCTTTTTTTAATTTGCTTTTAGCCTTATCTTCTTTTGACCTATTTTTTATGCTTTTAACTCTTTTATCAACAATTTCTTTAGATTGTTTAGGTCTATTTTCTCTAAAAGATGGTAAAGATTGAAAATTTTCTACGCCATATTTTTTAAGATTAGAATTTCTAATTTTTATCTTATTACTTTCTTTTTTATTCATGAAAGAACAAGTTTCTGGAGATAAATAATCACAAGAATAATGAAAAACTAATCCTTCAATATAATTTTCGGTATACCAATCGTTAAATTTGTAAAAATCTTTCCAATCTTCACACATTTTTAAATTAGAATATTTTGTAGAGCTAGGATCACAAGAATATTTAATTTCAAACCATTTTTGATAAGCTTTTGTTTTTTTACCATTTTCGTATTTCCTAGTATCTCTACTCATGTTTTTCCTCTTATTGCTAATTTTCTGTATTTTGCCATAATAATATAGCTTCTTCAACCGAAATTTCAACTTTCCCAAGCTTTTTATTAACCATATTATGAATTTCTACTGTCCATTTAAAAAACCCCTCTTTACTCGAATAATCTACTGGCAAAACCCTTAAAAGCTCCTCAAGGTGGGATTTACAACTTCCACAAGATATTTTAGCTTTCCAAGCCTCAAACCATACTTTAGCATCTTCTTCTGACTCATATTTATGTGTATGTAAAAGCTGCCATAGAAATCTATAATAATTAAAGTCTTGGATTCCTTCTTTTATTTCTTCATTTCTAAAACTCGTAACGTCCTCTTGGGTAAAAACCTCTGGAATATGAGTATATATTACCGTTTTAATACCACTATCGCAAAAACATGTTGCTCCATATGGTATATTTCTTCCGCATTTACAAATTGGCATAATAAGCTGTAATCTTTCCTATATCTTCACCATAAGAATTATAAAAATATGGCTTTCCAATAAGTATTCTATCACATATTGGAATTTTACAATTAGGTCTTCCGCCAGCAGGATCACAATAATAATATTGATCATCGGATTCGTCTGAATATTTCCAAGCAGCGGTTAATGAAAAATATCCACATCTATATGGAACATTTTGTCCGTCAGATAGACCAACATCACTTAGATAGCTTTCACAATCTGGCACACTGCCATATATTATGTCATTTGTTTCATAACTAGTTATTCTAGCCCATGAAAAAATAAAATTATTACCAAGTGGAAAACCAGGATGACCTATAGTAAATTCAAGATTATATGTGCGATAACCATATATCCATGGATTCCATAGTCCAGTAAATGTATTTTTATATCTAATTGCGGTTGTGTTTTCTATTTTACCGCTTCCAACAATTGTTTGACTATTAGGATAAATAGCCGATATTGTGTTTGGATTACTACAATCTGATATTTCCAATGGGAAAATATTAGTTCTATTAAAAGCGAATAAACCAGTAGATTTTGATGTAAAAACATATTCTTGATATTCAGAAAGCTCTGTTTTTGTATAAAAATAATCTTTAAAATCTGTAAACTCATAAATTAATGAATTCTTATTAAATAAACAATCTGGCTCTTTTTCAAAAAGACATGGTTGTCCACATCCAGTATTATTAGAAACTCTTATACTAGGAACGTTTCCTAGATCATAATATTCTTCAGTAATTTCATTATCAAAACCATATGTTCCTATATAACCAGAATTTTTAATAATTTTTATTTTTCTAGTATTACAATCAATTTCATAAGATCCTCCACACGTAGGCCAAAAACAATATGCTGTAATCTGTTCATGTCCACAACTATTAGTAGCATCAAGAATAAATTTTTCATATTGTAATGGTTGATAACTACCTCTAATTCCATATCTTGAAGCATTTGCAAAACCAGAAATATCTCCATTATCCTGATCTACTATATATCCATAATCAATATGTGGCCCTGGATAATCATTATTAAATTCACTAGTTAAAAAAGAACTTGTTGATTTAGTTGTACTATATTCAAATTTACCATATTTAAAAACTAAATTGACCGTAGGTTTATCAGAGCCATCTTCTGCGCAACAAAAACAATCCCCAGTAAAACACCCCATATCATCAGATGTTAAAACGGCTATATTATTATCTATACCAATAACAACATGATTATTATCTGGAAAACTTTGGTCTATAAGAAACAAATTAGGAATATCCATTAACATCCCTTAGCAGTAAACCAAACTAACCATTGACCAGAACCATTAGTATATTTATCATATTCAAATAACTTATATTGACCGCTCTGAGTAATTCTTAAATCTTTAATATAATCAGATGTTCCACCAGCAACCCAAACACCTCTTGATTCATCCCATCTGGTATCTAGTGGTCCAACTTTCCAATCTTCTGTTTTAGAAATATCTGCTGGAACAATATTACCACTAGTACTAACTCCCCAACCAGCCATTATTAATGGAGATCTTAAAGCCATACTTCTAAAAACACTTGGTTCTTCAACATTAGACAGATTAATATTTGTATGCCCACTTACACCAGCCCCATGAACAACAACACTATGAGTATTAATCTTTTTAAATGGATTTAAATCATCTACAGTTGGAAATGCTCCAGATGGTTTAATAAAATTTGGAATATTAGTATTAGAAGTAAATCCACTTATTGCAACACCACTAATATTACCGCTTGTACTAATTCGTGAATATGTACTATATGGAGTAAATAATGTATCCAATGCGCATCCAGCAATTGATTCCCAATTTTCACTATCTAACACTGTTGGTATTTCATAAAATGGCATAGAAGCTATGTTATATTGACCACTTCCATAAGTACTGGCCATAAGCATTTGGTGTGGACTTTTTGGCTGTTTAGCTCTAGGAACATTTTTAAGATTTAAAACAGATCCAAACTTAACATGACTAAGTGGATAAACAGGTTTAATTTTACCTTTCTTAGAAGCATCTCTTTGTAACTTATGTATCTTTTTATATTGCTCTAAATTATGTCTGGTATTATCCCCGAATTTTTGTGACCATTTTTCCATTCTATATGTTGTTGTTACTCCGTTTTCACCAATACTAGTACTAATTTGAGTAATGGTTGGTCCTCCAGCAAAAATTTGATGAGCTATACTAAAAAGTGGAGATCCAGGAAATTCAACAGAGCCAGATTCATTAATTATTGAATTAGTATAAACATCTTGAACCATAGCTGTTCCAGCAGCATTCATCTGTGAAAATCCACCATAATTCCAGGGATTTAATTCTTGGTCTTGTTCAAATTCTACTTTACCCTGCATTCCCTGAGTAAACCAAGGACCATATGTTACTTGATTATTTTTAAGTGGTATAGCAGCCATTTGTGGTATTAGGTTAACTTTAGACATATCAACAAAATAACTACTAGATCCAACCTGATTTTTTAATTTAGCAAAAGCATCTTTAGCAATATTACTCCAGTGTTTAGAATCAACAATATTACCATCTTCGTCTTTTTCTAAATCTTCTGGAACAGACATAAGATATGATTCTTCTAAAACGCTAAAACTAATAATATTATTAACATATTTTATTCTTCCTGGTAACGTAATAACAACCCTTGGGGAAAACGCAGTGTTCTTATTAAGAAAAACTATTTCATTTTCAACGTCTGCTTTTACGAAGACATATTTATCCTGAATATAATAATCGTTTTCTTGTAATTCACCAAGATTTAATTCTGCTATTTCAAATGGTCCAAATCTAACATAACATTTAATTTTATTATTTTCATCTAAAGAAAAATATGGAAAATTTGGTAATAGATTATTATTTATAATATTTGGAAGTACAGACTCTTCAATATATCCACTTTCGGTTGGCTCCAAAGTAGTGCTAATAGAATAGTCTTCATTTCTTTTAGCAAAAACAAATGGAATCCTTACCATAAATTTCAAACCAAAATATTCGGAAGCATACGAATAAAGATAATCATATACTTTTTTTGTTAACTCAAGAAAATTATTTTTAGCATCAAGATTTCGCTCTAAACGAGCAAGATCTTTTACTCCAAGCGTATCAATATTTAAATCATTAATATTATTAATCTTCATATCAGGCTGTTCAATTAATCTATCATATTTTCCATAATGAATACTAGATTTAATTTTCTTAACCCTTTCTTCTGGCAACGAAGGATTATCATTGGGATCTATATTTTTATATATTGATAAATAACCCATCCAAGCATCTATTGACTCTAAAACAGCTCTAAGTTCTAGTAAATCTGTTTGATAATTATACCAACTTGTTCCAGGCCAACTAATAGGTTTTCCATCAATAAAAAAGGTTTCATTGCTCTCTTGTGGAAAATCGCTAAAAACTTTACCTCTTTTAGCAATATTAACATTACCATCTTGATCTAGACCCCAATATCTAGCAATTGTATCATCGTATATTGGATTCTCTTCTTCTTTCTTGTTATTAATATATGATTCGCCAACATTATTAAACTGAAAATATATTTGCTCAACTTGGCTTCCAACTAAAAATTTATTAGTAGTGTTATAATTTAATTCAAATCCAGATTCGGTAGAAATATAGTTTTCTGTAATACTATTTATAAGCCTATATATAGAACCATTAAGTTGTGGGATATTATTGCTTACGGTAATAACTGTTATATAATTACCAGTCATAACAACAGTAAATTCGTGATTAGCTAAATCGCAAATAGATTGAATAAATCCTAATAATGTTATTGATGTTCCCCCACCAATTCTAAAATCATTTTGAATATTTGGCAATAAAGAAAGATCTATATAATATGGTTGTCCACCAAGATATATTGGAACTATTTGATTAAGTTGAGTAAAAGCATCTCTAACTAATTTCCAAGGTATTCCGGATTCATTTTTTAAAGATGATCCATAACCAAAGCTTTCTAAATATCCGAATATATTATAAAGATTAGGAACATTATATGTATATCCAGTATATCCATCAATAATTAATTGAACGCCATCTAATAAAGATCTTGGATCAGATATTGTTACTTCCCAACCTCTATTAATAGAGTGAGATTTAACCTCTCTAATATTAGAAAGAATGCCATCAAATATCCAACCGCTATATTGAAATCTGATACCCTGTCCTATAAAAGCTTCAAATCTTTCATATAGAGCATCGTCTTCAACTAAAGAAACATCTAAATTAGAAGATTGGTTTCCCCATCCAATATTTAGATTAAAGCTTCTAATAGAACAACCTAGAAAGTGTTGTTGAATAGCTGTTTCTTGATTATTGTGCGGCATTTATTCGTATATCCAAGTTACGTTATAAGAAGCTGATCCGATCAACGGTTCCCAGTTCTCTTGTGGCTGTTGTCTAAATGATTTATTAGCACCATTATTAATAGGATCTAGTTGATCTACTAGTCCTGATACTAAATGTATTGGAAAATTAAAATCTAATGACGAAACACCTGAAGGTGGACCAAGTATAAAATCTATACTTAATGTTTTTTGTTTTGCTGGGCCTGTTCCTAAATCTTGTAGAACTGGACCTCTATAAGGACTACTTCTACCTATTACTGGAACTTCAGCTACACTATGTCCTTCTTTTTGATAACTAACAGCTATTCTTTGTGATAATGCTCCGCTAATATAGCTTGGTAAACGATTATCAAAGCTATAAGAATAAGATATACTACCCTGAAGTGGGTTTCTACCAATATTATAACTATTTGGTATTGGATTCAGTGTTAAAGAACTAAATTCTTGCGCTCTTGCTAAAAAGCTATTAGATATAGAAGCAAAATATCCAGAAGCAGCAACCCATTTATTTTCAACAATATTGCTCAAAACTCTTTTTTCCAAACCCTGAATATCTCCACCAATTTCCACTCTTATAGTTCCATCTAAACCACCCTGAGTAGAAACATTATAATTTTCTATAATATTACCACTAGAAAATAACCAGTTTTCGCTTACAGAATAACTTCCATTACTTTCATCTATATTTTCTGTAAAAATATGATTATAGGCACCAAGACCACTAAGGTTATTAAACCCAGAAAAAATAGTATTACTTATTCCAGTTCTTGTTGCTATCCATTTTTTAGCCTCTAAGAATGGATTATTTTTAACACCACTTACATAAGAAACCTTTCCTGTTGCCGATAGTGAATGTGTCACTCTGTAAGCAAAAGGAGTAGTAGCACCAAGTGATGAAATTGGACCAGGGGTAAATGTACTAGTACCTAGAGGCTGTTCGTTAGGATCAATAGACCAAGATTCTAAAGCTGATTCTAAATTAAATAAACCAGGAGAATCTATGTCTGGATAAATCTTATCAGCAACCATAGAAATACTATATTCACAAGTATTATACCACGGTCCTTCTTGAAATACTATTTCAACGCTAGAAGGGAAAAAATATAAAGTTGAAACGCCATCTTCTGGTATTACTTCAAATTTTTTACCTATATTATTTTTATTAAACAATTCTCTTAAAGCAGTTTGTTTTTTAATAATACTAGATAACCTACTAGCTTCTGGTATATTTTCATCAGGTGGATAATCATTGACAGTCCAAAAAACACCACTAGAAGTCGGAGAACCTTTATCTGCAAATATAGTGCTTGAAAACGTGACATTGTAAACCTGCCCAACTATCTTACCATCTGGAGATTGTTGAAAATTTCTTGAATAATTCAAATTAATAGCTGGAATTATTCTTTTACCATCATAATAAACTTGCGTAGTACTCATTATATACCTTTAATAAACATATTTATGTTTCCACTTTGATTATATGTAGATGGCAAATAGAAATCTAATTGATACTTAGTGTGCGACTGATTATTAGAAAGGTACATGTTTAAATGTTTGTCTGTGATAGTATCACTCTTTGTAAAGAAGTTTATAGACTCTTTTGTTTTTTCTTCAGTGTACCCAGTAAAAAAGTTAATACTATCATAGATAAAAGAATAACCATCTGGAGGATAATATCCCGAAGGATAACCGCTAACATATGGTATTGATTTAGTAAACATGTTTAATGTTTTAAATGATATTTCTGTATCAGCACCTAAAAACATTTCAATAACACCCTCATTACGGGTGATATCATATATTATTGGACCCTTAGTGTAAAAATCTAAACCATTATAGCCTATCAAGCTACTGCTTGTAACAAAGTCTATACCAGACTGTTGTGTAAAAGATCCAATAGTATGAAAATTTAAAGACCCACTATAATTACTATATCCGCCAGTAAAAAAGTCTAAACTACTATTTTCAATCTGATTACCTAAATAAAGATCAAGACCACTACTTGATGTTGTTTTACCATATACCAAAAGATCAAAATTATTATATGCAGCAGTCTGTATATAAGATCCTTTAAAAAGCATTCTTATATCATTTATTTTAAAATCAATATCATTGCTGCCAGATTCAGAATTATCACTTGTTAAATATGAAAGATTATTATCGTCTAATAAATAATATAATGTATTATCATCAATAAGTCTATCGCTATCAATTGAATTAATTTCAAAATCAAACTTTGAATACATATGATAATCAATATTTGGTCTTATTAATTCATTTGCAAAAGTATATGGTTCTAATATTACAGAATGTATTCCTGAAAGAAGTGTTTTTGTTTTAAAATTAATAATATTAAAAACATCTGGACCAATACTGCTTCCCAATCTATAGTCTTCAGAATATACTCCAGAAATATTTATATTATTATTTGATTCATAATCTATTTCTATTAAGTAACTATCTTTATTAATAATAGTATCATAAGAAAAAGACGAAATAATATTCTGATATAACCCAGATGTTCCAGCCATACCGTCAAAATTTATGGTGAAATTATCTTTTATTTTTTTATTTGTTCTTCTTGCGTCTAGTTCTAATGGATTATTTTCTAAAACTTTAGAAATATTATATCTTGAATATTGAAAATCTAAAATATCTTGATATTCTAAATATTTAGAGCCTATTCCATATTCGTGTAAATATCCATTAAAATCATTTATACCAGATCCACCTATATATATATTACCAAGACCACCACCCAAAGAAACATTCTTAGAAAAAACTTTTGCAAAGGCTCCGTTTTGGTCAAACGAATAAATATCAACAGTATTTAAAAATCCGCTTCTTTGTCCTGTTATTAATATTAGGCTATTTGGTTCTGAATTAAATTCTCCAGTTTGTGTATAAATTCCATCTTTTACATTAATTTTTATTTTTTCATCTTCTATATATAATCTAAAATCAGTATTTGTTCCTGTTTTCTTTTCTAATAGAGTTGCTCCAAATCTAGATCTTAGATATTCGTAGGCAAAATTACCAGCTTCTATACAATCATCATAATATGGATTACCATATCCCTCATCACCACTTGGTAAAGTATTTCCACTAGTAGAACAAAGAAACATAAACGCAAACTTATCAGTAGTGTTCATGGTTTCTGTTATATAATTATTTTCCTTAAGATATAGGTAATTATTATATTGATGTCTATTACCATCTGTTGTATCAATTTTTTCGTTATAATAATTTGACCATACTTCTGGAGTATATTTAATAGTAATAGAATCACCAGAATATAGTGGTTTATAATTACTAAATATGCCAGATTCATAAGAGGATCTTTTTAATCTATTGTATCCAGGATTATAACTAGATGACATTTTTGGGTTTAAAACACCACTTCCTGAATTAACATTACCTTTAACAATCATACTAAAAGTACTATCGTTAGAAAGATATATGTCAGTTTGTATGCTGGATAATTTAGCTCCTACCGGCATTTGGTGTAATGTAACATAAAACTCATCTATTGATGATGGAACTTTATATTGATTGCTTGGTAAACCATTATCATCTATAAAAGATAACTCAGATTCAAAAATTCCAAAACCACTTTGATTACCAACCAAGAAACCAGATCCATACCCAATAGCTTTTCCAATATTATTGTATAATGATAAATTACACCAATCTCTAACATTTGTTTGGTTTCCGGACTGGTTTTCTATTCTAGCACTAAATATAAGCTTTTCTATACTTCTATTGTCTTCATAAACAAAACCACTAGTATTAAACCTAAATTCAAAACTGTGAAAATTATAGGTATTACCATCATCATCATAACGATATAAAGAATCATAATCAAAATCTCTATATATCCAATGGTTATCATTTCCGGAAGAATTTGTTGGACCTTTAATATTGTCTGGATTATTTGCATAAACACCAGTATCACTATTGTAATAAGAACTAGTAATATTATTACAATAAAAAGATTCTACAATAGATGTAAGATTAGTACTAGACTTATAAGACCTTCCATCAAAACCAATTTCAATATTAGATAATTTACAATCATCAGTAATCAAAAAACCGCTAGAAGATATTACGTTTAGATTTATAAAATTATTTTTAGGATATGGTCCATAATATCCTCTATTATGAATTAGTGTTGCTAGCTGTCCACTAGAAGGAGTAAAATATCCAGATTTAGAAATTCTATATTCACCATCTGAGAGGGTATATGTTCCAGATTGTGGAAAGGTTGTTGTAAGTAGATTAACACCATTCATATTAGCACTAAAGCTAAAATCATTTGGGTATCCACTTATAAATGTAGCTTTTACATATACACTTTCTGGTACTAGACTTGATTCACTTGGTATAGCATAAAAATTTCCGCTACCACCCTTAAAATTAATATATCCAGATGGCTGGTTTAAAGCACCACATATTCTATGACCTGGACTAGATGGAATATTATTATGGTCAACAATTCCAGAGGTTTGATTAAAAAAATCTCTTACTAAAAATAGATTATCCATTATCCCTCAAAGTTTCCCATTTGTGGCATTTTTGTTTTGATTAATTTATTAATACTATTATTAATTTCAGATTTTATTAAATTAGAAATTCCTGGTTGTATTTCGTTAAACACCTGGGCACCATTAACATATACGTCTACTCTGTGAGTACCATTCATTGTTATTTCTGTAGGTATTCTAGATATTGCTTCTCTCATATTGTTAATTTGAACACCAAGTTGATTAACAGCGGTATTAAATCTTGAAATACTTTCACCATCTATAACAGAAGTAGTATTTTGTACTAATCCACCGGAAGCAAATTTCTTAGATCCACTGTTTACTTTTCTAATTGTTTGTAATCCAACACTCTGAACAGCAGCTTTATTTAATACGAATTCTCCAGGAGTTAGTAAAGCTGGTACAGAATCAGTGTTTCCAAAACCTGGAACAATACCTCCTGAATTTCTCATTATAGGCTGTTGTTGAGGCGGTATTGGAACACCACCATTTTCTACAATCTTTTTATTTAGTTCTTGTAATTGTCCAGCAAGACTTTGTATTTCTGTACTTAAATTAGCAACAGAAGTATCTTTTGGAAAATCATTTAAAGATTTTAGTAGAACGCTATCTTTAGATTGAACATCTTGAGAAATTGCATCATAATTTTTTTCTCCACCAACATTTGAAATTAAATCATTTTTATCTTTTCTTGCATCTATGAGTTCTCTAGAAGAAGAACCTTTTAGCTCTTGAAGATTTTTTTGAAAAAATGATTGTATATCGCCAGTACTAATTAACCCTTCCTTATCTCTTGTAACATCATTATTAAAACTGTTTAATAATTCATCTCTTGGTTTTATTGGAAGATTTTTAGCAACACTATCGAATATTGTTCTAGCATCTGCTTCATTAACCTTATCTCCATTAATAAGAAGATTTTCATTACTAACACCTTTACCAAAAGTTTTTGCTATAAAATCATTATTTCTTAGATCTCCACCAAGAGAATTAGCCTTTTCTAAAGAATTAATTGATTCAGAATTATTTTTTCTAGAATCTATTAATCTTTCATTCAGAGATTTAATATTTTCAGCATTAGGTAAAGCGTCTTCCCCAAACCTTCTTTGTATATTAACAAATCTATTACCCTTTTTACTAGCTTCAGCAAGTTTAATTTGAGTATTAGTAGCTTGATTGGTAAGATCTATATTTTGGCCTTCTTTTAGTTTATTATTAAGATTATCTAGAAAGTTTTTAAGATCAGCGTTTAATTCAGTAAAGAAAACCTTTCTGTCGTTTACTAAATTAGTATTAATAGTATTTTGGGCATCTTGTTGAAGCTTAAAAGCATCTTCTATTTTTGATTGAATATTAGCCTCTTCGTCAGATGGTGTTCCAGAATTTTTGAAAAAATCTTGTAATCCAATAGCATTATTAGCTACGCTATTAACCGTATCGCTAGCTTTTACGCCATTAATAGCACTATCACCAAGAGATTTTAGTAAAGATATAACCTCTTTTCTAATGTCTTCTGGAACAGATTCTAATCTACCGGTTCTAGTTACTGTTTCAGCACCACTAAATACCCTTCTTGATCTTACCTTATCTGAAAATGATCCGGAAGCAAAATCTAAAGCAAAATCTCTTTTCGTTAGTCTTTCTGACTGAGCCTTATTTAATTGTCCTTGTAAAATAGATAATTCAGAAGTGCTATTAGCAAGATATTCTAAAGCAGCACTAGTTTTTTCAATAGCTCCTCTTTCTCTCTCTAAAGATGTTATTATTTGAGCTTTAGCCTGAATGTCTTCAGTGTTCTTTAAATTTGTTTCTAATTGTGCTACATTACCTCTTCTTGCTGAAAGTTCATTACTAAGTTGACCAACAGATCTTCCACCAGTATTTAAATTGGTTATATTTCTTTCGTTAGCCAGTAATTGATTACTAACATCTTTACCAGAAAAGACTCCTCTAGATTGGATTAAAGATGAATCATTTTGTACACTCTTTGTTTGACCACTTAAAATAGCCTTATCATAATTTCTTAATTTTTCAAGAGATGATTTAAGTATGTTTAATTGATTATCTGATTCTTGAACAGCTTTAGAAAAGCTTTCCATTACCGGCTTTGTTCCCTCAAGTAAGGTTGCAATAGCTCCAGGTAAATCTTTATCTAAACTCTTAAAGAAATCCGAATCAGCTCCACCAGTTCCTAATAAATCTTCTAGTCTAGAAATAATTAGATTTTTTACGTTTTTACCTACATTTAATCCATCAAGAGAATCAGAGAATTTTTTACTAATATCTCCGGTTTCATCTAATGGAGAACCAGATCTAAGTTCCGTTAATAAATCTGGAAGCAAACTAGTTACTCTAATAACATCAGAGGTTGTTTTACCAAGTTCTTGACCTATTGAACCAAATTGCCCAGCAAAACTATTAACTTGATTTTCTAATTCCTTGCTACTAAATCCATTTTGAACATTTCCAAGATTTGTGGATAAGGTATTTTTTATATCAGTGCTTCCGCCACTACCAAAAGAAAACGCTTCTATGTTGGCAGCAAAACTATTAACGCTTTGAGAAGCTAGAGTAAATGCTTCAGAAAATCTTAAACTAGATCTTAATGAATTATCAAAATCTTGTATTGATTTTATACCTCTTTGGAAGGCATCATCAAACTTAGCAGCGGATTCAATATCCTTTTTAATGTTTTCTTGAAATTCTGAAAACGGAATCTTTAAAATTCCAGCTATAAATCTTTGAGTACCAATATCAACTCTTTGGGAAAAATTCTTATAGCTATTAGAAACTTTAGCTATATCGCCAACGAAATTAGCAATATTAACTTTTTGATTTTCTAAACCACCAAAAATTTCTTTTCTAGATTCTGGATCAGCAGTTGATTGTAGCTGTGATTGAATAGATTTTATACTTGATGTAAAACTAGCAGAAGATGTTCTACTGGATGTTTTACCATCTTTAACAGATTCAAATATTCTTCCCAAGTTAGCAAAAGCTTTATCAGAAATAATTGAAGAAACCTGTCTATCAAATTCTTTTACAGAACTAGTAACACCATGAAACGCTCCAGCTACACCACCAACAGCTCCACCTATAGCAGTACCAATACCAGGAGCTATAAAAGAACCTATAGTTGCTCCTATAACAGCTCCAGAAGAAGCACTTGATAAAGCACCACCGGCAACAAAACCAGCTTTAGAACCAACACCATCTTTATTTGGTTTATTATAAGATTTTAAACCTTCTCCAGCTAGTCCACCAAGTAAAGAAGCTGCTATACCAATACCACCAAATCCTAATTTAGAAGCACCGCTTTTAATTTTATCAAATCTTCCACCTGGACCATTTGGGTTGTTTGGAGGATCATTTGGTGGATCAAAATTATTATTTCTACCAAAAAATCTAAAATTATCTTTAAAGCTTCTTGGTGGTTCTGGAGGTTTTCCAGGAGGCAATATAGATCCTTTGCTAGATAATCCAAAAAATGATTTAACATCTCTATTAGTAACATTAGTAGGAAAATGGTTGGAAGAAGGGGTTCTACCAAAGGCTCCAGTACCACTTGGTAAGGAGGCTCTAGGGATTAATTGAGGATCTTGTAAACCGTGTCTTAAAGCAATTCTTGAAGTAGCTTCTTGTTGTCTTAATAACGCAGCATTACCTTCTCTAGTCCCAAGAGCATTAGCAGATTTAATATCTGGAGAGCTAGAAATAATAGATCTTCTTTGTACTTCTTTATTTAATACATTATACCTTGCTTTTTCAGATTGTAAATTAGATAAATCACTAACTTGAGATTTTCTATATTTATTTAGATCTGCTAATTCTCTAGCTTTTCCAGTAGTATCATTTTTAGCCTTAAAAGCAATAGCTTCTTTTCTAGTATTAAAGTTTCTAAAAACTCCAGTCTTTTCATCTTTAGTTCTAAACTGATGGGTAAGACCTTGCTTTCCAGCAAAACTTCTTGGATCTACTTTTTCTCTTGTTATAGACTGATTTATACTTTGAACAAAATCTGTTCTTTTTGCTATTTCTTTATCAATATTTTTAATATGATTTTTTAAACCAGATTCGTTAATACCAAAAGACGCTAATCTATTTTTGGAATCATCTCTAGATCTTCTAGTATTTAAAAGAGTTTCAGTATTAACATAATCTTTTAATCTAGATTCATTAAATTTAGATCTTTCTTTTGTTAATCCAACCCTAGACTGATCTCTAGCTTGTTTTGCTTTACCTAGAAATTCTGGTGTTTGAACTATTTTTGCAGCATCTATTGATTTTTCTATTTTTACATTAGTTTTTTCTGTCTTAGCTGTTTCTAAAGCTTGTTTTGAAAGACTTTTGAAAGCATTTGTTAAAAAGAATATCTGAGCAGCAAATCCAGTAAAAGAACTTATTAAACCATTCGTACTATCGTCAAGCTTTGTTAAATTTTCAAGTCCTCCCAAAGCAGATGTTAAACCTATTGCTCCAACACCAAGCGATAATGGGCTTGCAATTTTATCAACAATGCCACCTTTAGCAAAATGTTGTCTTGGTCCACCAACCATTCCACCTTTAGCAAACTTTGGTAATCTTCCAGTATTATTAATAAAACTTAAAGTATTTTCTCCAACACTTTTTACTGAGCTTTTTCTAATAACAAACTCGTCAGGAGTAAGCATAGCATGAACAGTATCTTTATTACCAACACCAGGAACACTACCTCCAGTATTTCTATGTATAGCGCCTTCTAAAAACTTATCTTTAAAACCTCCTAAAAATGGTTTAGCAGAATTAATACCTTTTATACCAGCAAATAAAGCAACTGGTAAAACAATATCTTTAAAGCTTTTAGCTACTCTAATAGCAACTTTTGCAAGTTCTAACAATTGAGAAATTAATTGTTTAATATTTTCGTCTTGCGCGAAATCTCTTATTAATAGAAGAAATTCTTGTCTAACCTTTTCTAATTGGTTAGCGTAGCTTTCCTGAGCTATTACAGCATCTTTTGTTAAACTATTAGTACCACCAATAGCTATTTGAATAGCATTTTGAGAAGTTTCAAAACCTCTTAATAAAGGTATAATTTTGTTAATCTGTCTAAAACCAGCTAGTTCTTCTGCAATTTGTGCTAGTCTAGGATCTTTTCCACCAAGCTTAGAAGTAGCTTCTGAAATTCTTTTTAATGCTTCTGCAACACCAACGAAATCATTTTCTTTGAAATCTGGAGTTTTACCAAATTCAGCTTGAAAATCTCTAACTTCTTGAGCTGTTCTACGAATATCTATTCCAAAGTCTTTTAAGAAACTAGCAGTACTTAATCTTTGAAGTCTAGTTATAATAGTACGAATACCAACAGCTACAGTATCAGCAGATTCTCTAGTAGCAGATCTAACAGCAGTAAAAGAACCAACAAGCTCATTAAGACTACCACCAGCAGATTGAAACGCTCCACCAGCCTTTTGAATAGCCGTTGTTATATCAGATGATTCTACAGCAAACGCAGCAGACACAGCATTAATACTACCAAAAACAGCATCTAATTCAGAAGCTTTAATATTAAACTGAGCCATAGCAGCAATAGCACCTTCAGTAGTATTTTTAATATCATCGAAAGTAGGAGCTACTTCTGTTTTAGTAAGAGCTTCTAAAGCTTGTTGCACTTCTTTTGTAGAAAGACCAGCCTGAGCTAATACTTGAGACGTATTTAAAATGCTCGAAGAAGAAACGCCATATTTTATTGCTAGTTCACCAACTTGATCACTTAATTCTTGAATTTGTCTAGCTGATCCACCAGTAACCTGTTTAATCTTAGTTAATTCTTTATCATATTCAATAAACTCATTGGTAGCATTTCTAAGAGCAAAACTTAATCTAAAAAATCCAGCAGTTACTAACGTGTAAGCACCGAATCTTTTTAGAGTAATAGCACTTTGTACGCCAAGATCATATAAGGCAGAATGAGAATCTTTAATAGATGAGGTTAGATTCTTTTGTTCTTGAATAGCTTTGTTGTTATTATTAACAGGTGGACCTTTAGCAGATTTAGCAGCAGCGTTAATACCAGAGGTATCTATTTTTCCCATACCTGATTTTAATGCTTCTATAGCAAGAGCTATTCCAAGTATAGTATTCTTGAAATTAGCACCACTAATAACAGCTTTATCAAAACCGGCAGAAACTCTATTTAAACCACTATCTAGCTGATCTACTTTTTTAATATCTTTTACAGATAGATCAAATGTTATTGTTTTACCATTAATCTTATTTAAAGCAGTTAAAGCCCTAGACATATCTTGTGTCTTTTTACTTATTGCATCATACTGATTAATATTAAAAGATGAAACTTCTCTGTTTAAAGCAGCAACGCTAGAGCTTAAGCTTTGGAAGTTAGCCAGAGCGTCTTTTCTTAAAGAAAGACCAATGGAAACGTTTTTGGTTTTAATACCCTTAATAAGGTTATCAATATCTACTATTTCTTGCTTACCAGTTATTTGAACAACGCCAGAAATTGGTTGTTTAAGAGAGGTTCTAAGAGCGTTTAGTTCCGCATAAACCTTTTTTACTTCGATTTGCAAAAGGCTAGAATCAAAACCAACATTTGTTTTAATTGGTTTTGATTTTATACTTGTTTCTATGCTTTTAACATTAGATAAAACATCTTTTACAGCAGCTTGAATACCAGAAGAATCAAATTTAAGTTTCAAAGGATGATTGTACAAACTCTTTTTGAGCTGCCCAACCTCCTTATAAATCATTTTAATATCTTCTTCTCTATGCTTTAAGCCTATTTTTAATGGATGATTAGCAAAACTTTTCTTTAAAGCTCCAACTTCTTTATAGATATCTCTAATATCTCTTTGTTGAAGATCTAATCTAAGAATTGATGGCTTTTTGTTTATTGATGCTCTTAATTGTTCAATAGTAGACTCTATGTTAGCGTCTAAAACTAATTGAAGCTCAGCAGTAATACCAAATTTATCAGCCATTTTATTTTACTTATTCTTTAATAATAGGTTCGCCGTTTTTAAGAAAAGGTTTCCTTTCTTTCTTTTCTTCTTTAACTATTGCTTTATAGTCCTGATCTACAACTTCACCGTCTTCATTAGTGTATTGTAAGTCATTATTTAGGAATCCAAATTCTGATAAAAACTTGTTTTCTGGAAAATCTTTAACATATTCACTATTACCATAAATAATATCTGATAATTCTCCAGCAAGCTTAATTGACAAATCTTCACTAGATCTATTTAAATAATCTTCATAAGACTTAAATACTTTAGATCCATCTTCGTTAAAACAACAGTTTGATACAAGAGAATCAAAATATGCATCATCTGCTTGTCCCTCAGCCGTTAAAGAACTATTTTCTCTAAAGATTGATAATTTATTAACAACCTTCATTCTAAAAGAGCTTGTTTCTATTGCTAGTTTTCTAGCCTCCATAATATCAATCCCGCCATCTTCAAGTTTATTAAGATTATTTCTAATCTTATTTGAAAGATCTTCAATTTCAAGATCATCCTTTTCAGACCAAACATTAGTATCCTTCAAGATTTTACTAAGATTTGTTTTTAAACATGCTCCAGCATTGATAGCCTCGCTAAAAGTTTTACTTTGTTGAAGTTTAGCCTTAGCTTCTTCTATATGAGTTGGCTTAGAAACATAGTAAGTCTTTTCTTCAAAAATAATTTCTTTCTTCATTTTCCTATCCTCTTTTGTAAACGTATCTGATGATTACCTAAATCTAAAATCTTTTCTCTAACCTTTAAAAATCTTTCATTAAAATCTTTTTCCTTTAACTCTTCCTTAAACTCTATCTGAAATAAATCTATTGCACCTATCATTACTGTTTTAAGTTTATTTTCCACGAATATGCTCCACATTCATTTTATGAAACTGTTCTCTAATATCCATTCTAACATCAGTTAAGTTATGATGATGGACATCTCCTTGGGAAGAAATTTGTTCTAATCTTTGTTTTTGTATTCTACTCGCATTTAAACTATTCATTCCCTGAATTCTATCAGCTTCTTCTTTTGTTTTTGCTACAATAAAAACTTCTTGAGCATTGTTAATTTTACTATTTATTTTAAGCTTAGAAGTATTTTCCGCTTTTTTCTTGTCTGATTCTTCTCTTTGTATTATTAACCAACCATCTATCGCATCATTATCTAATATAAGTTCTTCTGAAGGACCATCTGGAGTATCTCTAATATTATCGTATATTTTAGACCACATTAACAAAAGCTGTTGCTCTATAGATGGAACACCATTAAAAACATTAACACCTTTTATTGTGTACCAAGTATT
>Ga0138256_10002073_pt1 | contig 21585 bp, 18 predicted proteins | sample KNB2016incub_MG_FD_105486 | JGI IMG/M metagenome (GOLD analysis project Ga0138256, IMG submission 105486) | Active sludge microbial communities from wastewater in Klosterneuburg, Austria - KNB2014incub_MG | ecosystem: Engineered > WWTP > Activated sludge > Unclassified | place: Austria... | reverse complement strand
TACCGATTCCAATCGTTTCGATGGCCGCTGGCAGAACGCAGCAACCTGTTGGGAGCCTACGTGCGTGACACATGCCGTGACTGTGCGTTAGTGAACGCTCGGCTGTACTGGCTCAGCGTCTGCTGCAGCATTCCTGGAAAATGGCTTCTGGGGTCTAAAACCGGAGGTCGGGTAACAGCTCCATGGCCTTGTATGTATTCGCAGCGCCATGTTAGTTGGCACCGGAATACTGCGTTCGTTCACCGACGAGATGATGTTCTTACCTAAGTTGGTTTACACCGGATGACGTGCTAAAACAGTTTGCCAACCAGCATGGTCAGGCCAGTAAAGATGGACCAATCGGGCACATCGTTGCGGGTACTTCGAGAAAATCCGGCATCCAATACTAGGGCGTTGGACGCGTTGTAGCTGGCGGCAAAAAGGAACTGGCGGGTTGCATCGGCGCCATCACGCTGGTTGCCGGAAAATTCGCCCACGATGCCCCATCTCTCATTGAGGGCGGTAGACAGCGATGCCGCCCACAGTTGCTGAGTGTGGCCCAGAATTGGGTCCTCTTGACCAAAGCGGGTCATACCAAGGTTGATGTCGGTGTGGTAGTTGCCTACGTCGGCACTATAAATTCCGGTAATTGAATAGTCGGACTGGCCACTGCTGATGGCACCGGTGCCGGTCGGCAATGTGGTACCGAGTTCCAGACCGAAGGCCGATTTGTCATCGACTGCGAAGCGACGTTTCAGAACAATTGCACTGTCCCCACCACCGTTAATGCGCTGTCCACCGTCATCAGTCTGTGCAACCCATGCTTCGCCGCTCCAGCGGATGCCCCAGTCCGGCGTCAAGGCTAGCTTCAAAGTGTAGGGCAGGCTGTCACGGCGCACGTTGCCCCCAGCGCCGGTGCGCAAGCCACCAGCCTCCAACTCCAGCCAACCGGGTTGAGACAGCGCAGCAGGCGTTGATACACTGGGCCGGTAAGGCACAGCACCGGGCTCATCAGCCTGCGCCCACGCTGTATTTAGCACGAATGCCAAAAGGCAGCTAAACAGTGCGCCATGGTATTTACGACATTTGAAATGCATAGAAATCCTTGCTGGGTTGACGCGTTTGCCCCGGCTGATTCTAAGGTGACGGGCGGTGTTGCACGGATGAGGGTTTTGTCGTGAACAACGCAAATCAATTTTGCGCCAAACCTCCCCAAAAATTGGTCCACTGACTGGTGAAGTCATTGAGCCGGATAACGGGGTGGCCTGGCTGTCGGTCGTTGGATTTGCCTTGTTCTTGTTAGCCTGCGTGTGGCAGCGAACGCATCTCGGAGGACTTTCCCGCTATTCTCTGGCTTTGCCGAATTGGTGCAGTCCGTTTGGCGCCAGTCTAGGCCGGAGCTGCGAGAAGTCTCTTTCGCATCGCCGCTGCTCAACGCTTGTGCTGCCTCAACTGAAAACGACACCATGCCATTTCCCGCAACGTCAGCCACGCCGGACGAACCCACGACGTCGCATCGTCGTCGCCCGTCTCCACTGTCACTGGCAGCTTGGAAGCGATTCCTCCATGTGGCTAAGCCTTACTGGCTGGGTGACCAGAAGAAGGTGGCGTGGACGCTACTGGCGCTGTTGATCGCCTTGATGCTTGCCGAAACGCAGTTCGCAGTGATGTTGAACAACCAGACCGGGGAGATGGCCTCTGCACTGGCGGGCAAAGAGGCTGACCGGTTCTGGCATTCGGTGTACGCCAGCCTGGGCATACTGGCGTTTGCGGTGCCGATCTACGCCTTTTACTACTACATGCGCGATAACTTTGCCAACCAGTGGCGGCGATGGCTCACCGGCCGCTTTCTGGATGGCTATCTGCGCGACCGCAAATACTACGAACTGGGCTCCAACAGTGAGATCGACAACCCCGATCAACGCATCAGTGAAGACATCGACACGTTTACCGGGCGGTCCATCCACTTTTTGTTGATCTTCCTGGGCTCGATGATGCAGTTGGTGGCCTTCAGCGCGGTGTTGTGGTCGATTTCGCACCTACTGGTTGGCGTGCTGGCGATCTATGCGCTGGGGGGGACCGTCATTGCGTTGTACGTGTTCGGCAAGCCGCTGATTCAGCTAAATTTCTGGCAACTACGACGTCAGGCCGACTTTCGCTTCGGCCTGATGCGTCTGCGTGAGAACGCTGAATCAATCGCGTTTTACCGTGGCGAAGCCCAGGAGCGTGCCCAGATTGACAGCAAGTTTGGCAAGGTGTTCACCAACTATGCGCGACTCATCAAACAGCAGCGCGTTCTCAATATCTTTCAGCGCGGGTTCAATCAACTCTCGCTGGTGTTGCCCAGCGTGATCCTCGCCCAAGCGGTTCTGTCAGGGGAGATGGAAGTGGGCCGGGCTGTGCAGGCGACTGGTGCGTTTGCTGCGGTGCTGGGCTCTGTGGCGTTGATTGTCGACAACTTTGAGAGCCTGAGTCGTTTTGTGGCCGGTATAGACCGCCTCCAAGCGCTGTCGAAATTGGTATTGCCCAACCCAACATCGCAGCCCACCGCCTCAACAGCTGTCGACGACAAGCACCCACAAATCCAAACCCAGTTGGGTGAACACCTCGCGCTGGACGCGCTCACACTCTACACGCCAAATTTTGAACGGGTACTCATCAAGGAACTGACTCTGACTCTGGACTCAGGGGATGGCCTGCTGATCACCGGCGACAGCGGCTGCGGCAAGAGCTCCCTGTTGCGCGCAATTGCTGGTTTGTGGCGATCCGGCACCGGGGTTGTGCACCATCCACCGTTGGACGAGGTCTTCTTTCTGCCACAGCAGTCCTATATGCAGGTCGGCACACTGCGCAGCCAGCTCATTTACCCTGGCACGGATACCGGCCTCAGTGACGATCGGTTGCTGGAAATACTGGGCGAAGTACACTTGGCAGAATTGGCTGAGCGCGTGGGGGGACTGGACGCCGTAAATGACTGGGAGAAGTTTCTGTCGGTGGGCGAACAACAGCGTCTCGCCTTCGGGCGTGTACTGGTGCGCCAGCCCAGCATTGTGATCCTGGACGAAGCCACCAGTGCACTGGACAGTGACAATGAAGCCTATCTGTATGAGCGCTTGCGTGGCAGTGGTACTACGGTGGTCAGCGTCGCACACCGTCCCGCAATTCTGCGCCACCATACGCACCTGCTGCGCATGTTGAACGGGGGCGCTTGGGAAATACACGCGGCCAGTGGTTACCAGTTCGACGCGCCGCCGTCGTCTGAACCCGGCCAGGCCCCGAGCGCAGGGCACTTGTGAATGTAGTGGTTGGTCTATCTGGCAGTGAAGACACTGCGTCTGCTAATGTTTCTCCCTGCCACTTTCGGCGCAGATGCCGTTGTCGTTGAAGCAAGCCGCCTCTTGATTGAGCGTTCTGCTACCTGATCAAGGCTATGCCGACACAGCCTTTTTTTCGCCACGCAACTCGCGGCGCAAGATTTTTCCAATATTGGATTTTGGTAGCGGCTCCGTGCGGAACTCGACTATGCGCGGAATCTTGTAGCCTGTCAGATGCAGTTTGCAGTGTGCGAGCAAATCAGCCTCCGTCAACGCAGCGCTGCTGCACACGACCACGGCCTTCACCGCCTCTCCTGAGCGCTCGTCGGGGACACCAATCACACCAGCCTCCAGCACGTCGGGGTGCATCGTCAATACGTCTTCAATTTCGTTGGGGAATACCTTGAACCCAGAGATCACGATCATGTCTTTCTTGCGATCGGTGATGCGAATGCTGCCGTTTTCGTCCATCACGCCCATGTCACCCGTGCGCATCCAGCCATTGACGGTGAACATCTTGGCGGTTTCATCGGGACGATTCCAGTAGCCTTTCATGATCTGCGGGCCGCGTACGCCAATCTCGCCGACCTGACCCAGCGCGAGCGCCAAGCCATCATCGTCGATGATGGCGGCATCGGTACTCGGAACCGGAACACCTATCTGACCGCTCCATTCCTGGACTGTGACTGGGTTTGCAATCGCTACCGGCGAGGTTTCCGTCAGGCCGTAGCCTTCAACCAAAGGTACACCCGCCCTCTGATTCCATCGCTGGGCCACCACTTTCTGCACCGCCATGCCACCGGCAACGGTAAGCTTCAATCGACTCAGATCCACATTGGCGAAGCCCGGCGCATCGAGCAGCGCGCGAAATAGCGTGTTCACGCCGATGATCGCGGTAAGGCGCGACTGCTGCAGCACCTTCAAAAACGCTGGCATGTCACGTGGGTTCGCAATCAGCACAGCCTCTGCACCCTTGCTGAAGAATGACAGTGTCCCAGTCAGGGCAAACACGTGGTACAGCGGCAGCGGGATGACCAAAGTCTCTTCGCCGTCGTTGAGATTGGGCGACATCCACGCGGCCACTTGCAGCACATTGGCCACCATGTTGCCGTGGGTGAGCATCGTGCCCTTGGCTACCCCGGTAGTGCCACCGGTGTACTGCAAAAATGCCAGATCGTCATGGGTCAGCGCCACATCATCGAGCGACTGCGCACGGCCGACGGCCAACACCTGCTTGAAGTCCACCGCACTATCCATCTGCCATGGAGGAACCATCTTCTTCACATACTTGACTACGGTGTTCGTCAGTAGGCGTTTGAGCGGCGGGAGCAAATCGCCAACCTGCGTCGTAATCACAGTGCGAATCGGTGTGTTTTCAACGACCTGCGCCAGGGTGTGCGCAAAGTTCTCCAGAACCACAATGGCCGTTGCACCACTGTCTTTGAGTTGATATGCGAGCTCTCGGGGGGTGTAGAGCGGGTTGACATTGACAACCACCATGCCTGCGCGCAGTACCCCAAACAACACAGCGGGGTATTGCAATAAGTTTGGCATCATCAGCGCGACACGGTCACCGCGCTGAAGCTTTGCCACCTTTTGTAGCCAAGCTGCAAAGGCGCGGCTCGCCTCGTCGATTTCACGGAACGTCATCGCTGTCCCCATCGAACGATAGGCCGGCAAATCACCATAGCGCGCACAAGTGACCGAGAGCATTTCCTTAAGTGAAGAAAATTTTTGGCAATCGATCTCGGAGGGGACTCCGGCCGGGTACTGGCCAAGCCAGGGCTTGTTCATGAACTTTTCCTTATCTGTGGTGCTAATGAATCATACGACTGGGTAAGCACTGGATGTGTACGGTAACCGACAATGGTATCGGGTACTCAGCGCAAACGCGCCATAAAGCGGCGATCAATCCAGTCCTTGAGCCACCACACCCATCGACCCTGCGCACTGAAGCGGCCCCAGGTGCCTATGGCGAATGGGTCACCACAGGCAATCAAATTCAGAGTGGCCTGCGGGGGCTTGTGCGGCTGCAGTGCTGACCCGCGCGTGGCGGCAGCAAGGTTGTAAGCCAATGCCGGGCCGGCGCGCACGGCATAGACGCCGCTGCGTGCCAGGGTTTGGTCCATGCGCGTGCTCACATCGCCGGCAGCAAATACCCATTGGTGGCTGGTGGAGCGCTGGTACTCATCGACTGCGATGAAGCCGGATTCGTCCAGTGCCAGGCCACTGCTTACCAGCCACGCAGGGGCATTGGTGCCGGTAGCCAGCAGCGCCACATTACAGGGCAGTGCGGCGCCACTGCGCAAATAGACGGCTTCGGCATCGATGGAGGTAGCGGCTTCCTGCACTATCGTGATCCCGCGCTGCGTCAGAGCCAACTGCAAGCGCCGCTGAACTGCCATGGGGTAGTTGGCGCCGGGTGGCGCACTCCCCGACAACAAGTTGACTGCTGCTTGAGGCATGCGGTGGCGCAGCGCGAATGCCAACTCGATACCGCCAGCGCCAGCACCAATCACGGCGATGCGAAGTGCCTGCTTGCGCCCCATCTGAGCCACCTTGGGCCACAGCGAAGTGAAGTGTTCAATGGGCCGCACAAACAGGCCGTGTTCCCGGGAGCCTGGCAGCGCTTGTTCGGCACGGTCACGATCTTGCACCGGACCGGTATTGACCGACAACCAGTCATAGTGCAGTGTGCTGCCATCGGCGAGCGCAATGCTTTGTTGCTCTGCATCCAATGCAACTGCACTGGTCTGCAGCCATCGAACGCCACTGCGCCGCACCAACGGTTCGAGCGGAATCACGCAGTCTTCCAGCGTGTAATGACCGGCGATAAACCCGGGCACCATGCCGGAGTACATCTGGCGCGGATAGGGTGACACTAACGTGATCTGAACACCCGGCAAAGGCTGCTCGGCCAATTGCACCAATACCTGCACGTGCGCGTGCCCTGCGCCCAGCAGTACAAGTTGTTGACTACCCGACGGACGGGCTGTCATCGGGTTGGCGTCAATGAAATATCTCCGACATAGCCGAGGCTGCTTTGGCCGGTGTTGTCAGAATCAGCGCCCACCACAATCGCAAGCAACGGCGGCACGGATTCGCTCTCTGCGCCAAATGTCTTCAGAAAATCTGCGTGCAAGTCACGCGTATGGCTGACCCATTGTTGTAGCGGACTGGCGGGCCCGGATGGGTTGCTGGCAGAGTCCACCACCACAAATCTGACACGACTGGTGTAGGCATTGGGCAATTCGGAGCCCACCGGTAACTTTTGGTCCCACACGTAGCACAGGGTTGCGGCTGGCAAATACTCACCGCTGGCACTGCGGGCCAAGCGTAGCAGGTTGCGCTCTATAAAGCCGAGCCGTTCCAGCGGCATGTCAAACATGGCGCAGACCTTGAGCGCAGCGTCGTCACCCACTTTCTTGCGCAGGTCAGCCAATTCAATCGGTTGGTCCAGGCGCCAGCGCCAAGTCAGGGTGCCCGCCGAGGTCTTGGGCGGCAAGGCGTGGCTGGCAGTTCCGTAGGAATGGTCGGTTCGCAGGCGCATCACACGATCTGGCCCGAGCGTGACGATGTCAATCTGAGCCAACGGTACTTTATTGCCCGGCAGGCCAACAACCCGCCACGGCGTCGGCAGAGTGGCCGCAGAAGCGCCTGAGAAGGGTGCAATGCCATGGGTTGCAGGCACAGCGTCTTGCGCCGAATGCGCGGCGCTGATCGATGCGATAAGCAGGCCTACAGCCCCGATGTGGTTCAATGGCGCCGCCAGTTGTGAAACTTGCGCACCCACTCCAGCAGAACCAGCGGCTGGTGCGCGCGCTTCCATTCTCCAGCGGCGTACTTGTTAGCCTCGGAAAGAGTGGGGTAAGTATGGATCGTGCCCAGTATTTTGTTCAGTCCCAGGCCGTGTTTCATGGCCAGCACGTATTCCGCCAGCAGGTCACCAGCGTGCGTGCCCACGATGGTGACACCCAGAATCTTGTCTTTGCCCGGGACGGTCAGCACCTTCACAAACCCTTGCGTCTCGCTGTCAGCAATGGCGCGGTCCAGATCGTTCATGCCGTAGTGGGTCAGCTCGTAGGCAATGCCATGCTCCTTGGCTTCTTGCTCGTTCAATCCGACGCGCGCAACCTCGGGGTCGGTAAAGGTAGCCCAAGGAATGACGCTGTAGTCGACCGTGAATTTTTTGAAGTCACCAAACAACGCGTTGACCGCCGCATACCAGGCTTGGTGCGCGGCGGTGTGGGTGAACTGATAGGGCCCGGCCACGTCGCCCGCGGCAAAAATATTGGGGTAGATGGTTTGCAGGTATTCGTTGGTCTCGACCGTTTTGTGGGTCGGTATGCCGAGTTCTTCAAGTCCGTAGCCACTGAGTCGGGCGGAGCGGCCCACGGCACACAGCAACTGGTCAAACTCAATGCGCAGTTCCGTGCCGGCATGCTCAACCACCAATACTTTGGTTTTGCCGTTGCCGTTGCCCTTGTCGGGGTCAGTGCCATCACAGCGCAGCGCCTTGTGCGCGGTCAGCACCTGCACACCGTCGGCCCGCAGCGAGGCGGTGACCAGCTCCGACACGTCTTCGTCTTCCCGTGTCATGAGACGTGGTGCCATCTCTACCTGCGTGACGGCCGAGCCTAGACGCGCAAAGCTTTGCGCCAACTCGCACCCAATAGGTCCACCGCCCAACACCACCAAGCGCTTGGGAATTTCGTCAAGCTGTGCAAAACGCTCCCATAGGGTGTCGCTCGTGACATAGCCCACCGCGTCCAGACCCGGCAACGGCGGCACAAACGGCCGGGCGCCAGCGGCAATGACGATGCTGCGGGTGGTCAGGCGCACGACCCGCGGCGGGGCATGGTCCGCATTCAGGGTGATTTCCACCGTCCACGGGTTGATGATTTTGGCGTAGCCTTGCAGCACCTCCACGCCCAGTGCGGTGTAGCGCTCAATACTGTCGTGGGGTTCAATAGCAGCGATTGCCGCTTGGATGCGCTGCATGATTTCTTTGAATGAAAATAGCCGGTAGCCCTCGTCCGCTTTACATAGCCCGCTATCCAAACCATAGCGTTTTGCATGTTGCATCTGGTGCGCCAGTTTGGCGCTTCTGATCAGGGCCTTGCTGGGCACGCAACCGTAGTTCAGGCAGTCGCCCCCCATTTTGTGGGCTTCGACCAGCGTGACCTTGGCTTTGACAGCCGCCGCGATGTAGGCTGAGACCAGTCCTCCGGCACCGCCACCGATCACGATCAAGTTGCGGTCAAAAGACTTTGGTTTGCTTGCGGCCCAGCGTGCATAGACTTTTCGACGCTGCACGGCGTCCATCATCTTGCGTGCAATCAGCGGAAACAACCCCAACAGCACAAACGAGCCCAACAAGCCGGGGCTAACAACGTCTTTCAGCGATTGAATCTGCGCCAGTTGCGTGCCCGCATTCACATACACCGCTGTGCCTGCCAGCATGCCCAACTGGCTGACCCAATAGAAAGTCCGAGCCCGCATGGTGGTCAAACCCATGGCCAGATTGATGACGAAGAAAGGTACCACCGGAATCAGCCGCAAGCCAAAGAGATAAAACGCGCCATCGCGCTGCACACCTTTGTCGATGGCCGCCAGGCGGGTGGCAAATCGCGCCTGCACCCAATCACGCAGCAAAAACCGCGCTGCCAGAAATGCCAGTGTGGCACCGATGGTTGATGCAAAGGACACCAGCAACAGCCCCCAGCCGAGTCCAAAAATGGCACCTCCGGCCAGCGTCAGGATGGTGGCACCCGGAAAGGACAGCGCGGTGGCTGCGACATAGACGACAAAGAAACCCAGCGCTACCGTCCAGGGAGATTGGGCGTGCAGAGCGGATAGTTGCGCCTGACTCTGGCGCAAAGCATCCAGGCTCAGGTACTGGTGCAGGTCGAATGCGCAGAAGAGGACTATGGCGCTGGCTAGAGCGGCCACAGCCAGAAATTTCTTGGTATTCATTGCGGCGCTAAGCAGGATTGGGTCTGGATGCGATGTGGGCAACTGGTCGGTGCATTACTGCAAGTCTTACACATTCGCACAAGAGTGCATGAAAGACCTTCGGTAACACGCTTGGCAACGCGATTTGCGCCCTTGTAAGAAAATACGCTCAGCAGTGACCAAGTTCTGTTCGACTCCCTAAATTCAAGAAGACAACCATGATGACACAGGCACTGATTGGCGTGATTGGAGGCAGCGGCCTCTACCAGATGGATGCTCTGCAATACGTGCAGGAACACACCATGAGCACCCCGTTCGGCGCGCCTTCTGACGTGATCGTGACCGGCCAGTTGCACGGTGTGGCGGTTGCATTTGTGGCCCGGCACGCGCGGGGCCACCGTCTGCTACCCACGGAAGTGCCTTACCGCGCCAACATCTATGCGCTCAAGATGCTGGGTGTGCGCTACGTATTGTCGGTTTCGGCCGTCGGGTCGCTGCGTGAAGACTTCAAGCCGCTGGACATGGTGCTGCCCGACCAGTTTATAGACCTGACCCGCCGTCGCGAGGGTACATTTTTTGGCCAGGGGGCGGTCGCCCATGTCTCGATGGCGCAACCGGTTTGCCCGCATACCGCTGATGCGCTTGCCCGCGCGGTGCAGAGCGTGTTGTCGGAAGAAGACCCGTCCAGCCGTGACACCATCGCGCTGCACACCTGTGGCACCTATGTTTGCATTGAAGGGCCACAGTTCTCTACCCAGGCTGAGTCGCATTGGTACCGCAGCATGGGCGCCGGGGTGATAGGCATGACCAACATGCCCGAGGCAAAATTAGCCCGCGAGGCGCAAATGGCCTATGCCACCCTGGCCATGGTGACCGACTTTGACTGCTGGCACCCGCGTGAGGCCCATGTCACCGCCAATATGGCGCTGGCCAACCTGTTGCAAAACGCGGGTCGGGCGCAGCGTGTGATGGCGCAGGTGATTCGCATGCTGGGTGCCGAGCAGCCGGACAGCCTGGCCTTTACTGCACTGCAGAGCGCACTCGTCACCCAGCCCGATGCCATGGCACCCGAGGTGCGCACGCGCCTTGCCGCGCTGTTGGCCTGATCCCGCCCACTAAAACCAGAATTGCCATGCACGACACCCTGCCCCTGCTGGAACGAACCCCCTTTCCCGCCATCCGCCGCACCCGGCTCGACACCCTGCAAGTTAACCTGGGTTACCAGTGCAACCAAAGCTGTCTGCACTGCCACGTCAACGCTGGACCCAACCGCACTGAAATGATGGAAGCCGACATGCTGGCACTGATTCCCCAGGTTTTGGCCGCACGCGGTATCACCACGCTGGACCTCACCGGTGGCGCGCCCGAACTCAATACCGGCTTTCGCGCACTGGTGCAGTCTGCGCGCGCACTGGGCGTGCGGGTAATAGACCGCTGCAACCTCACCATCTTGTTCGAACCCGGACAGGAAGGCTTGGCCGATTTTCTGGCCAGTCAACAGGTCGAAGTCGTGGCATCCATGCCTTGCTATTCGGCTGATAACGTGGACCGGCAACGCGGTGACGGCGTGTTTGACAAGAGCATTGCCGCGTTGCAGCAACTCAATTCGCTGGGCTACGGCGTGGAAGGTACGGGTTTGGTGCTCAACCTGGTCTACAACCCGCAAGGCGCGTCCTTGCCGCCCAACCAGCAAACACTGCAGGCAGACTACAAACGTGAGTTGTTCGAGCACTTTGGCGTGGTCTTCAATGAACTGCTGGTACTGACCAATATGCCGATTCAGCGATTTGGCTCGACGCTGGTATCCAAGGGCACATTCGATACCTACATGAATCTGCTCAAGAGCAGCTTTCAGCAAGGCAATCTGGCCGGAGTCATGTGCCGCAGCATGGTCAGCGTGGACTGGCAAGGCTGGTTGTCGGACTGCGACTTCAACCAGCAGTTGGGCTTGCCGCTGGGGTCTTCGGGGGTCAAGCGCCATTTGCGTGATCTGCTCAAAGCCGGTCTGGACAATCAAGCGATCCGCGTGGCCGGTCACTGCTATGGCTGCACTGCTGGCCAGGGCAGCAGTTGCGGCGGTGCGCTGGCGGCGTAAATCCGGTTCACGATCTCCCATCCGTCGCGCCATGCAAGCACCTACCCCTGGCCTCACCATCATCATGCCGGTACGCAACGAGGCACAGCGCATCGGCCCCGCCCTGCACGCATTGGCGCCCTTGCAGTTGCGTGGCGTGCAGGTGGTGGTGGTAGATGGTGGCAGTACGGATGGCACGATGGCGTTGGCGCAGCAAGCGCTGGGGCACGACCCTGACCTCAACCCAACCAGCGCAGGCCAGCCTGGCACATCGCTAGTGCTGAGTAGTGCCGCTGGTCGCGCCTTGCAAATGAACCAGGGGGCACAGCAAGCCAACGCACCCGTATTGCTATTTCTGCATGCCGACACACAGCTCCCGCCCAACGCCGATGCGCTCGTTGCGCAGGCGCTGGCCAGCGGCGTCCGTGTGTGGGGCCGTTTTGACGTGCACATTGCTGGGCGGCCCTGGATGCTGCGGGTCATCGCTGCATGCATGAATATTCGTTCGCGCTGCACCGGCATTGCCACGGGCGATCAGGCGTTTTTCATGACACGCGCTGCTTTTGATGCGGTGGGTGGTTTTCCAAACCAGCCCCTGATGGAGGATATTGAAATGTCCCTGCGCCTGGGGCATCTGTCTCGCCCCATCAGCCTGCGCGCAAGGGTAATCACATCGGGCCGCCGATGGGAGACGCGTGGTGTCTGGCGCACGGTGCTGCTCATGTGGCAGCTGCGGTTTGCCTACTGGCGTGGCGCAGCGCCGGATCAACTCGCCAGGCTGTACCAGTGAACACGCTGGCAATGCCTTGCAGGCTGGTGATCTTTGCCAAGGCTCCGGTGGCTGGCGCCGTCAAGACACGCTTGATCCCGGCGCTGGGTGCGCAGGGTTCGGCCGAATTGGCGCAGCGCATGCTGTTGCAAACCCTCGCGCAGGCACTGGAGTCGGGGGCTGGTCCGGTTGAGCTGTGCATGAGTCCCGCGCCCGACGCGCCCGCGTGGCACGGCGTGGCGTTGCCCGACGGCATTGCACTCAGCGATCAGGGCGAAGGCGATTTGGGCGAACGCATGGCGCGGGCCGTGCACAGGGTCACCACCACGTTCGCGCAACCCATTGTGCTGATGGGTACCGATTGCCCCGAGCTGACCGCTACCGGTATCGCGCAGGCAGCACGCCAGCTGTTGCAACACGACGCCGTGCTGACCCCGGTTGCCGATGGCGGTTATGTACTCATCGGCTTGCATGCACCGTGCCCTGCGCTGTTTGCTGACATGCCATGGAGCACACCGGAAGTGGCTAGAGAGACGCTGCGGCGCATGGCCGCGCTGGACCTGCGCGTGTGGCAGGCACCCATGCTGCACGATGTGGATGAACCCGCCGATCTGGTGCACTTGACGCAGAGTGCGCCGCGCTGACCCTTAGGCGCTCGCCTCATCCAGCGCCGCTTCATCCAGGTGGCGCGTGTCGGACCAGCCCACCAGGGTCAGACCATCCCGTGTCCATAGCAGGCGGTTGATCGCGGCATTGCCCAGGTCCCAGGTGCGGGGGGATTCAATGTCCTGGCCCGTGGCCAGACGGTACAGGGCGTCCATCACGCCACCGTGTGCCACCAGAACAATTTGTTCGCCTATGTGCTGTTCGGCCAGGATGTTGACCGTGTGGTGGATGCGCTCGCGCAGTTGCGTCAGCGTTTCGCCGCCCTGGGGCGCAAAGTGCGGATCGCGCTGGCGCCAGCGGCGGGATTCTTCCGGCCAGTCCTGGCTGATCTGCGCGTAGGTCTGGCCTTCAAAAATACCAAAACCGCGTTCGCGCAGGCCGGTGTGGGGCCGCACCTGACGCGATGAATCTGACTTGTTATAGTCGGCAATGGCCTGTGCCGTAGAGTGGGCGCGTGACAGGTCGCTGCTGTAAATGGCGGCAATGTCTTCGTCGGCCAGGGCCTGGCCCGCGCGCTGGGCTTGCCACTGGCCATGCGCGTTGAGCGCCACATCCAGGTGGCCTTGCAGGCGGGTGTCCACGTTCCAGGCGGTTTCGCCGTGGCGGATGGCAATGATGCGGGTGGCGGTCATGGGGTGCTTCACAGGGTAACCACTTGCATGGCGGGCAGGCCACTGAAGGTGGGTGGGGAAAATGGTTCTTCGTCAAACGCCTTGTCGCCGTCTTCGTCCGGCACACCAGTGGTTTTGAGGTTTTTAAAGTCGTGCAGCTTGCTGTCCATCAGGTGGCTGGGCACCACGTTTTTCAGGGCGGTGAACATGGTCTCGGCGCGGCCGGGGTATTGTTTCTCCCACTCTTTGAGCATCTTGCTGGCCTGTTTGCGCTGCAGGTTTTCCTGGCTGCCGCACAGGCTGCAGGGGATGATGGGGAACTGGCGGTGCTCCGCCCAGCGAACCAGGTCTTTTTCGGCCACATAGGCCAGCGGACGGATAACGATGAACTCGCCGTTGTCGCTGGTCAACTTGGGCGGCATACCCTTCAACTTTCCACCGAAGAACATATTCAAAAAGAAGGTTTGCAACATGTCGTCGCGGTGGTGGCCCAGGGCCAGCTTGTTGCACTTCAATTCGCGCGCCACCTTGTACAAAATACCCCGGCGCAAGCGGCTGCAAAGGCTGCACATGGTTTTGCCTTCGGGGATATTGCGCTTGACGATCGAGTAGGTGTCCTGCGTCTCGATGTGAAATTCCACGCCCATGCTTTTCAGGTACTCGGGCAGGATGTGGTCGGGAAAGCCCGGCTGCTTTTGGTCGAGGTTGACGGCCACCAGTTCAAATTGGACCGGTGCGCGTTGCTGCATCTTGAGCAAAATGTCGAGCATGCCGTAGCTGTCTTTGCCGCCAGACATGCAGACCATCACGCGGTCGCCTTCTTCGATCATGTTGTAGTCGATGATGGCCTGGCCCACCTGGCGGCACAGGCGCTTTTCCAGTTTGTGGGTTTCGCGTTCGATCTTGGCGGTATTACCAAACGTGGAAACTTCGTTTTCGATCCAGACTGCGCTCATTCAATGCTCCATGTACCGGGACGCTCCCGGCGGGCTAGGGGGTATTTTCGGTGCTTATGGCGTTGCGGTTTGGAGCAAAGCCTCCAATTTTCCGTTGCGGTCTTACCACTGACCGGCTTCGACCCGAATTGCCACTTCGCAGTCGTCAAAGATTTCCAGCTTGGCAATCTTCACGCGCACGCCCAGCACGCCGGGCAGCTGCAGCAGGCGGTTGGCCAGCTTGCCGATCAGGCTTTCCAGCAGGTTCACGTGTTCTGCCGTGCATTCGGCAATGATGATCTGGCGCACCTTGCGGTAGTCCAGCACATGGTGAATATCGTCGTCGTGAGGTAGCAGCGGCTGCGGGCCCAGGCTGAGTTCAGCATCCACCTGAATGGGCTGAGGTGCGGCTTTTTCCGATTCCAGAATCCCCAGGTTGGCGTCAAAACGCAAACCGGTCAGGGTGAGAGTCTGGGTGCCCGTGGTGTGTTGCATAGTCGTGGCTGACGGTTGAGTGGGCTGTTACATCAGAGAAAAATCGCGCTCAAAACGCATCAGGTGCTGGCCACCGTCTACCAACAAAGTGGTGCCGGTGATGGATTGGTTTTGCAGGGCAAACAGCACGGTGCTGGCTACGTCTTGCGCCGTGGAGGAGCGCCCCAGGGGCGAGAGCTTGTGCAGCGCTTCAAATTGGGCGTCGCTCAGCAAGTGGCTGGTAAGTGTCAAGCCAGGTGCCACGCCCACCACGCGCACCAGCGGGCTCAATGCCAGTGCCAACATGGTGTTGGCGGCTTCCAGGGCGGCTTTGGACAGGGTGTAGCTGAAAAAATCGGGGTTCTGGTTCCACAGCTTCTGGTCCAGCAGGTTGACGACCGCCCCATGGCGCACGGGAGCATCGGGCGTATTGTGCTGGCGCGACTGCAAGTGGGTGTGCAGTGCCTGCGCCAGCACAATGGCGGCACCGGTATTGCTGCGCATGTGTTTGTCCATGGCGGCAAAACTGAAGGTGGCGTGGGTGTCGTGCTCGAAGGTGGATGCGCTGTTGACCACGGCATCCACATTGCCAAACGATGCGATCACCGCAGGGAGCAGGCCGTGGATCGCACCCTCGTCATCCAAATCAGCGTGAAAAGCGGCTGCACCCTTTGTCAACTGGTCACACTCAGCTACTGTTTTAATAGCATCTTCCATTGAGCTGCGGTAGTGCACCGCTAACCGCCAGCCCGCTGCCGCCAGGGCCAGGGCAATTTCGCGGCCCAGCCGGCGCGCGGCACCGGTCACCAGGACGGTGGGCACACGGGTTGCGGCAGGGGAGATATTGGGCATGGACAGAGCTATTGAGCCGGGGTGACAGAATCGGGGATTTTAATGGTCCTCCAATTTCTCAGGAAATCTCCCCATATGAAATGGATATTGCGCCTAGCCGCCGTGGCGGCGCTGGTCGTTACTGTTGTGGTGGCTTATGCCGTCCTTGTGGTGGCGCCGGTCTTGCCGGCTCTGGATGCGCTGACGGACTACAAACCCAAAATTCCGCTGCGCGTGTACACGGCTGACAACGTGCTGATTGGCGAGTTTGGCCAGGAGCGCCGTGATTTTGTTGCCATCAAGGACACGCCCGAGCTGATGAAAAACGCGCTGCTGTCGATTGAGGACGCGCGCTTCTATACCCACAGTGGCGTCGACTTTATAGGCCTGGTCCGCGCCCTGGTGTCGGATTTGACGGGCGGGGTCAAGCAAGGTGCCTCCACCATCACCATGCAGGTGGCGCGCAATTTCTTTCTGACGCAGGAACGCACGCTGAGTCGCAAGCTCAAGGAGGCGGTGCTCACCTACCGCATTGAAAAGGCGCTGACAAAAGACCAGATTCTGGAGCTGTACATGAACCAGATCTACCTGGGTCAGCGCAGCTATGGGTTTTCCAGCGCGGCACGCACTTACTTTGGCAAGTCGTTGCCGGAGTTGAGCATTGCCGAGGCCGCCATGCTGGCCGGTGTGCCGCAAAATCCGGTGCGCCGCAACCCGGCCGTTAACCCCGAGCGCGCCAAGCAGCGCCAGCTGCTGGTGCTCAAGAGCATGCTGCGCCTGGGCAACATCACGCAGGCGCAGTTTGACCAGGCCAGCACCGAGCCGCTGCACATCAACACCGGCCCCGTGGTACCGCCGCACGGCGCCTATGTGGCCGAAATGGTGCGCCAAAACATCGTGTCCGAGTACCAGGACGCCGCTTACACCATGGGTCTCAAGGTCTACACCACCATCCAGAATGCCGAGCAGCAGGCGGCATTTGATTCGGTGCGGCGCAATGTGCTGGCCTACGACCAGCGCCATGGCTACCGGGGGCCCGAGACCGTGATTGACCTGCCGGCCGACCCAGATGCCCGAGATGACGCCATTGACACGCTGCTGCTCAAGCACCCCGCCAATGACGATTTGTTGCCGGCCGTGGTGACCGAGGTGTCGGCCAAGTCGCTCAAGGCAGAACTGGCCAGTGGCGACAGCATCGAAATCAGCGGCCAAGGCCTGGGCTTTGCCGCCGGCGCCCTGCAGCCCAATGCCGCCAAGGCGGTGCGTCTGCGGCCCGGCGCCTTGATTCGCGTGGTGCAGAACAGCAAAAAGGCCTGGACCATGTCTCAGTTGCCAGAAGTGGACGCGGCCTACGTGTCGCTCAATGCCGAGAGTGGTGCCTACCGCGCGCTGGTGGGAGGCTTTGACTTTCGCCGTAAAAACTTCAACCACGCTACCAGTGCCTGGCGCCAGCCCGGTTCATCCATCAAGCCTTTTATTTACTCGGCGGCCTTGGAGCGCGGCTTTGCTCCGGCCACGCTCATCAACGACGTACAGCTCTCGGCCACCACCACGGAGAGCCTAAAGTGGGACCCGCGCAACGACGATGACCAATACGCAGGCCCTATCCGCATGCAGGATGCACTGGCCCAGTCCAAGAACGTGGTCTCGGTGCGCATCTTGCGGGCCATTGGCGTGCCCTATGCGCTGGAGTACCTGCCGCGCTTTGGCTTGAGTGCCGACAAGCAACCCGCCAACCTGACCCTGGCCCTGGGTACCGGCTCGGTCACGCCGGTGCAACTGGCCAGTGCCTACGGCGTGTTTGCCAATGGTGGCTATTTGGTCAGCCCGTGGCTGGTGCAGCGGGTGACGGACGCCAAGGGCAAGGTGTTGTTCGAATCGGACCGCCCAGCCACCCCACCGGAAGAGGCCCGCGCCATTGATGCGCGCAACGCCTTTGTCACCGACAGCATGCTGCGTGAAGTCACCCTTTCGGGTACGGGCGCCCTGGCCAGCACGCGCCTGCAACGCCAGGACTTGGCGGGCAAGACCGGCACCACCAGCGACGCGGTGGATGGCTGGTTTTCTGGCTACGCCAATGCCATTGTGTCGGTGGCCTGGATGGGCTATGACGAGCCACGCTCGCTGGGGTCGCGCGAGTTTGGCTCTACCCTGGCCTTGCCGATCTGGATCGACGCCATGCGGCCGGCCTTGGCCGCCAGCACGCCTGTGGAGCGGGCTGTTCCAGACAACGTGGTGTATGTGGATGGCCGCTGGAACTACAGCGAGTTCGATAGCGATGCTGGCGTCAAAACGCTGGGGCTGGATGACACCACGGCAGATTGAGTTTCACTCCCGCTCCATCGCCCGGCGCTGACGGCCCGCCTTGGTGCGGGACTTCCACTGCGCTAACTGGCTTTGCCGCTCCAATGCCCCCATGCTGTCACGGCGGGTTTCGCGTAACAGCTTGTGGTAGTTCTTCAGGCGCAGTGGGTTGACGTGTACGCGCACAGCGCAGTCAGGCTCATCCTGGTGGCTACAGTTGCGAAACCGGCATTGGTCGGCCAGGGTACTGATGTCCTCAAACAGATGCCCCAGCGCCTCGGCATCCACGTCGGGGCGCAGCGTGCGCACACCGGGGGTGTCGATGACGCAGGCGCCTGTGGGTAACAGGTGCAGCGAGCGTGCGGTGGTGGTGTGTTTGCCGCGACTGTCGTGTACGCGCACCTCGCCGGTGTCCTGTGTCGCGCAGCCCAGCAGGCTGTTGGTCAGCGTGCTCTTTCCGGCACCGGATGACCCCAGCATCACCAGGGTTTGGCCCATGCCGAGGTACGGCTGCAATGCCTTGGTAGCTGCCTCGCTGCGTGCGTCCACGGCTACCACGTCCACATGGTGTCCCACTCGCGCTCGCACCTGCTGCATTCGCTGCGACACCGCATCGGGCGTGCCCGACTGCGCAATGTCGGCCTTGGTCAGCACGACGACCGGCAGCACCCCACTGCTGCCCACCAGGGCCAGGTAGCGTTCCAGCCGCTGCAGGTTGAAATCCAGGTCCAGTCCCATGACCAGCAATGCGGTGTCCACATTGCTGACCACCGTGTGGCGGCCGCCGTCTGCATCGCGGCGCACGATCTGGCTCAGTGGCGCAACGCGCTGGGCAAGCCACCATTGCTGGTGTTCGCCCTCGGTGCACAGCACCCAGTCGCCGACCGCCAGCGCAAAGTCGTGGTCTTTCAGCTCCCGGGTCAGCCGGGTGGTGCACCGTGCGCTGTGTTGCCGTGCGCCATCGTGCACGTCGATCGTTTCGCGGTGCACGGCGGTCGCACGCATCCACTGCGGGGGACTGTTGTCGTGTAGTGGGCTGGCAGCGGCATCCACGGTGGTCAATGTTTGCGCCATGGCGGGGGTAAGTCCCAGGCGGCGCAGTGTCTCAAAAGAAAAATCAATCATGGTGTCTAGCAATGTCTTTGTAGGACCTTTGGCCAGAGCATGCGCAGACGGCACGCCACTGGGCGTAAAAGCCAAAATGGAATGAGCAGGGCCAGCGGGCGGCCCGACAAAGACAGAGAAGACACAAGCCCTGTGCAACAGGGCAACGACCCAACGCTACTTCAATAGGCGTGGGTCGGCAAACTCAGCTCTCAGGCGGCCAGCGACAAGGGAGTGGGTGTATGAACAATCATCGAAGCACTCCTTCACGGTTGGTTGAAAACGTTTGCAAAGCGGCGCGAGGCCGCAGAAGGCGCAATTGTCAGGACGCGTTGTGCGCTTGTCAACACACTGGGCCCGAACCGCTGCGTAGCTGGTGTCGTTTGGCAACAGTGTGCGGGCACCCGGGTGCCGCTCACCTTGGGAGACAATTGAGGCCGACATGACCACTCCCTTTACACCCTTGGCAGCAGTGCTTCCAATCATGGAAACCGACACCATGCCAGACGCCATGCTGGCGCATTTGCAACAAACCATCGACGCCGACGGCGGCTGGATCGGTTTTGACAGATTCATGGCAGAGGCCCTCTATGCGCCTGGCTTGGGCTACTACAGCCGGGGCTCCACTGTTTTTGGCGTCATGCCACAAGGGTTGCGTGAGGCCGGTGGCGAAGTGGTGGGTGCTGGCAGTGACTTTGTGACTGCACCCGAAATGACGCCCCTGTTTGGTCAAGCCCTGGCACGCCAGATTGCACAGGCACTGCAAGTGACTGGCACAGACGAAATCTGGGAATTTGGCGCCGGCACTGGCGCACTGGCGCTGCAAATTTTGGACGCACTGGATGCGCTGGGTGTGCCAGTGCGCCGTTACACCATTGTGGATTTGTCGCAGCCGCTCAAGGCACGCCAGCAGGCCACGCTGCACCAGCATCTGGACCGGGTGCAGTGGGCAGAGGCCCTACCCGATACGATGCGCGGCGTGGTGGTGGGCAACGAAGTGCTGGACGCCATGCCCGTCAAGTTGCTGGCCCGCCTGCAGGGTGTGTGGTACGAGCGCGGTGTGGCCTGCAACCCGGACGATGCGGCCCACCCCCTGGCCTGGGCCGACAGCCCTACCGACCTGCGCCCACCTACTGAGGTGCCGGGCGAGCACGACTACGTGACCGAAATCCACCCGCAGGGCGAGGCCTTTGTGCGCACCGTGGCGGGCCGCCTGCAGGCCGGCGCTGCCTTCTTGCTCGACTATGGTTTCCCCGAGGCCGAGTATTACCATGAGCAGCGCCACATGGGCACCGTGATGTGCCACCGCGCCCACCTGGCCGATGGCAACCCGCTAGTCGATGTGGGCGCCAAAGACATCACGGCCCATGTCAACTTCACTGGCATTGCCGTGGCCGCGCAAGACAGCGGGATGGAAGTGCTGGGCTACACCAGCCAGGCGCATTTTTTGATCAACTGCGGCTTGGCCGATGCCATGCAGGCGGCATCGCTGGCGGACCGGTCAGCCGCGCAGAAACTCATTTTTGAGCATGAAATGGGTGAATTCTTCAAGGTCATTGGCCTGACCCAAGGCAACTACTGGGATGCCATGGGTTTTGCCCGGGGTGACCGTACCCACCGCTTGTAGCGGTTGGGGGGGGGCTTGAATCCGGCGGGCTGCAACCCCACGTGCAGTGGCAAGGAGCCCATTACCATGACCGAACCGTTGCACATCGTCTGCCCGCACTGCCACACCACCAACCGAGTCCAAACCGCAGATCAGGCCAAAGCGCCCGATTGCGGCAGTTGCCACCAACCCCTGTTTGTGGCCCATACCGTTGCACTGGACGAGGCCGCGTTTGACAAGCACATCACCCGCAACCAGATTCCGGTGCTGGTGGACTTTTGGGCACCCTGGTGCGGTCCGTGCCGCCAGATGGCGCCAGCGCTGGAACAAGCGACGGCACAGTTGGAGCCCAACGTGCGTGTGGTGAAGGTCGATACGGAGGCCGTTCAATCGTTGGGCGCACGCTTCAACATTCGCAGTATTCCTACCCTGGCCCTGTTTGTCGGTGGACGTGAAGTGGCGCGCCAGGCGGGCGCCATGGGCGCCGCCGACATCGTGCGCTGGACGCGCTCGCACCTAGGGGCGTAGGTTGGGGGCGCGGCGCGAGGGCATAGGCAGCGCGAAAATACCGTACAGTGGCAGTCCCAACAACCGGGATTTTCCATGCGCCCACTGAGCCAATTGACACTGCTGACCGCTGCCTGCCTTGCAAGCCTACTGGGGGGCTGCGCCGCCACCGGTGGCCCAACGGATTCCAAAGCCGCCCGCCTGGAGCGTATCCAGAACGTGGTGGTGATTTACGCCGAGAACCACAGCTTTGACAACATGTACGGATTGTTCCCCGGCGCTAATGGCATTAGCCGGGCTACGCCGGAGCAAATGACCCAGCTGGACCACGATGGCAAACCGCTCAAGGAACTGGTGGTGTTCGGTCACGACGGCAAACCTGACGCGCGCTACCCGCGTATGCCCAATGGGCCGTTTCGCATTGACGCGCCGCCAGTTAACCGGCCGCCCACCACC